>ERZ779869.3968-NODE-3968-length-10990-cov-4.100777_pt1 | contig 10990 bp, 9 predicted proteins | sample MGYA00511557_ERZ779869 | MGnify/ENA primary metagenome ERZ779869 (study PRJEB29588, sample SAMEA2154620) | human gut metagenome | biome: human gut; feature: human-associated habitat; material: faeces | place: Denmark | collected 2008/2010 ...
GAAATGGACAACTTATTATTGTTATTTATAAATTTATTTTTCTTTTAAGAACCAAATGGATACTCCTAGAAATAAGCCTCCAAGGATATTGCCGATTGTCACTGGTAGAAGATTATTTATAAGAATATCTTTTATAGTGAGTGTATTATCTAGAAGATACCCTAATGATAGATATAACATATTAGCTATACTATGCTCGAATGATAGGGCAATAAACATGAATATTGGTATAAAGATTACAAGTATTTTTTCACCAGTAGTCTTTACAGTTGATGCTAGAAAAACAGATATACATACGAGAAAATTACATAATGATCCTAGAATTATGGCTTCTATGAACGAATAATTTACTTTGGTATGTACTGTGCTAATAATACTAGAAGAAATAGTATCCTTTAATGGAGTATTATATATGAGAATGGTTATTAGTAAGGCTCCTAGGAAGTTTCCTATGTATACGATAAGCCAATTTCTTAGTAATTGTTTTAATTTGATGTCTTTATTTAGGACAGGTATAATTAATAGGCTATTACCGGTAAATAATTCTGTTTTAAATAGGATAACAAGAATTAGACCTATCGGAAATACTAAGCCTGATAAAATCTTAGCAACACTATAATTAGTAATTTTTAGAGATACTACGGTTGATAAAAGTCCAGCAAGAGAAATAAATATTCCTGCATATATAGCTAAAAGAAGGGTTTTAACATACTTGTTATTAACCTTTCCTTTGGCAATTTCTAAATAATTATTTATGTTCATAACACACCATCCTACTCATCTGAGAAGAAATCATCAAAGAAGTTATCGTCATCATTATCATTTGGAGCAATTGATGATGGTTGGCTAGATAGATCAGCAATGTTTACAGTATCTGTCTGTTTAGGTTCTTCTTTTATTTCTTCTTGAGGTTCTTCTATTACAGGTGCTACATTATTTGGCACTGCATTAGTTGGTGCTGTAGTTTCAATTGGTGGTGTTGGTGTAGAAGGTTTTTCAACAAATTCTGCTTCTTTTGGTATAACATTTTCACTACTAGTAATTGGAGAATTATTTTGAGCTTCTTTTTCTTTTTCAAGTCTTTCTTCTTCTTCAAGTTCTGCTATTTTGGCATCAATTCTTTTTACTAAATCATCAACATTTAATCCTCCAGACATAGGAGATGTTTCTCCTCTACCAGAGAATGGGTTATTCATAGCGAATGGATTTCCTCCAAACATTGGATTTGACATTTGTCCTGGCATATTCATCATGCCGCTAGGCATAGAGTCTCCATCTTGACTATTCATCATTTCAGCCATTTTCTTTTTCTTTTGTTCTTTAACAAATTCACGAATATCAAATAATTCTACAGTTTGTCTAGGACGTTCTGGGTAAGTAGCTTTTTCATAAGTTTTACCCCAATTCATTTTCCAGTTAGGAATTAATTTAGTTTTAAAAGGCATTGTTCTTAATCTTAAACTAATAGTTTCATATTGTTGAAGACGTTGTAAGTCACTTACTGTTACCAATGGTGTAGAAGCTGTTTTATCTTTATCTTTAGATTTTACTTCTCCACATAGTTTAGATAATTCTTCAAGAGCTCCTAATTCACTACTTATTAGATAAGTTATATTACAGTTACCTTTAATAGTTTCAGCATTTTCTTTACCATAAACTTGTGTTAATTGAGCATAGTTTTGAATGATAAAGGTAAATCTAATTAATCTTGAACGAGCGGCAGTTACCATTGTTGTAACATCTTTTAATGGTGGCATATTAGCAAACTCATCCAAAATAAAGTTTGTACGATATGGAAGTTTTCCTCCAGACTCTTGTGCTACATCAATTAATGTTTCATAACATTGTTTGATAAAAATAGTAGCTAGTGGATGAAGGGTTTTCTTTTCATCTTGAACAATCATGAATACGGCTGTTTTTTGACGACCTATTTCTTTCATATCAAAATCACTATGACAAAGCATTTCAGATAAGTTGTCACGTGATGAGAATAATTTTACTTTTTGTTTAAATGTTGCAAGAACACCTTGTTTAGTTTCTTCAGCAGTGAATACTACTCCTGAAGCATTAACATAAGCAGGACGTGATGGATCTTTGGCATTAAAGTATTCTTTCATGTAGTTATTGTTTGGTCCACCAAATCTTTCTTCTCCAAGACTTGACATAAGGTTCATACTGTTAAGGTTTATTTGACTCTCTTTGGCATCTTCAAATAATCCTAAGGCTAGACCAGTAAAATAGTCAGCGGCAGATTTTTCCCAGAATGGATCGTTGCTGCTTTTTTCATCATATAAGATATTAAGTGCTAAGTCATCTAATAATTCAATAGCCTTATCATTATTACCTTCACGATATAATTTATAAGGTAAGGCCATGGGATTCCAGCCATTACCATGTTGTGGATTACGGAAGTTTAGAAGGATAATATTGTATCCTCTTTCTTTTAACATATTACCAGTTTGTTCATATATTTCACCTTTAGGGTCGGTAATAATCATTGACTCGCCTTTTTTAGCAAGACTTTGTACCATTGGGAATACGACTGCTTGAGTTTTACCACTACCGGTAGCACCGATGATTATGTTATGGGCTTCACCATCATCTACCCAAATTGTTTTTCCATCATTGATTACTACTAAGCCAGCAGCATCGGCAGTATAGGCAGATACTTCAACGGGTTTTAATTGCTTTTTTATTTCACTCTTTTTTGCCCAACGTGCATAACCATTATTTTTCTTAGCTCCAATACTGAAACCAAATCCTGATTCACGATCAAAAATATAAGAGTTAACAGCAGTAAATACTCCAATTAAGGCTAGAATAAACAATATAATTGTTGCTCCAATGTATTTACCAGTAAATGCTTTAAATGGCAATAAGCCATAAAAATGTCCTTCAGTTGCTAGGCTTGATAAATTTAGCACACCAATAGCACAGATGTATAATAATAATACACAAAATCCTATAAAGGCTGCTAAATCTTTTGATTCAATTTTAAATTTCATAAGACACCTCTTCTCATAATAAAATTATAGCACATCAAAATAAAAGTATCAAGAAAAAATGGATGATTAAACATCCATATCGTCAGCATTATTTTTTACTTTTTTAAAGATTAAATATCCAAATAGTAGTACTACTAGAAGAATACCACAAAAGATATATAAAGTGTAATCATTTTTGTCACTATTAATTTGACTAGAACTAGAGCTAGAACTAGGATTAATTGATGAAGATGATTCACTATTATTTATAACCATATTTACTGGTTTATTACTAGCATTATCTTTTGTAATAATCCATGTATAAGTGTTTCCACTAACTTTATCAGCATTATGGCTTTTTACTGGTTTAGTTGTAGTAATATTTATTTTTAAATTTGTTAATGATGGATAAGTACTAAAACATAAAACTTTATCACTAGTAGATATAATAGTGCTATCTTTATAACTTTGAATTGTAGTTTTACTATAACAATTTGAGATAGCTGTAGAATTATTTAGTGATGTTCTTGTAAAATCATAATTTAGAGTTAATTTGTTAGCAGAGATATTATATTTATAAGTATCTCCAATTGCAGTAGCTGTTGTACTGGAGTCTCCTCCTAAATAATCATACTCTTCTTTATCTACGGAAATTTTCCATTCTTTATTGATATTATTAATTTCTTCAGAAGTGTTAGCAGTAATGATTACTTCTTCTGAGTATTTATTCCCAGTAATATTTAAATTATATTCACATGTACAACCCGTTGTTAATAGTAATATTATTATTAACAAAATTATTCTTTTTTTCATATATACCTCCTAATAGTTAGGATCAACATTGTTTGGATTATCATAGAATGAATCCATGTGTAATATTCTAGTTTCGTTACTTCTACCACAGTTTTGGGAATGCATATTCCATTCGTGCATAACAACACCCATACTACCAGTAGATTCTGCTATCATATATTTACCACTGGTTTCATCTACGGCGACAATCATTTGAACGTGACAAGTTTGTGAATTAATTAAATCTCCAGGTTGCCCTATACAATTTTGATCAGTTATATTACAACTATCACCAGAGAATGCATTATGGAATCCTCTTGTAGTGTATCTTCCAAATTTATAGCCACCATTTTTGATAGCCCAACTAACAAATCCACTGCAATCAAAACCTTTTCTAATATAAGTTTTTCCACTATTTGATGTTGATCCGGAAGTTATCGCACCTAATGAATCATATACTCCATATCCTGTATATGCTCCACCCCAATAATATGGAATGTTAACATTAAAATTATCATATAAATAATTAATTTGTGATACTGCGGCAGCAACAACACCGGCTCTAGTACCTTTACCAGCACTTTCTACGCTTTCCTTAATGAAAGCATTCATATCATCTATTGAAGCACCATTTTCATTAAGGAATTCTCCTAGTGGTCTATCAAGATTTGTAGCACTTGTAGTATTTTTTACCTCAAGACCAGCAATAGATGTAAGATATCCACTACTGATAGTTACATCATCTCCGTAGTAGAATGCTAATATTTCATCATATGTATAACCTTTTTCTTCAGCTAAGTAAAGAGACCCATATTGACTCATTCCTCTACCATGATTTCCTCTTATTGTACCATCACAAATAAACCAATCTGGAACTGAGTTTACGTTTATATGAGAATTCATCCATGTAATTGGAATTTTTTGTTCTTGTTGTGCTATCGTATAATAGTCATTATCTTTGTCAATGCAGGCAAAAGCATCATATTCTGTTTGAAATATATCTTTATCTCTAAGAAGTACTTTGCCCTTCGTTTCTTCAGCGGCTGCTCTTGTACCATCAGTTATATTTTCTTCTTTGAATACTTGATATCTATCACTTGATTCAATAGAGCAATTAGTTTCTACCGTAAGAAAATATGTTCTAGCGGATATGGCAAAGGCTTTGTATACTTCTGACGAATTAAACATACCTACTTCTCCACCAACAACTCCTGCTACATATTCTTCGAGAGGATATGTTTTAGTTTCTGTTGGTTCATAATTTTCGTCTACAAAGGTTACTGTGACTTCAGGGCATTTCATGGCATAGTAGCCATTCATGGCAAGGCTATTTCTTCCCCCACCCAATAGAGCAATAATAATCGAAATAACAAAGGCAATTAAAAAAATTGGAAGAAAACTAAACAATAATATTATTAATATACTTATTGCTACTGGTTTTGGTTTTTCGGTAATCTTTGCCGTTCCTGCTTCACTATCACTCGAATTATTAGGTGTCGATTCAGTATTTGGTGTACTTTGTGGTTTACCATTTCCTGCTGAACTAGGGGTTTTAGGTGTGCCTTGTGATTTGTTGCCCATATCCATCACTTGTTCAGCGGCATCTAAGGCACCCGAATCGTTTAATTTTTGTGCGGCTTTATTAAGTTGACGATTGTTTTTTATGCTTTTTCCAGCTTTTTCTTCTAATTTTTTACCTAACTGGGTATTACTTATAGCATCATATGCTTCTGCTCCGGCTTTTCCTCCAAAGTAGGTTGCTGCAGCCTTTCCAGCAACATGAGCAGTTTTATTGGCTGCTTCAGTTTCTTTTTGTTCTTGTGCTTCTTGTTGTTCTAATTGTTCTATGTCTTTATCATCCACTACTGCTCACCTGCCTTACTTCTATTCATTGTTTATTATATTATTTTTTTATAGTCCGCCACCACTACCAAAAGATTCTAATTCTTTATCAGTTAGAGTTACATCTATTTGCATACGTCTATTACCACATACGAATAGAGCTTCTCCTTGATTATAACGTTTGATATTTTCTTTTTCATTATCATTTAAGTCTATTAATAGTGCTAAGTCTTCTGCTGCTTGTTTTCTTAGACCCATTACTAAGTAGTAAGAGGCATTATCAAAAATTGCCTTACCATGCATTATCATATTACTTGCAACAAAGTCTGATGGTTGTTGTGTAATGATAATAGTACCTGTATTATATTTTCTGGCTCTTCTTTGTACTTGTGCTAAGAATTCTGCTCCTAATTCATTTTGAGAACCTAATAATACGTGTGCTTCATCTACTGATAAAACAGTATTTTTATTAGGGTTTAAGCATAGACTCCATGCATATTTTAATACATTAAATAGTAATGCATTACGTACGTTAACGTCAGAATTCATTATTTCTTTAATATTAAACACTAAATAATCATTACTTGTATCAATAGTTGTATAACCATTGAAATAATATTGTAATTCTTTTACTAATGGTCTTAATTTTAACTCTAATCTCTCAAGTACATCTCTTTCATGAGTTTTCTCAGTCATTGATGTTAATTTACTTGTAACAGTTATATAAACATCTTGCATTCTAGGAAAATCTGTTGATTTATAATGCGAGAAATTAGTATTGTAAGCAATTCCAAAACGAGCATAAGTTTCTAAAGCTATTTCTCCGAAAAGAGTTAAAACATCTTCTTCAATATTTGGAGAATAATACTTCATAAATGCTTTTAATGTTTGAAGTGTAGAGGTTAACACTGTATATCCTAGTCCTTGACTGTTTATCTGATCATCGTCACTATCCATTACAATTTCAAGTGGATTAATCATACCATATTGTCCACCTTTTCCAAGGTCAACTACTTCTCCACCATAGTTCTTAGTCATTTCTGTTAGTTCACCTTCTGGGTCAACACATACTAATTGATAATCATTTCTGATGTGGCTACGAATCATTAATTTAGCAGCAGTAGACTTACCAGAACCAGATGCTCCCAAAATAATCATGTTAGCATTATTACGATTATTTTCTTTTCTTATTTGATATAAGAATTGGTTGAATAATACAACTCCACCAGAAAATTCTACTCCCAATAATGTAGATAAGCCTTCATCTTTTAAACTATCAAAAATGAATGGATACATGCAAGCCATTGTAGGGGATGGCATAATAGTACCAATACGATCTTCAATAACTTGTTTATCAAAGATTGGTAACATTGATTTTAAAACACGTTGTTGCTCAAATCTTAATGGTATTGCTACCATTTCCATAGAATCCAGATATGTCTTTAAATTTAATTTTTTATTTTCTAATTCTTCTTTAGTATCAGCAGTTATCATCATGTGTAATTGAAAATCAAAAGTTTTTGATTGTGATGCAGTAAACTGTTGAATAAACGTTTCTAGTGAATCTATATCTTGTCTGATTCTTTCTAGAATAGTATTGTCTCTTTCTGTTTGATATTTAGTTCTTAAGTCTGCTAATTCTTTATTTAGCATTTTTGTTAAATTAGAAAGAGGTACTGGAATATGTTTTATTGCTACTTTTACTCCAGGTATATTTGTTAAATCTGATAAATATCCATCATTAATAAACCTAGGATATGAAATAACGGTTAATACAGTTGCATATTTGTCACTAATGATAAAATCTGATTGATTGAATTGAAGCCCTTTAGGCGCTAATTGCGATTTAAAATTCACTTGGTAACACCACCTTATTCTCTGTAGTCTTTCCACCATTTAAGAAACTTTCTAATACTGATCTTAAGTCAGTATTTGATGTTTGAGCAGAATCAAGACCACAATTAGATAATCCTAACATAAGAGTTCTGAGCCTTTTTTGAATTGTATCAAGATTTTTTTCTTTAAATAGAATGTAATACTCTGTATCAGTAACATTATTAAGTATAAAATCATTTGCTTTTTCAATATCTTGGCTTATTAATTTTTTGACTCTTGGATCTTGTACTTGATTATATTGAATTTGTAAAGTAGCAAGATAATTAGAGATATCTACTGGCCTATCTGCTGATATTAACCAAAATTCAAAATCAATAGTGTCATAAAATGTTTTTAACATTGCAATTATATTATTTCTAGTATTGGTATCAAGAATAAAGATATTTCTTGGTCTTACCTTTACTCCTGTTACCTTATATTTGTTATCAAGTTCTATCATACCGTTAGTAATGTTTTGTACTGGCAACCAGTCTTCAGTATATTTTGAACTATTTGTTTTCTTTGTACTCATCTAGAGGACACCAACCCTTCCATATATATTTTTTTCTTCCATTATAGAAATCTAAAATACTCTGAATTGCACACAATGTATTGTGATAATTTGGTATAGGCATTACAAGGACTACTCCAATCATCATTGGAAGACTACATAAAATCAAAGTCCATATACTAGCATTATTGCCAAATATTAGTAATAGCATTATAGTTATAGCTACACTGATACATGCAATTAACAAATCAGGAAATGGTCTAAACATTCCAAGTATTAACATAGATTTCTTAGTATTTGCTGGTACTAAACTACCATTCATAAAGTATCACACTCCTTTTATTCATAAATAATTTATTTTTTACTTTCTGCAGCATTTGCTTCTGCCATTCTTGTTGTTTCTTCACTCTTAAGTCTTGCAACTTCATATTCAGCAGTATCTGAAACATCACCAATTTTCTCTGCAAATTCAGTATCACTAGCATCTTTACCAACAATTTTAGTAACTATTTCTGTAATAACATTATTATTAGCATCATGCATAATATTTCCATTTGCATCCTTTTTAGGAACTTCAAGTTTAATTTCTCTTCCAGTAGATATTCTTGTAGCTTCATCCATAGCAACTTTTACAGTATCCCATTTTACTGATCCAAGTTCCATATTTCCTTTAAGATTTTGTATAACAGATGCTGCTTCTTGTTGTTTTTCATTGTATGGTCCATGAGTAGGCAAATTTATATTGTATACTGATTTTACAGCTGATTCTATTGCCTTATTGAAAGCGTCTTCAGCAGCTGCATCTCTATTACTAACTGAATATACTCTAGATGCTTTTTCAATATCTTTCTTTGCTTTTTCTCTTGTACTAGCATCACCGATTCCCCTATTTATCCAATCAGTTATATATGATTCCATTGTTTTCATTATTTTCATATTTTTTACAGTTGAAGCTGCTGATTCCTTGGCTTTAGTTATGGCCTCTAATTCATCAATTTTAACCTGTATATCTGCTTTTACTTCTTGATAATGTGTTCCTTTAAATGTTGCGCCTAAAACACTTCCGCCTTTATTTACAGTGGCTTCATCTTTTTGCACTGATTGTTGAGCAGCAAGATTTGCTTGACTAAATCTACCTGTTTTAGCTCCTGTTTTAGCTCCTTGATATCCTGCTTTCGCCATACTAGTGGCATATGTTGCACCGCGAGCTAGTATATCTTTAAATTTGTTTCCTTTAATATTTTTTACCAAATCTTTATTTAATCTGTATTTGCCATTAGCATCTTTTTTTAATACACCTTTCGTTGCCCCTGCTACCATTCCTGCAGTAGCTGCTGTTGGTTTTAGGAATGAACTAATAGTTTTACCAAGTGGTTCAAATCTTGATTTTCCTGAGAAACCAAATCCAATTGAAGCAGCTCCACTTGATTTAGGTAATAATTCCTCAATTAGCTTTGGTGCTCTTTGAACAAATATTAACAATCCCATTATTATAAATATATATAGCCATATAGTTATTTGTTTACCATTGCGACTTAATTCATAAAAGTCCAATGAAGAGCTAAGTATTGACATAATTAATAACATAAAATACAATACTGCATATCTAATAAATACATCTACATATGTCGTTGTAACTTGTTTTATCCATTTGTTCAACATACTTTCTTTTTGTGGAATAATGTAACTTATGGCTGCTACTGGGGCTATAATTTGTAAGAACAATAATTGAACAAACCTTACTCCCATATCTATGCAATACAGAAATATAACATAAAGTGCAAAACAACCAAAAATTACCGCTAATAATCCATCAAACTGAATACTATTATCTATGTCAATTATTTCATATGCATTGGCTTTAGCTAATGCCGCTAATCCTTGTCGTTCCTTCCAACTTTTAATTACACTATCTACTTTTTTTTCTGCATTTTGGCAATTTGGTTGACAATTTTCATAGTTTACGCGATAAAAAGCGGCAAATACATCACCAGAAAAATTACTACCAGCATTTTTGTAATCAAAATCCTTTTGTCCAAATATAACCTTTGGTATTACATTAGTCTCTAATATTTTATCTTGAAGTTTCATAGCTGTAGTAAACACTGTAGGGATGAAAGCTATAAGCAAAATTGCTATAACTATTCTTTTAATTATTCCTTCTGCGCCCTTTTCTTTATCATTAATTGTATCAGGTTGAAGAACGTATTTTATAAACTCAAAAGTTATATAAAAAATCATGATAATTGTTATGATCATTGTCATTCTTTGATATATACCATTGATATTTATATTTCCTGCATCTAATATGTCCATTTGGGTTAACTTAGTAAATATATTAAACATCAATGTTATAAGACCATATATTATAGAGCATAAAAATGACCATATAACATTAAAAAATCCACCAATTATATCAAATGCTCTTTCTAAGACGTCATCAATCCAATTTAAAAATACCATATATTTCATATCATCACATTCCTTTATTCTCTATAATCCACACGTAGGATACATACCATTCCATACTATATTTGCTAACCACATTATTATATTAACAAGAGCTGGTATAAAGAAGAAAGCTACACCTATTATTATTCTTTTTATAAAAGTTTTTTGAGCTTTTCTCATTTCATCTTCTTTAGAAGCCATAACAGCTTTTCCTAAATCTAACATTCCTAATACTATTAAAATAATTGGAATACCAATTTGGATTAAAGGAATTACTCCATCTCTAATAAGTCTAATTATTGGCATTAAAGCATCACAATTTACAGCATTAAATAACATAATATTCCTCCTCTTTCTTAATATAATGATATAACAAAATATTATTTATGTCAATTATTTTACATATTTTTTTAGTGTGTATGTGTTGTGTTACAATTGATGTGAAACATTTCTATATAAAAAGCAACTCTTGTCGTATAATATTGCGTTGAATCAGAATATTATTTGAAAGGACACGAGCCACAATAAATATTAT
>ERZ779869.3971-NODE-3971-length-10987-cov-3.202159_pt1 | contig 10987 bp, 11 predicted proteins | sample MGYA00511557_ERZ779869 | MGnify/ENA primary metagenome ERZ779869 (study PRJEB29588, sample SAMEA2154620) | human gut metagenome | biome: human gut; feature: human-associated habitat; material: faeces | place: Denmark | collected 2008/2010 ...
GATTCCCGACCGACATTTTACGGGGGCTGTAAAAAACATCGAGTTTTTTAACAGCCCCTTTTTTATCTTCTGCGGTATTCCACAATCTTCTGAACACCGCTTTTTACGTTACTCCGAAAGCAGGTTCAGCTCGCGGAGCTTATCAATGAATTCATCAAGGTCAGACTCTATCTGCGCGGGGTCGCCGTCAAATTCATCACAAAGACGCGCGTACAGCACATCGCGGTCGGTATCTTCTTTCAGCGCCTCGCAGATAAAAGCCCCCACCTCGTTGGTGGTCAGCATCCCGTTGAAGGAAAGCGCCGATTCTCCCACCGGAACAAGCACATAGTCCCCGGCTATGTCTCTTACGGCGAATTCTTTGTTGATCCTCATTTTTCTCTCACTTTCTGTGTTTAATGCTCGTAAAGCCGTGTGCCGGTCACGATTCCGGAAAGGCTGTCGGTCACATTGTAAGGCACCTCGCGCCACTTCTCATTGGCGGGAAGCTGCTCGTCCTCATAAATATCAAACGCTGCATATCCCAGCGCGGGGCAGTAAACATCCCGCGTGCCGGTCTGTGTGCGCTGTTCGTCGATCGGGTAAGTATGTACGGTATAGGTCTTACCGCTCTCCTGAATAACAATGCGCACCCCGAGACTCGCAGAGCAGTCCCTCACGTCAGTCTCCGAGGCAATATATATTCGAAAATCGGACATTCCCGGGAAGCAGAACGGCAGAACGCTTGCGCAGGCGACAGCCAGCTGTTGCTCGTATGCAGGTTCGTCCGGGTCGGGGAGAGCCGCAGAGGGGTCTCCGACCGGGGCATTATCCTCTTCGCCGTCCTGAATATCCGACATCCGGCAAGCAGACAAAAGCAAGCAGAATATCAGCAAAGCCGCCACGGCGGAGCACACTCTGATCTTGAAGCTCATATCAGATTTTCCCGCCTTTCTTCATTCCGTCAGCCTGCCATGCGGCGACCTCGTCACAATACAGCCGATAGATCTCCCCGGCAAGCCGACAAAGATACGGCGCTTTTTTATTTACATCCCCCTGCTCGGCATAAAGCATAGCCACGCAAGGGTGACAGATATCGCGTTTTGAGCATCCCCGGCACTCGTCCAACACCGGCGAAGTCCGGACAGCATCGGTGAGCGTCTGCCAGCATTCACTGAATGGATCGCGGAAGGGGTATGTCTCAACCGGAAACGGGAGCATCCCGCAGGCGCTCATTTTTCCTTCCCATGAGACCCAGAAGGAACAGCGCCCGGCGCGACAATTCATGTGCTCGACAGGTCCGGACGGATCGGCATCCGCAGAACCCCAATCGCCGTCTCCGACCGCGTCCGCGGCGGAATTGCCTCCCGACAGCGCAGCCTCCGCCTTTTTTATCGCCTCCACATTCCGCGTCAGCTGCTCACGGTATGCGTCGGGTGACATCTGACATCTCTGACGGCGCAGCGCCACAGCCGCCGCCTCCTCCGGAGTAAAGCGGGAATCTCCCTCCTCGCGCTCCCTGCGTGCCGGCGGGAACATATATGTGCAGACTCGGGTGTTTATTCCGAGAGACTTGCCGAAAGAAACGATATCCTCAAGATCCCCGGCATTTTCCGGTATCATGCTGGCGTTTATCACCACCGGGATACCCGCCTGACGCAGCATACGTATTGCATTTACCGCCCTTGCGTAGCCGTCGGGATTACCGCACACCCGTCCGTAGGTTTCGGGGGACGCGCCGTACAACGTGATGTTGACACGGGTGGGGGAACGCTTTTTCAGCCACTCGACAGTGCCCTCATTGATAAGACTGCCGTTGGTATTTATCGAAAGCAGGATGTGTGCGTCGTGCAGTGCCTCGTAAAGCTCCCGGAAGTGCGGGTATAAGAACGGCTCTCCGCCTGTCAGGAGCAGATAAAGCATGCCCGAATCAGCGCAGGTCTTTGCCAGTGAAAGCCAGTCCCGCCAGTCGATCAGACCTTTGCCGTCGGCTTCAAGCTGCTCGCGCGTCCGGCGGACATAACACATACGGCATCTGAAGTTGCATACACTCTCGTAGTCGTCGATGACTAAGATATTGTCCAGCGGGATCTCAAGCGTATCAATTATTGAGCTCATCGGAAGCGCAATGTATGCTTCCCATGCGGCGAGGTCGAGAGCTTGCCCATCCGCAACTTCAAGCCCGCACTTATCCCATTTTGCCATTTCATCTGCAAGAACCTTGTTTACGAAAAGACACTTCCCTATTCGCACGCTTCTTCCTCGTGGCATTTATCGTACCAAATGCAACTCTCACACTTTTTCTTCATTTTCTTCTCCACCTTTGTTTGTTAAAATCCTTTCCTTTTGCGTTCTCTTGCGCTTTCTTTGATTAGGGGTATAATGTATTGGTTCTAAGTCCTTGCCTTCCGCTAAGTTTTCGATCCAGCGGGTAAGCAGATACCTCATCCGCGCGCTGGGAACATAAACCCATATCTCCCTCCCGTTACGGATAGCTGAACGGAATATCCATTGAACCAGAATTGATAGCGCGTACATATCACCGTTAACATCAACTCCGTGCTCATAGTAATACCTTACCTCCCAAGGACGTGGGAAGTTATTGACGCAGTACGCTATGGTGCCGCTTATAAGGACAGCGATTATATTTTTACATGGGAGGATGGCACACTATATCGCCCTGATTATTTAACTCGCGGATTCCAAAGAGTCCTTAAGGCTCATGGGTTGCCGATGATGAGATTTCATGACCTTCGCCACAGTACTGCAAGTATACTGTATGATAAGGGATGGGATCTAAAAGATACCCAGAGCTGGCTGAGACATTCGAGCGTTGAAGTAACCGGAGACATATATACGCATATCACGGAGGCGAGAAGAGCAAGGATGGCTGCCGAGCTAAATTCCACGTTTGATATAGGGAACAACGGCGCCGGACACGATTCGAGCAGCGGCTCAGATCCGAAAGCCAATAACAAAAAATGCGGAAATATCTAACGCACTTACGGGAACTCCGGTGCTAAAAAAAATAAAAAGTTGCGTTTGGGTGCGCAGTTTTCTGTAGTAGTCCTAAAGGGAAATCACTAATTGCCGTTATGGGAACAGAAAGGCTTCGGTCCACGACACGTCAAGCGTATTTTCAAAATAATTCGTAGAAAATTCGTAGAAGACGTGTCGTGAATTTTGAAGCCCGAGTCAAATATATGTACAATGCACAAAAATAGAACGAAAAAAGACCCGAAAATCAGTGAAAATCACCAATAAATCGAGTCTTTTTGGTCTGAGTGACACGACTTGAACGTGCGGCCTCTACCACCCCAAGGTAGCGCGCTACCAACTGCGCCACACCCAGATACGTATTCAATTCGCCCGGGAACGCATCATCTTTCCTAAGCACTTAGTTATTATATCACATATTGCGCGGCAAGTCAAGAGAATTTGCTGATTTTTTGCAGGTTTTCACCGAATTTTTTATCTTTGCATTGGTGTGCTTCCCGCGAGCAGACTGATTATGCAACTACACGTTTATGCAATTTTCCGGAATTGTTATCTTTACAATAAAGCCGGACGGCGATATTATCACAAAAAGTTGCGGCGGTATATATAAGATCCAAAATAAAACTCACATCAGACTGCCGGGTGATATTCTGACATGGCATCTATGTAACGAACATCAACACCGCACCCCGGCTGATGCGTCTTTACGATGCAAAAGCCGAGGTGTATTTTTTATGTTCAATCAGCCTTATAGTTCAGCTCGACCTGTCCTTCTATCCACTTTGGGGCTACCGAAATAAACGTCTTTCCCTTGTTTACTGAAATCACGGCTCCGCTTTCGTCAGTAAAAATAAAGGATGAGGTATCGCCTATACGCGACCACCTGATAGGCATATAACTGCCGTCGCTTATGTAGTAGCCGCTTCCCTCTCCGGTGGTGACGACGTCAAGTCTGCCCTCGGTGTCATCAGGAATAGACTCGGTCTCCGCAAACAGAATAAACACATTCGTGAAATTCAGTTGCTCGCCGTTTTCGGCGTCGATATGAGCGCGGTCGCCAAGCTGATAGCGGTAATAGGTATTGGTCGTCGGGCTGTATATCATCTGAACATACTGAGACGACGAATACGGTATGCACACGTGCGTCGCAACTCCGGTATAACGCTGTCCGCCGCCGAAGTTGAAGACAGTGCGTATGTCGGACGAGGTCGTGGTAGTCCAGTCATGCTTTGCCGCGAGCTTAAGTATCCGCTCGCCGTTCGTCATAAGCGAATGCGAAGCGCCGGAAGATTCAAGCCTTAAAGGATCGCGGTAAAATCCCAGACCGGAATACGGGTCGTTGACCCCGTCAAGATACGGGAGTCCCAGCGACTGTATCATTGTGTAACCCAGCGGGCTTCCTCCCGCGCCGACCATCAGCGTACCGAAAGCCTGCGAAAGACTGACCATGTAATGGCGCGTTGAACGCACCGGGCCGTAAACCTCGCTTCCGACGTAGTCGTTGGTGATCATAATAAGCCTTGTGATACCACCTTCGGCAAGCACCTCGATAACTATATCCGCCCTTGAAATGCCCGACTGCGGTACTGCAAGGCTGAGGTTGTCAAGCACGATTGATATCGGTATTACGCGGCGCAGATCCTTTTCCACCTCAAGACCTGTCAGGGGATTAAGGTAAGTCTGTACCGGCACCGGTTCAGTCGTTACCTCACCGGTCGTATCCACCGGTGAGGTGCCGGTAGATACTCCGGTTTCGGGAGACGTTGTCTCATCGGTGTCGGGAGCGGTGGTGTTGCTACTGTCTGGCGCGGATGACGTTTCGGAATACGGCAGCGTGCCGTCAGTCGAATCGCCGCCCGTAGTCTGATCCCCCGGACCGAAAAGGTTGCAGGAGGAAAGCATAAGGGAAAGCAGCAGCACGGCTGAGATTAAAATAAGTGTTTTTTTGCCTTTTGACATTTTGTTCACCGACGTGTGACGCCGAGACTCGGCTCAGGCGCTTTTGTTGGCTCGGTCAAGCCAGATCATACCCATATTTAGCGCTGCGGACAGCCCGGATTTTTCGCCCTGCTTGACTATTTTTGAAGGATTGGCGGACTCAACCACCTGAATGAAAATTTTGTCCGGCAGCTCTCTGCCGTTTTCGGTTTTGTAGGACATTATCTCAAGGATAAGAAAGCACTTGTCGCTCATGTCGCCGTAACAGATGGTATTTCCCTCTCTTACCAGCGGACGGTTCATATAGCGCAGATATTTTCCGCTGACCTGCTCACGGGTTTCGGTATTATCAGCCATTGTTACCTCCTGAATATACATAAATATTTTTTATCATTTTATTTTATCATACAATATGAAACAAGTCAATCACTATTTTGTAAACACAGCGGCGTGCGGCGCAGAAATTCTCCTGCAGGACGCGGATCAGGCAGTGAAAGCGCGTAAAGTGCCTCGCTCGCGAGCATAAGCCAGGTCTGCCGCGCTGCATTTCCCGCGTTCTCCGATATATCCTTTTCAAAGCGGAGCGCCTCCGCGGGTCGTGTAAGAATGGGTATCCGCGCTGTTTTACGCACCGCCGACATAAATTCCCTTCCCCTTTCATTTGAGGCAAGCACCGAGGTATATGCGGGTCTGGCAAGCAGATCGGCGCGCACGGTTTTTGTCATAGCGAATATCACTGCGCGGCGTAGCCTTGAATCGGTGTATTTTTTCGTTGACGCCGCCGAGAGCATACCCTCAAGCGTACCGCTCTCACGTGCCGCGCGGCAAAGCCTTCCCGACACTCCGCCGCCGCACTCGGCAAATTCCGCAAGCTCGCTTCCCTCCCACGACCGGAAGCGGTAAAGCACCGCCTGACCTAACGCTTCAAGGCAGGCAGGCGCGCGACCGTCCGAAACAGCCGACCTAAGAATATCCGCCGACGCGTCGGTAAGTCCCGGCGGAAGCTCACCGCGGCGTATTGCAGCGCGCAGAGCGGTGGATGACGGCAGACACGTAAGCGCGTCGGTATCGTGATATCCCGCCCCCTCACGCTTTATTACCGTAAATTCGGTATCCGTATCAAGCACAAGAGAGGCGCGCATATACTCAAGCCCCAGAATGTCATTCGGCAAAAGTCGTCCGTCCGCTCTCATGGCGAGCTTTTCGTTAAGCGCGGCAAAATAGCCGGATGCAAAGCCCTCGTTTTCCTCCGCTTTTTCACCGAAAAATCCGGTGTAATTCTCCCCTGCCGATATTTCCGCCGCCGCGCGAAGCAGCCCGACGTCGGCGCTTTCCGAGCCGAAAGCGATATTCCTTACGCCTATCGCGTCAAGAATAAACACACCCGCCTCGGCAAAATATCTCGCACTTCCCGACGACCACGGGAACGGCAGCTCAAGCACAAGATCAGCCCCCGACCTCACCGCTGCCGCGGCGCGATCGTATTTATCAATTATGGCAGGCCCGCCGCGCTGAACGAAATTCCCGCTCATAAGGCAGACCACCGTCCCGGTGCCGCCACCGCGCAGCAGCTTTATCATTTTTTCGTGACCGCGGTGCATCGGATTGTACTCACAGATTATTCCGGTCGTTTTCATTTTTCCTCTTTTTTCACCTCGATAAGCACATCACGGCTCTTTTTTTGCTCATTTTTTAAGGTTTGCTATTGAAATTGCAGGCGCGGAGTTGTATAATAATCTATTGAAAAGGAATAATAACCACCCTCAGAAAGGATAACACAAAATGAATGTACTGGTCGTAAACGCCGGCTCAAGCTCCCTCAAATATCAGCTCTTTGACACCTCTGACTACACCGTAAAGGCAAAAGGGATCTGCGAGCGCATCGGCGACGAGATGGGCGTGCTGGATCACAAGAATCTTGTGAAGGGCACACGCACACAGACTGAAATGAAGATACCTACGCATACCGACGCCGTGCGCATAGTTATTAGCGCACTCACAGACCCCGAGACCGGCGTTATCGCCGATATGTCCGAGATCGAAGCTGTCGGACACCGCATAGTTCACGGCGGATTTTATTTTTCTGAATCTGTCCTGCTCAGTGACGATGTAATGTCAAAGCTCGAGCTTTGCCATGACTTTGCCCCGCTGCACACCGGCGCGCACCTTCAGGGTATCCGCGGATGCCTGTCCGTAATGCCCGGGGTACCTCAGGTGCTGGTATTTGACACCGCTTTTCATCAGACGATGGAGCCCGAGGCGTATATGTACGCTCTGCCGTATGAAATGTATGAGAAATACCACATACGCCGCTACGGCGCGCACGGCACCTCTCACCGCTATGTTTCCGGCGAAATGATACGTCTGCTCGGCGGCAAGGCTGAGGGAACCAAGATAATCACCTGCCACATAGGCAACGGCTCCTCCATATCCGCCGTTAAGGACGGAAAGGTAATTGATACCTCAATGGGCTTTACCCCTCTTGCCGGAGTGCTGATGGGAACCCGCTGCGGCAACATCGACCCCGCGATCGTCCCGTACATCATGGAGAAGGAGAATATGTCCCCCGCCGAGGTATCCGCCTTTATGAATAAGAAATGCGGATATATCGGACTTACCAAGGGCTTCTCCTCCGACTCGCGCGACCTTGAAAATGCAATTGCCCACGGTCCTTCCGACCCGAACTACGAGCTTTCAAACCTTGCCGTCAATATGCTCAAGCACGAGCTGAAGGAATACATAGGCGCGTACACTGCGCTGATGAACGGACTTGACGCGCTGGTATTCACCGCCGGACTCGGCGAGAACAATCCCCGTCTGCGCAAGATAGTATGCGAGGATATGGACTTCTTTGGCATTAAGCTGAACGATGAGGTAAATGACCGCACACTGCGTCAGCCCAACATCGTAAAGATCTCCGCCGATGACTCCAAAGTTCCTGTATACGTCATTCCGACCGACGAGGAGCTTGTCATTGCCCGCGACACCGAAAGCATTGTAAACTCGCTTGCAAAATAACGGTCATCCGCAAATTACATAAACGCCAAAGGGGGGCATCACTTAAGTGATGCCCCTTTATTTTATCATAAAAGTCCGTATTTTACAAGCCCCTCACAAAAGCGGGGTAAAAAAGTCCTCGCACAGCCGGTGAACCGCCGCCTCCTTGGCATCGAAATCCATTGCCGTCGAATATATATCCTCAAGCGCAAAATGCGCAAGAGATGCGCGCGACATTGCGCGGAGTGCCTCCCCCACTGCCTTTTCCGACAGCTCGCATAAGCGTGAATAATCATCATTCATGCTACGCAGTGCCGACAGGTCGATAAAGCGCCGCATTCCCACCCGGTGGCAAACTGCGCCGTCAGGCAGGACTGCGCCTCTTTCGGCGGTGAAAAACACTTCCCCGCAGGCAAAAGCCGTGGTAAATGACGGACAGAGCGGATCGGGAGATACGCGGCAGCGAGTACCTTCCTTCTCGGCGCATTCGGCAAGCGCGCTGACAAAAAGCTCACCCGACCCCGGAAGCAGCTCGTCGGACATAACGAACACCTCCCGCGCGCCGTAGCCGATCCCGCCAAGCGACACAGCCCCCTTCATGCCGAGCGACAGGTGCGGCGTATGCAGCGCGCTGTGCAGGCGCTTTTCGGGCGGAAGCGGCAGTGCAGAGGAAATTTCAGTCCGGCACGCACGGCGGCGAGCGTCCTGCGCGGCGCGATAAGCCGCCTTTTTCAGCCTGTCTGAGTCAATGACTCCGCGAGCAAGCTCCAGAGCCGCCTCTTTAAGCTCCCGAGCGGCGGCAAGACAGCCAAAAGCCTGCCGCCACGCGCGGCTTTTTTCAAGATTCAGCCGCTCTATCTCCGCGCGCGACCTGCGAAGCTGTGCGGCATTCCAGAAAGCGCCGAGATCAAAAATACTGTCTCTTGCCCCCGGAAGCGACGCTTCTTCTGCGTGGGGCGCGGTGGCGTCCTGCGCACCGGCAGTCCTGCCATCCGGCATACGGGCAACTATACCGTCCAGTGAATCCGGGTCGGAGGAACAAAAATAATATTCCACCTGCGCGCCAAGCTCCTCGGCGTATTTGCCAAGCTCGAAAAGCATACGCGATTTGCCTGTGCCCGGTCCGCCCTTTATGATCAGCCGCAAATCACACCGCTCACGGAAGATCTCATCAAAATAACTTACAAATCCGCAGCCTGAATTTGACGCCGCAAAGTATGAAAGCGGCGGTGCGCCTGTAGCGGGACGCCATCTGCCGCAAAATTCCGCCCGTCCGCTGTCGGCTGACGGATCGAAGCCCGCATTCTTTTTTTTCATATTCACTTTACCGTCCGCGTCAGCTCTTTTCTATTATTACCACCTTGTCAGGCGAGATTCCGGTCTGCTCGTAAACTATCGTGTTTATCTGAGCGACCTCGGCGGCGGTAAGTCCCTGACTCTTGACCACAACATTTACCGCCCCGTTGCTGATGACCGCAACACACTGCTCAAAGCCCTTTGACACCACAAGAGTCTCGATGTTGGCTTCCGCCTCCATGTCCTTTGCCATCTGCGTGATACCGGCAAGCGCCTCGCTCTTTGCGGCTTCGTCGGCGGAGGCGTCGTCAATAACCGCCTGAAGCACCTCGCGCGCCTCGTCTCTTGCGCGCTGACGGCTTACCTGCGAGGCGGCAAAGTAGCTCTCGGCACTGCCCACCGACGCCGGCTCGCCCGTCTGCTCGCCGCTCGGGGTAGTGGTATCTCCGCTTCCCTTTCCGCCTCCGCGGCTGAAGAACGCCCAGTTAAGCGCCACCGCCGCGCCGATAAGCACCACAGCGCCCACTATTATCAGATTCCGCTTTCCAACCTTGACAAAGAAATTTTTCACCGCCTGAAGCTGTTTTTCAAATTTCATTTTCATGACCTCCGATCAATCGTTTACTTCGATATATGTATATTTACACCCGTGCGGGTTTATGCCCGTTTTTTACTGAATTTCGCCCTTAGTTGCTCTCCGATATATAAATTTTGTTTGTCCCCACGCCAAACGCGGCGGAAAGAAGAGCCGTCAGCTCGGCGCGCGTCAACTCGTTTCCTCCGCCGCGGCATACCACGCCTATGCCGGCAATGACCGGAGCGCGGGTCACGGTCTTTATCGGCTGGGCGGACGAGCCGCTGCCCACCGTGGCGTATTTGCCGCTGACGCTTGTGCCGGACGATGCGGTCTTTTTCTCACCGTCCTCAGCATATACGGTTTCGTATCCGCATTCAAGCGTCACGGTGACGGTGACACTTCCCCGCACGACGCCGGCAGTGCTTTCGCAAAGCCGCGTCGCCTTTTCCTCAACGGCGGCGGCATACTCGCGCATAAGCTCGCTGTCGCTTTCGGTATTTTTGTCTTTGCTCCCGCTTCTGACCGAGCCAAACGCAATAAGCAAAAGTCCGAGTGCCAGCCCTGCGGCAAGCATAAGATACCTCATCCATACCTTGCGCGGCTTTTTTATCACCTCGCGGGAAGTTTCTGCTATACCCATACTCTGCCTCCGCCTATCCCTGCGCGACATCGCAGGGAACGCCGCACAGCTCCTCAACATATTCGATAACGGGGTGCGGATCCTGCCACATCGCCCTGCCGCCGAAGATCACATACACGCGCAGAATCCGCACCTCCCCGCCTGTGACGCTAACCTGAACCGACACCTCAACATCATCCTCATAAAGTCCGAACTGACTGCATATGCGCTCCCTGAGCGCGGCGTTTATCTCAGAGGCGCTTTGCCGCTCAAGCGCCGAGGCAAGCTCTCCGTAAGCCGTATCCTGTGCCATCTCTGGCACGGTCAGCTCTCCGGAACGCACAAGCTCCGTCACCTTACGCACGCCCTCTCCGAGCGGGGCGACTATCACGCACAGAAGCGCAAGCGAACCCAACAGCTTGACTTCCCGCGACGCGGCGGCATCCTCCGGAAGCACAAGAAGTATTACCGATATTATCAGCGCCGCACCCACAACGCCGCATATGTATTCAGCCACAATAACCTCCGTTCGCCGCCAAACGCGGCAATGACAGCATCAGGTTTCAGGCGGCTGCCGCGGCTGA
>ERZ779869.3976-NODE-3976-length-10970-cov-3.880806_pt1 | contig 10970 bp, 9 predicted proteins | sample MGYA00511557_ERZ779869 | MGnify/ENA primary metagenome ERZ779869 (study PRJEB29588, sample SAMEA2154620) | human gut metagenome | biome: human gut; feature: human-associated habitat; material: faeces | place: Denmark | collected 2008/2010 ...
TGCTAAATTCATGTTTATCCTCTCCAATTTCAGCTATTTATTTTCACTTGCCATTTCTTTTGCTTTTTCTAATTGTGTGTCTTTACCTTCTGGTACATTTAATACACTTTTTACGTCTTCTGGTAGTTCTACTGTCTCGTCTGGTGTAATTCCTATTTTATTAATTTTGTTATGATTTGGTGTTTGGTATTCTTCTACTGTTATTTTTATTCCACTTCCATCACTAATACTCAAAATTTGTTGTATAACACCTTTTCCATAAGTTTTTGTTCCTACAATTTTTGCTTTTCCTAAATCTTTTAGAGCTCCTGCTAGGATTTCTGAAGCACTTGCTGTGTTTTCATTTGTTAATATTATTATTGGCTCTTTTATTATTGGGTCATTTTCTGATTTTTTTACCTCTTCTTTACCGTTTTTGTCTACTTCATATAGTAATACTGAATCTTTTTCTGCTATATAGTCTGCTATTTCTAGTGCTTGGTCTACTAAACCTCCACCGTTATTTCTTAAATCTATAATTAGTGATTTTATGTTTGATTTTTTTAATTCTTCGTATTTTGCTTTAAAATCTTCTGCTGTTGTTTCATCAAATGATGTAAATTCAATATATCCTATATTATTGTCTATTACTTTTCCTTCTACAGGATTTACTTTTATTTTTTCTCTTGTTATTTTAAATTCTTTTGTTTCTGTTCCTCTTAGTATTGTTAGTGTTACTTCTGTTCCTTCTTCTCCTTTTATATTTTTTGTCATTGCTGACATTTCACTTGCATTATATGTTTTTCCATCTACACTTACTATTAAATCTCCTGGCTCTATTCCTGCCTTTTCTGCCGGTGAATTTTTTATTGCTGATAAAACTTTTACTTTATCTTTTTCTTTATCTGCCGTCATATAAATTCCTATTCCAACATAATTTCCTAATGTCTCTTGCATATATTCTTTCATGTCTTCTTTTGAAATGTATTCAGTGTATGGATCATTTAATCCTTCAATATATCCTTTTATTGCTCCTTCTTCTAGTTTTTCTTCATCTACATCTCCTAAATAATATTTGTTTATTATTTCTTTATACTTGGCTAAATTTACAGCTATATCATTACTTTTGCTATCTACTAATGCTGATATTCTTCCATCACTTTCAACATATTTATACATTCCTATTGATGTAATCATAAAAGTAATAAATGCTGTTATAGCTATTATCATTATTGTTTTATACACTTTATATGTTGTTTCTTTTTTCATTTATTTCATCCCTTCTTTGAATTTATATTCTAATAATTTTCTTATGTAACAATAAAAGGGATATTATCCCTTTTATTAGAAATAATTATTTGGATTTACCCTAGAATCATCTCCATATCTTGTTGCACTATAACTATAGTGGTATGGTGATTTTCTAACTTCAAAGTGTAAATGTGGTCCACTTGAATTTCCTGTGCTTCCACTTTTCATTATTACTTGCCCTTGTGATACTATTTGACCAGGTGAAACACATACAGAACCTGCTGTTCCATGGCCATAAATTGTTTGTAATCCATTTGTGTGTTGTATTATAACATGTGTACCATAACTATATGTTAAATTTCCAACTGTTAGAACAACTCCATCTGCTGCTGCATAAACTGGTGTTCCTGAACTAACTGCATAATCTATTGCTCCATGGAATCTTCCACTTGAGTAATATCCATTTGTTGAAATTGTTCCTCCACTTACAGGTCTAATAAATCCTCCTGAGTTTCTGTCTGATGAGTTTCCTCCTCCGCTTGTTCCTCCCGAATTATTATTTCCTGAGTTATTGTTGTTTTTATTAGAATTATTATTTTTTGATGCTTGTTCTTGCTTTCTTTTTCTTTCTAATTCTTCTAATTGTTTTTGATATTTTCTTTGTGCCTCTGCGACTTCTGCTTGTATTTTTTGGTTATCTTCTGTTAATTGGTCTATTTCTTTTTGTAATTCTTGCTCTTCAGAAGAAAGCTTTGCTACATATGTTGTTTTTTCGCTTTTCTTTGATTGTAATTGTGTGGATACACTTTGTTTGCTTGCTTTTGCTGTTGTTAATTCTTGTTTTCCTTCTTCTATTTCTTGTTTTGCTGTTTCTATTTCTTTTTTCTCTTTATCTATTTCTTTTAATAAATCAAGATCATATTGTGCTATTTCTGATACTATGTAATAACTAGATATAAAATCTGTTAAACTTTCTGATGATAATAATATGTCTAAATATGATGTGTCTCCTGATTCATATAGTGCTACAATTCTAGTCTCTAAATTTTTTTGTTGTTCTTCATAATTATTTTGTGCTTTTTCTAGTTTTGCATTTGAATCTTGTATTTTTTGATTTGCATCTGCTATTTTGTTATCTAATTCATTTATTTGTGTTTGATAATCTTGTATTTGTGAATTAAGTGTGTCTACTTCTTTTTGTGTTGTATCTTTTGTTTTTTGTACTTCTTGTTTTTGTGCTTCCGCTTCTTTTTTCTTATCTTCATTTTCTTGTTGCTGTGCTTTTAATTGTTGCTCTTCTGCAGTTACTGCAAATGCCGAATTTGCACTAGAAATTATTATAAGTATTAACATTAGACATACAATTTTTTGACATATATTTTTCATATGTTCCTCCTCTTTCCTGATTATATTTTTGTTTTTTCAGGTTTTTACTACTGATTTGTTTCCGTGTTTTTAGTTTTGTCTTCTACTGTTGTGTTTGCTTCAGTTGTATTTGCATTATTTTGTTGTGCTTTATCTTCTTCTGAATTTGGCACTATTCCATTTGTTATATATGGCATTGGATTTGTTACCTCACCATTTTTTCTAACTTCAAAGTGTGCATGTGCCCCCGTTGAATAGCCTGTTGATCCTACTTTTAATACTGCTTGATTTCTCTTTACAGTATCTCCTGCTTTTACTAAAAATTCTGAGCCATGTGCATATAATGTTGAAATTCCTCCTCCATGGTCTATTACTACCATTTTTCCATATGCTACATTGTATTCTGCTTTTACTACTATTCCATCATTTGCTGCTACAAAATTTGCTCCCATTGGTGCTGATATGTCAACACCTGTATGTAATTTGTATACTTTTGTTATTGGATGTGTTCTCATTCCATATGGTGAGCTTATTTTGGTATATCCTGGAACTGGCCATGCCAATTCTCCCCCTATGTATGTTGTATCTATATCTGATTTTGCTAATTCTACTAGTTGAGCATTTACTTCTGATAATACACGATTATATTCATCTAATTTTTCTTGTGTTTCTTTCTCTTTATCTGATAATTTACTTACATAACTTTCTCTTAATACTTTTGTAGATTGTAATACTTTTGATGCTCTTGTTTGTTTTTCTATTATTGTTGCTACTTCTGTTCTTTCTTTTTCTAATTTTTCCTTTGTGTTTTCTATATTATGCTTTCTTTCTCCTATTTCTTTTAGCATATCTGAATCATATTCTGCTATTTCTGATAATACATAATAGCTTGATATAAAATCTGTTATGCTTGTTGATTTTAACATTATGTCTAAATATTGTGTATCTCCTGCCTCATATAGTGCCACTACTCTTTGTTCAAATATTTCTTTTTGGCTATCATATTTTTCTTGTTCTTCTTTTTGTTGTTCTTCTAATTGTTGTATTGTTGTTTGCAATATTTGGACTTTTTCTGTTGTTTCTGATAATTCTTTTTCTGCATTTGCTATTTTTTCGTCTAATTTTTGTACCTGTTCTAAATTTTCTGTAATATCCATTTTTAAGTCTGATAGTTCATTATTTGCTTGATTTATCTGATCTTGTACCTGCTGTTGTTTATTTTGCAATTCTGATGTATTTGCTGCAAATGCTATTGTTGTAATACTACATATCAAACAAATTAATATTATACATAAAAATTTACGCATTACCTTCATTCCTTTTATACTTTTAAATATTTTCTCATAGATACTACACTTCCTATTGTTCCTATACCTATTCCTAAAATTAAATATACTATAATTATTGATGTTAGCATTTCATTTAATCCTACTAAATTCATTCCCATTACTTTTACTAAATCAGAACTTGCCATTTTTGTTGTTATTAAACTATATGCTCCTCCTACAAGTATAATTGATATTATACTTGATATTATTCCTATAACAATACCTTCTACAATAAATGGCCATCTTATAAAACTGTTTGTTGCTCCAACATATTTCATTATTGATATTTCTTTTCTTCTTGCATGTACTGTTAATTTTATTGTATTTGAAATTATGAATGTTGAAATTATTATTAATAACAATAATATTATTCCTGTTGCTATTCTTATTACTTTTGCTATTGATATTAACTTCATTGCTGTTTCATTACTATTTGTTATTTTTACTACATTGTTTATTTTTTCTACTTCTGATTGTATTGTCTTACTACGTTCAAGATCTGTTACTTTTACTATATAGGAAGCTTTTATTTTTTGGACATTAAATCCGTCTAGTACTCCTTTTTCGTCTTTTAGTTTTTCTTTCATAGTATTAAGTCCTTGTTCTTTTGAAACAAATTCTATTGTGCTTATCCCATCTAATGCTCTTATATCCTCTTTTACTTTGTCCATTTCCTCTTGTGTAGCATCTTCTTTCATGAATACCTGAAATCCTTGTTGTAATTTTAGATTGTCTACAAAATGATTTACATTTTCACCTATTATTAAGAAAAGTCCGAATATTATCATAGTAGCACACATTATAACAATTGACGCTACAGTTGACTTTTTGTTTTTAAATACATTACTAAGCCCTTCTCCAATTAAATAACCTAATCTGTTATATTTCACAATCATAACCACCTTTTTTATCATCTCTTACTATTACGCCTTTATTTATGTGTATAACTCTTTTTTTCATTTTGTCTACTATGTCTTTGGCGTGTGTTGCTACTACAACTGTTGTTCCTCTCATATTTATATCGTTTAATAGAGTCATTATATCCCATGCGGTATCTGGATCTAAATTTCCTGTTGGTTCGTCTGCAATTAGCATTGATGGGTTGTTTACCAATGCTCTTGCTAATGCTACTCTTTGTTGTTCTCCTCCTGATAATTCGTTTGGATACATTTTGGCTTTATTACTTAAACCTACAAGTGATAATATCATTGGAACTTGTCTTCTGATATGTCTTGGTGTTGCTCTTACTATATACATAGCATATGCTACATTGTCATATACTGTTTTGTCTGGTAATAGCCTAAAGTCTTGGAATACAACCCCCATGCTTCTTCTTAAATATGGTACTCTACTTGGTTTTAAAAATGTTGTGTCTTTTCCATTTATTATTATATTTCCTGATGTTGGTTCTTCTTCTTTTAATATTAATTTTATAAGTGTTGATTTTCCACTTCCTGATGAGCCTACTAAAAACGCAAATTCACCTTTATCTATTTTGAAATTAGCATTTTTTACAGCTTTTGTTCCTGTATCATATGTTTTGCTTACATTTCTAAATTCTATCATTTTAACTTTTCTCCCCTTTGGTTGTAAACCTTTTTATCTTTCATTCTTGTCCACTATATAATATCAATAAACATGAGTTTTTGCAATAGTTTTTAGATAAAATCTGTGCGGAATTTTTTACTCTTTTGCTATTTTTTGGCTTGTTTTCTTGTTTTTTCTTTTATTTTGAATTTTTTGTGAATTTTTCGACTATATCTCCTACTGTTATTTTAAAATATTTCATTAATTCTTCTGCTTTTCCTGATTTTCCAAATGTGTCTGGTATTCCCATTCTTATAACTTGTTTTGGATATAATTCTGTTAAAACCTCTGCAATTGCACTTCCTAAACCTCCTATTATGTTATGGTCTTCTATTGATATTATTTTTTTAGTTTCTTTTGCTGATTTTACTATTATATCTTTGTCTATTGGCTTTATTGTATGAATATCTACTACTCTTACATTTATACCTTTTTCTTTTAAAATTTTTTGTGCCTTTAGGCTTTCTGCAACTGTTACACCTGTGCTGAATATAGTCCCATCTGTACCTTCGCCAAATTGTATTCCTTTTCCTATTTTGAAATTGTAGTTTTTATCATATATTATTGGTGTTGCCAATCTTGATAATCTTAAATATACTGGACCATCTATTTTTGATATTTCTTTAACTGCCCATTTAGTTTGTGTGTCATCACTTACTGACATTACTGTCATATTTGGTATTGTTCTCATTAAAGATATGTCTTCTATCATTTGATGTGTTGCCCCATCTTCTCCTACTGTTATTCCTGCATGTGTTGCACATATTTTTACATTTAAATTTGGATAACATATACTGTTTCTTATTTGATCATATGCTCTTCCTGCTGCAAACATGGCAAATGTACTAGCATATGGGATTTTTCCGCATGTTGCTAATCCTGCTGCTGTTGACATCATATCTTGTTCTGATATTCCAATATCAAAAAATCTTTCTGGATATTCTTTAGCAAATATACTTGTTTTTGTTGCTCCTGCTAAATCTGCGTCTAATACTACTACTTTTTCATTCTCTTTTCCTAATTCTAATAAAGCTTCTCCATAACTTTGTCTTGTAGCTTTTTTTTCATCTTTCATTTTTATCATCCTTTCTTATGTCTTTGTTTGTGTTGTAGAATTTTTTTACAATTTATTAAAAGTTGCCAAAAATCGGAGTATTACTTGTCCGTTGGCAACTTTTCGATATATTTTTTCTTTTGATTTATTTAATGTTTTTTGCTCCGTCCCCAAAACATTAGTCAAGATATGCTGAGAATAAGAAGTTACCCATATATACTTGGATACATGGTACTAGTACTACTATTACGAAGAATATTAATACAATACCTACTATTACATATACAACTTGTGGTAATGCTTTCATTATTTTGTTCATTATGTTGTCTATGTCTATTTGCATGTATTCTACTAGTTTTTCCATCATTTCTGTTAAGTCTGTTCTCATTCCTATTTTTAACATTTCTGTTATCATTGGTTTACATAGTCCTGATTTTTCAAATGGTTCTATCCACGATGCACCTATAACTATGTTGTTTATTGATGTTTCTATTAATGATCTCATTACATAATTTTTTATTACGTTTTTACTTACTTCTAATGATTCTTGAATTCTCATTCCATTTTGCAAATTTAATAACATTGCTTTCATTAATCTTGAAAAGTCTAGTGCAAATACGAGTTCTCCAAATATTGGTGCTTTGTATTTAAAATAGTCAAAATTATATTTTCCTTTTGGAGTTCTTATATATAATACAATTGCTGTTACTGCCCCCACTATTACTAGTACTGGGATATACCAATACTGTATTAGCCCATTCATAAAGTTTTGGAACCATAATGTCATTGCTGGTAATGAGTCTTTTGAACCTAATTCTTGATATACATTTTGTATTGCTGGAATTGCAACAATTGTTCCTACTACTAGCATAACTATTAATAACACAAATTGTATTATGTTTGGTATTAATATGCTTTTTAGTTTTCTGTTTATTGCATTTGTATCATCCAAATATTTTACGGCTTGTTCTAATGAATTTGTTAATGATCCTGATAATTCTCCAACTTTTATCATATTTATATATATATATGGAAATACATCTGAATAGTACTCCATTGTGGTATACATGTTTTCTCCTGCTTCTACTCCAGCTAATATATCTTCTAGTATTTGTTGGAATATAAAGTTTTCTGTGCTGTCTATTATTGTTTTTAATGCATGTATATTATTAAAGTTTGCCTTTTTTAATAAATAAAAGTTTTGTGTAAATACTACTAAATCTCTTGGCGTGATCTTTCTGTTTTGGGCAAGATACATTTTTATTCTTTCTTTTGCACTTGGTCCTTTATCTTTTACTATTTCAGTTGTATTTATTGTTTTCATAAAATCATCCATATAGCTTACATTTTTCTTTTTCTTTATTGCTTGTTTCTTTTTTGCATATGGCATTTTACTTATTGCAATTGGCAACATTTCATTACTTTTTAATATTTTGTAAAGACTTTGTTTGGTTTGTGCTTCTACTTTATTTCTGACTATTAAACCATCTTTTGTCATAGCTTTATATGTGTATATAGGCATTTTGTTTTTTACCTCCTTTCACTACTTTCCTTGCCTTATTTTTAATTGCATTATTGTTCTGTTTAATGTTTCTATATTTTTTTCTTCTATTTGTGCTTTTGCTTGATCTAATGTTATTTTGTCATTAACAAATGCTTCTGCTAATGAATTTATTAATCCTATACTTCCTTTTTCAAGATTACTTTGTATTGCATCTTCTATTTCAGAAACACTTATTTTTTCTTTTCTAATTATTCCTGCTACTATGTTGTCTACTACCATTACTTCTGGAATTAATACTAATTTTCCGTCTTTTCCTTTTAATAACCTTTGTGATACAACTAATTTTAATAGTGCTGATAGTAAATATTTTATACTTGCTTGGTCTCTTACTTCATAGAAGTTTATCATTCTGTCTATTGTTTCTGCACATGATTTAGTGTGTAATGTTCCTATTACTAAATGCCCTGATTCTGCCATTTCTATTGCTGCTTCCATTGTTATTTTATCTCTAATTTCTCCTATTACAAGTATATCGCAGTCTTCTCTTAAAGAGTTTTTTACACCATCACTAAATGTTAATGTGTCTTGTCCTCTTCCTACTTCTTTTTGTACTATTAATGATTTTTTTGAATGATGTCTAAATTCTACTGGGTTTTCCAATGTCATTATTTTTCTGTTTTGTGTCTCATTTATATCATTTATTAAAGCATTTAATGTTGTTGTTTTTCCTGAGTTTGTTTTTCCTGTAACTAACATTAGTCCTTGTGGTTGTCTTGTCATTCTTCTTACTATATCTGGTACTCCTAATTCTTCAAATGTTGGTAATTCATTTTTTATAAGTCTTAATGTGTATACTGGAATGTCAAATGAATTAGATATATTTACCCTAAAACGTACATTTTTAAATTCATATGATGTATCTAATTTTCTTGTATCTCTAAAAACTGTATCTTTATCTAAATTTCCCATTACTAGGTAATCATATATTTCGTTCATATCATCTGGTGTTAAAACATCCATTTCATCTATTGGAATAAGTTCTCTTGCTATTCTTAGAATTGGTTTATTGCCACAAATTAAATGTACATCTGATGCATCTTTTTCTATTACCAATTCTAATATTTTATCCATATTTACCATAAATTTTTCCCTTCCTCTCTATTAATACATTAGTATTTTGTTGTTTAACTCTTCTAATGTAGTTATTCCTTTTAAAACTTTATTAATTCCATCTATTGCTAATGGTCTATATCCTTCTTCTAATGCTTTTTTTCTAATTTCCATGCTTGATGCACCATGGACGATTAATTCTTTTATTTCATCTGTTATATCTAATATTTCAAAAATACCTATTCTGTTATAATATCCTGTATTGTTGCAATAGTCACAACCTATTGCGTCATAAGTAGTTAAGCCGTCAAAATTAACTTTTTTGCCATATTTTTCCATTATTTTTGTTATTATTTCTTTTTCTTTTTCATTAAATTGTCTTTCTCGTTTGCATTTTGGACATAATTTTCTAACTAACCTTTGTGAAACTGATGTTGCTAAAATGCTTCCTATATCATAGTCTGATACTCCTATTTTTCTTAAACGGTTTATAACTTCTATACTATCTATTGTATGGATTGTTGATAATACATAATGTCCTGTTTGTCCCGCTTGTACTGCTATTTCTGCTGTTTCAATGTCACGAATTTCACCTACAAGAATTATGTCTGGGTCTTGTCTTAATACAGTTCTTAACGAACCTGGAAATGTCGCTTTTGGTCCTATTTCTATTTGATTTAGTCCTGGTATACGTATTTCTACTGGGTCTTCAATTGTTGTTATATTTATTTCTGGTCTATTTAAGTAATCTATTAAACTATATAATGTCGTTGTTTTACCTTCTCCAGTTGGTGCTGCTATGATTGTTATACTGTTTCTTTTATTAAAACTTTTTCTTACACTTTCGTCATCACCTGGATATCCTAATTCAAAAATACTTCTTACATCTGCATTTTTCTTTAATAGTCTTAACACGAATTTTTCGCCATGAATATTTGGTTGTGAAGATACACGTATATTGTAATCATCATATAATAATATTCTTCCATCTTGTGCTTCTTGTTTTTCTTGATGCATATTAGAAATTGCTTTTAGTCTTCCTATTACTTGTGATTGTTTGTCTTTTTTTATCAATGCTGCTGTGTATAATTCTCCATCTATACGATATCTTACTCTTATATCATTTTCTTGTGGTTCAATGTGTATGTCACTTGCACGTCTTTCAATTCCTGTTTTTATTATACTGTCTACTAATTCTGTAGTTGTAACTGTATTGCTATTTCCTGCTCTAGTTATATCTGCACTTACATTTCCATCTAATGATTTTAATATTTTTTTAATTTGTTGTTCAAATGTAATATATGTGTCCATTATCAATCCTTTATTAAGCATTAATAATCTTACTTCATCCATTTTTTCTTTATTTACTGTATTAGGGAAACATACTTTTATTTTTCCATTTGATATATCAAATGGAACTGCTTCGTCCTTTTTGGCTATATCTGTTGATATATATTCATTTATATTTACATTTATCATGTTATTTAATAGCAAAATTCCTTTAACGCCTAATATATCTCCAATTGCTTGTATTAAAACATTTGGGTCACAAACATTTAATTCATATAAAATATCTCCTAATTTCATATTTGGATTTTTTCTTTGATAATCTAATGCTGCTTCTATGTCTCCTTCTTTAACTATTCCTCTTTTTACTAATTCAACACCTATTGGTTGTTTTCTACGAATTTCCATTTTTGTGTAGACACTCCTTTCCATGTGACTAAAAAATATCATCTGTATAAATAATCTTTTATTATATATAAAATACAAGTGCATTTTCTCCTGTTTT
>ERZ779869.3978-NODE-3978-length-10964-cov-14.142543_pt1 | contig 10964 bp, 10 predicted proteins | sample MGYA00511557_ERZ779869 | MGnify/ENA primary metagenome ERZ779869 (study PRJEB29588, sample SAMEA2154620) | human gut metagenome | biome: human gut; feature: human-associated habitat; material: faeces | place: Denmark | collected 2008/2010 ...
CGCGAGACCGCGCGCGGCGGCTGCGCCGCCACCCCCACAGGCCGCGCCATACGCAAAAAGCTCGGCCTGAACGAGATTGAGGAGGAATAGGGCATGGCAGTGAAATCCTGCTTACGCAGGGCGAAATCCACCTGACGGCGGGTGAGCGTAAGAGATTGTAAAGATGTGGGGACGCTATGCGTCCCCTTTTGAGTATTGCTTACTCTTCCTCTATATCATATTTCACTATTTCGCCCGTTGCGGCATTTATTTCGTATTCGTATTCGTAATTGCCGCACTCAAAGTCTATTTCGTATACCATTATGCCGTCCTCGCGGTCGAGCTCGCATTCGAATTCGCGTATGCTGCCTTCGCTTACGCCCGCGTGGGCAAGGGCGATCTGCTTTGCCTTTGATTCGCCTATGTATCCGCTTTCGGCATTGGCGGTGGGCTTGGGGGTGGATGAAGGGGTGGGGGTGGATGCGGGCGCGGTCGCTGCGTCGGGCGCGGCGGTGGGGGCGGGGGAGGGGGAGACGCTGCCGCGCCTGTCGGCCTCAAACTTTATTATTTCGCCCGTTTTGGCGTTTATGTCGTATTCGTATTCGCTGCCGGCGCAGTCGAATTCCAGCTCATATATCATTGCGCCGTGCTCGTAGTCCATTTCAAATTCGTAATCATAAATGTCTCCTTCGTTCACGCCAGCGTGGGCAAGGGCAATCCGCTTTGCCTCGGCCTCGCCTATGTATGCGCGCTCGCTTGCCGTGCCGGCGGAGGTCACGTTGGCTATGCTCTTTGTGCCGCTTTCGCCTATCAGGTTCAGCTCGTTCACGCTAAGCCCCGCCAGCTCTTCAAACGTATGCGCGGCGTTGTTTTCGGTTATCTGCCGTATAAGCTGCGCCTTGCCCTCCGTTATGCCGTATTCCTCCGCAAGGCGTTTGGTTTCGGGGTCGCTCGTTATGGTTTGGCTCAGCACCGCGCCCTGAAAGCTGCCGGTGTTTAGCATATCCGTCACTTCCGCGCTGAGCGCGCTCTGCATTGCGGCGTTCTTCTCCGCATCGTCCCCGTTAACGCTTATGAGTATTGAATTGGCCATTTCGGAAATGTAGCCTTCGCGCAGCATGGAGCCTATCAGCGCGTTCACGGCAACCTTTATGTCGCTGCCTTCAAGCTTCATGTCGCCTATCACCTTTTTGCCGTCCTCGTTCTTCGGCGTAACGTAAACTACCTTTTCGCCCTTGTTTACGCCTATTTCAATGCTGGGGTTCACGTCCAGCGCAACGGTGGACGCAACGCCGTACCTTTCGCCGTATGCATAGCTGCCCATTATCATCAGCAGCAGCGCCGCAGCAGCGGCGGCTATTCGGGCGAATGTTTTGTTAATGCTCTTTTTTGCCTGTTTATTTTCCAATGGTATTACCTTGCCTTTCTGTTCTTTGCATTTTTCCGTCACCTTGTCCAGCTGATACGGGGCGGCATTGACAAATGCGCGCTTCACGCTCCGCTCTATCTTATCGTTTTTCATGCTAAATGCCCTCCGTCTGCATAATATTTGCCTTCAGCTTTTTTATGGCCCTGCTGTATTTTGAAAGTACCGCCGTAAGGGTCATGCCCATCAGATGCGCGGTTTCGCGGTGCTTCATGCCGCCCACCGCGTGCAGAACGACTATTTGCCGCTCCGCGTCATCAAGCGCGTTCATGCATTGCTCCAGCACCAATCTGTCCTCGCTGGATACCGCCGCCTGCTCAACATAACTTTCCCAATCCTCCATCGGGGCATGGGCGTGCTTTGCGCGCTCCCGCAGCCGGTCCAGGCATATGTTGCGGGTTATTGTGATAAGCCAGGCCATCGGCTTCCCCTGCGGCTTGTATGTTCCCGCGCCCGCGTATGCCTTCACGAAGCAGTCCTGCGCCGCCTCCTCCGCGTCGTGCCTGTTTTTCAGTATGGACAGCGCGAATGCGTATACCGCCGCGTTGGCAATGTTATAAAGCGGCTCCATGGCTGCCGCGTCGCCGTTTGCCAGGCGGGCAATGCATCGCTCCATCGTTTCGCATTCGTCCGCGCTCTGCGGGGCAACGGTATTAAGGCATATCAGCATCGTTCAGCGCTCCTTTCATAATGTAAACGGAAAAACGCCGCGTTTTATTGCGGCAAGGATACCATCAGTTGATAAGAGCACACAAGCCCTAAAGGTTTGCTTTGGGACACTCCTGCGTTCTCGTCGCTTGAATTACCTCCAGTAGTACTGCGCTCCTCGGCCTTGGATTGCCCTCAAAGCAATTCCTTTAGGGTCTTTGAGTTTTAGGAGCCAAAGAGTATGGCAGAGCAAGGAGGACGAATGCAGGAATACTGGAGGTCTTTCAAATGAGGACGACACAGCTATGCCGTGCTATTTGGCCCATAAAACCTTGTGTGTCCTTGTCAACTGATGGTAAATATTATAGCACAATAAAATTGGACGCGGTTAACCGCGTCCAATTGCTTTGCAAGCCTTTTACTTATTCGCCAGCATTTCCTTTGTTTTCATAAGCCGCGTCAGGTTGCCGCGCTCGTTTTCGTCCAGCTTCATGGTGATGGCGCGGATAGCCTCGTCAAACTGGGGAATCATAACGTACTCAAGCGCGTTCACGCGGCGGCGGGTCTTTTCGATCTCGTCCGCAAGGCGGTTGCATATCTTTTCAACCTCCGCAAGCTCAATGAGCAGCGGCAGCAGCTCGCTGAACTGCTTCACCGCGCCGTCCAGCTCCGCGCTGGTGTTGGCCATGCCGTAGGGCAGCTCTATCGCGTCCGTGCTTGCAACAAGGTCAAGCTTGGGCGCCTGCACGCCGAGCACCTGCTGCGTGCCCACCGTTATTTTGGCAGGGCGGGCGGGGTAGCACAGCGCCTCCTCTATATCCGCGTTGCCCATGCCCGCGCGCGCCAGCACAAAGCTTTGCATAGCCTGGCCTAACTTTTCCTCCACCTGCTCGCGCAGCTCCTTGTTCCGCCGGACGTATATTATGAAGCGGCGCACCATCTCGTCCCGCTTGTCCTTCATCAGCTTATGACCGCGGACGGCGACCTTCTTTTTCTTTTTCAGGTTGGAAAGCTCCATCCTTGTGGGCTTTACCTGCAATGCAGCCATAGTTCGCCTCCTTTGCTATGCCGTGCGGCTTATTCTTCCGCCTTGGGCAGATATTTGTCCAAATATTCGTCCCTTATGCGCTTCAATTCCGTGCGCGGCAGTATGGACAAAAGCTGCCAGCCTATGTTCAGCGTTTCCTCTATGGTGCGGTTGGTGTAATACCCTTGGGAAACGTACTGCTCTTCAAACGCATCGGCAAACTTTGCGTAAAGCTTATCCGTGTCGCTCAGCGCCGCGTCGCCCAGTATTACGGCCAGCTCCTTCGCATCCTTACCGCGGGAATACGCGGCGAAAAGCTGATTCATTGTGTCCGCGTGGTCCTCGCGCGTTTTGCCCCTGCCTATGCCCTTGTCCTTCAATCGGCTAAGCGACGGCAGCACGTTTATGGGCGGCGTAATGCCGCGGCGGTGCAGCTCGCGCGAAAGGATTATCTGCCCTTCGGTAATGTAGCCGGTAAGGTCTGGTATGGGGTGGGTAATGTCGTCCTCGGGCATGGAGAGTATGGGTATCATGGTTATCGAACCCTTGTTGCCCTTTATCCTGCCCGCGCGTTCATACATGGTGGCAAGGTCGGTATAAAGATAGCCCGGATAACCCCTGCGGCCCGGAACCTCCTTACGGGCGGCGGAAACCTCGCGCAGGGCCTCGGCATAGTTGGTTATGTCCGTAATTATAACAAGCACGTGCATACCGAGATCATATGCCAGATACTCTGCGGCGGTTATTGCCATACGCGGCGTGGCGATACGCTCTATGGCGGGGTCGTTTGCAAGGTTAACGAACGTTACCGTGCGGTCTATTGCGCCGGTGGAGCGGAAATCGTTTATGAAGAAGTCCGCTTCCTCAAACGTTATGCCGACAGCCGCGAAAACAACAGCAAAGCTTTCGTCCGCGCCCAGCACCTTCGCCTGGCGCGCAATCTGCGCGGCAAGCTGCGCATGCGGCAGGCCGCTGCCGGAGAATACGGGCAGCTTCTGGCCCCTGACGAGGGTGTTCAGTCCGTCTATCGCGCTTATGCCCGTCTGAATAAATTCGGAAGGATAGTCGCGCGCGGCGGGGTTTATGGGCGCGCCGTTTATGTCCATGCGCTTTTGGGCGATCAGCGGCTCGCCGTCGTCCTTGGGGCGGCCCATGCCGTCGAATACCCTGCCCAGCATGTCGGGCGCCACGGCAAGCTCTATGCTGTGGCCCAAAAAGCGCGCCTTGGAATCGCTTATCCTCAGGCCCTGCGAGCCTTCAAAAAGCTGAAGCAGCGCCTTGTCCTGATTTATTTCCAGCACCCTGCCGCGGCGTATTTCGCCGTTGGCCTGCTCTATTTCAACCAGTTCGTCGTACTTAACGCCCTCCACGCCTTCAACCATCATCAGCGGGCCTACGACTTCTTTTATTGTGCGGTATTCTTTACGCATCCTCGTTACCTCCGTCCGTAAGGCTCCTTATTTCGGAATTAAGCTCGGCCATTATCTCATCATAGCGCGCCTTGGTTTCGCTTTCCGGAACGTATTTCAGCCTGCCTATGGCTTCGCGCACGGGCAGCGTGCTCAATTTATTGAAGCTTGCGCCGTTTTCAAGCGCGTCCTTGCCCAAATCGTAATAGGCAAGTATGGTTTTTAGCATCATGCACTGCTTTTCGGGGGAGGTGTAGGTATCCACCTCGTGGAATGCGTTCTGGTGCAGATAATCCTCGCGTATGCTGCGCGCGGCCTCAAGCGTGAGCCTGTCGGCAAAGCTGAGCGCGTCTATACCCACAAGGCGGACTATTTCTTCAAGCTCGCTTTCCTCCTGAAGTATGGTCATGGTGCGCTTCACCATGTTAGCCCATTCGCCGCTCACGTTGCGGTCGAACCAGTTTTCCAGCCTGTCAAGATAAAGCGAATAGCTTTGCAGCCAGTCTATCGCGGGGAAGTGGCGCGCATAGGCAAGCTTGCTCGAAAGTCCCCAGTATACCTTAACTATTCTAAGCGTTGCCTGCGATACGGGCTCGCTTATGTCTCCGCCCGGGGGTGAAACCGCGCCTATTGCGGTTATTGCGCCGGTGCGCCCTTCCTTGCCCAGCGCCCTTACGCAGCCCGCGCGCTCATAGAATTCCGCAAGGCGGCTGGAAAGATACGCAGGGTAGCCTTCTTCGCCGGGCATTTCCTCAAGGCGGCCGCTCATTTCGCGCAGCGCCTCCGCCCAGCGGCTGGTGGAATCCGCCATTATGGCCACCTTATAGCCCATGTCGCGGAAATATTCGGCTATTGTTATGCCGGTATATATGCTAGCTTCGCGCGCCGCAACGGGCATGTCCGACGTGTTTGCTATAAGCACCGTGCGCTTCATAAGGCTCAGCCCCGTGCGCGGGTCCTTGAGCTCGGGGAACTCCATAAGCACGTCCGTCATTTCGTTGCCGCGTTCGCCGCAGCCAACGTATACTATAATGTCCGCATCGGCCCACTTGGCAAGCTGATGCTGCACAACCGTCTTTCCGCTGCCGAACGGCCCGGGAACCGCCGCCACGCCGCCCTTTGCAACGGGGAACAGCGTGTCTATTACCCTTTGGCCCGTTACCATCGGCTCCGTGGGGGCAAGCTTTTCCTTATAGGGCCTGCCGCGGCGCACGGGCCACTTCTGGAGCATGGGCAGCTCTATTTCGCCCTTATCGGTAGCGATTTTGGCTATCGGCTCAAGCACGTTCGCTTCGCCCGAATATACCCACGTTACCTTGCCGCTTACGCCGTTTGGCACCATTATTTTATGGAGCACGGCTTCTGTTTCCTGCACTGTGCCCAGCACGTCGCCCGCGCTCACTTCGTCGCCCACGTTTGCCACGGGAACAAAGTTCCAAAGCTTTTCGTGGTCAATGGCGTTTACGCTTATGCCGCGGTTTATTCTGTCTCCCGCCTGCTCGCGTATAACGTTCAGGGGGCGCTGTATGCCGTCGTATATCGATTCTATAAGCCCCGGCGCAAGCTCAACGCTCAGCGGCGCGCCGGTGGATTCAACCGGCTCTCCCGGGCCTATGCCGCCCGTTTCTTCATATACCTGTATGCTCGCGCGGTCAGAGCGCAGCTCTATAACCTCGCCGATCAGCTTTTTTTCACTAACGCGCACCACGTCGTACATCTGCACGTCCGCCATGCCGTCGGCCACTATAAGGGGGCCCGATACCTTTACTATGGTTCCTTTTATTGCCATTTGCCGCTCCTTATCAATTAAATAATATGTCTGCGCCTATCGCCTTTTCAACGTTGCTCTTTATCTGCGCCATGGCAACGCCCGTGCTGCCGTGCGAATCGGGAATGGGGATTATCGCCGGCACGGATTCGCGCTTGTATTGTTCCACTGCCTCGCCGCACTGCGCAAAGAGCGGCTCCGTTATGAATATCACCTTTACGCCGCCCTTGGCAAGCCTGTGTATGCGCCGCGCAGTCGCCGCGCCGTCCGTTTCCGCGAACACGGCAAGCCCCGCCGCCTTTGCAAGCAGCACGCTGTCGCGGTCGCCTATCATGGCTATTTCATGGAAATCATTCGCCATATAGCATCCTCATCCTTTCCGCGATAACGTCCGCGCCAAGCCTGTTCCTCAGCGCCGTCATAATAAGCCTTACAACCTTCGCCTCCTGCCGCTTTGCAAGCAGGAACCCTATTACGGGCGCGATGGTGTCAATATCGTTCTTCCCGCGGGAGGCTAAGCGCATGAGCGCATTGTCCCGCGCCCGCTCGAGCGCAGCAGCGTCTCCGCTTTGGGCGTATTCTTCAAGCGCCTTTTGCAGCTCTGCCTTCATTTCGCCCGCGGGCAGGCCTTTTGCATAGCCTTCGCCCATGTGGCTTTGGTAGGCTTTTACTATAGCCTTTGGGTCGATGTCCCCGCCCGTGAGCAGCAGCGCTTCAAGCCGCTTCTCGTCCGCGCCAAGCGCCTTCATGCGCGCCATGGCGATAAGATTGTCAAAATCGCACGTCGCCTTAAAATATGCCGTTACGAACGCATTGCCCGATGCAAGCGCGTGGTCGATATATCCTTGGTCTATTATGGTGCTTATGCGCGCGGGGTCTATGCGCCCGGCGGCTATCTCGGCCTCCGCCCTGTCCATAGCCGCGGCCATCTTTTCGGGCAGGTGCTTATAGTCCTTCGCCTGCACCATGCGCATAAGCTCCTTCGACTCGTAAAGCCCGCCGTGGGCATAAATTCCGCCCGCGTCCGCGCCGATAAGCCTGCGCTTGAGGAACAGCTTCAGGTTCGTTGCATCTGCGCCCAGGAAGAAAATGTCCGTCAGCCTTTCGTCCGTGGTCACTTCTTTTATGAGCACGTTTGTCCGCTCAAGCTCGCTTTCTATAAGCGCCTCGCTGTCCATATATTCGGCGTCCGGCTTGGCGCCGTAGCCCATTTCCGTAAGCATGCGCCAGGCTTCCTCCGCCGTGCCCTCGCTCATTCGCTTTACCGTTTCGCGGTCTATAAGGCTGCGCTCACGCGAGCGTATGCGCGAAACGGCGTAAATTGCGCTGTTCTGTGGCATGATCGTGTTACCGCCTTCCTTTTAGACTTTATCGCTCGAACAGTATTCCGGCTACCGCGCTTTCCTCCGCCGCGCGCACTTCCCTGAGCACCGCCGCAAAGGAGCAGTTCTTTTCGTATCCCGCGGCCTTCAGTATAAAGCCGCCGGTAATGTCAGCATCCGCCGGAGCAATCGTAAGCGGGGCGCGGCTGCTTTGGGCAAGCGCGGCGTTCACCTCGGCAAGCACGCTTTTCACATTTGCTTCGTCACGCGCGGCGGGGATTATCGTTTCTCCGCCTTCCGCTTCGCGTATGAGCAGCGCCTTTATCAGCGCGCTTCGCTCAGCGTCGCTCTTTTGCTCCATGCGCTCCGCCGCCAGCGCAAACGCTTCGTCTATCAGCGCACGCTTTACCTTCAGCGCGTATTTGCGCGAATCAAGCGCGGCGTTGGTGCGGCTTTTTTCCTGCGCCGCATCGTTGAGCCGCTTTGTTCTAAGCTCCGTTTCGTTTTCTATGCGGAAGCATTCGTCCTTGGCTATCAGCGCTATGCGTTCAGCCTCCTTGTCGGCGTCCGCAAGGGCTGTGTCGGCTTCGGCCTGCGCGTCCGCCAATATGCGCCCTATCAGCGCATCCGCGCCCGAATTGTTGTTTGCCATGTTTGGTTTCCTCCCCACGCAAAAATTACGCGAAGAGCACCAGGAACACGCTGACTATAAGCGAAAGCAGCGCGTAGGTTTCAACCATCAGCGCAAGCATCATGCCGTTGCCGAAGCCGTCGGCGCGCTTTGCAAGCATCTGTATGCCGGCTGCGGAAACCTTGCCCTGATGTATGGCAGAAAGCAGACCGCCGAAGCCCACCGGCAGGCTGGCCGCGAAGTACGCAAGGCCGCGGCTGAAGGTTATTGATTCGGTGCTGCCGCCGAGAAGGCCGGAGAATATGAGTATAAGTATGGATACGGCGAAACCGTATATACCCTGCGAACCGGGCAGCAGCTCAAGCACCAGGCAATTGCCGAAACGCTCCGGCTGATCGGCTATAACGCCGGCGGCGGCCTGACCGGCCTTGCCCACGCCTATGGCGGAGCCTATGCCCGAAAGTATGGCCGAAAGCGCAACGCCGAGGCCCGTGAAAAATATGCCGAGTTCGTTTGAAGTAAGGGTGGAAAAAATACTGCCTTCCATTTTTAATGTTCCTCCTGAAAAATTGTTGTAATTGGTTATTATTTCATCCCGCCATGGCGGGTTAAACGCAAATTATTCCGCGCCGGAATCTATAACGTTCACGGTGTCCGTATTCATGGCGAGCGGCTTGAACTTAACGCCGTCCGCTTCATAGAACTTGCCGAAGAACTCTATAAACTGCAGCCTTGCCGTGTGCGCGAACGCGCCCAGCGTATTTATGAAAAGGCTGAACATGTGCAGCGCGATAAGCAGCGCCGCCGCCAGTATAAAGCCTATCACAATGCCTATTATGCCAAGCCCGCCCAGCGCATCATATACCATGCCGCCTATAAGATTGAATACCATGCCCATCGCGCCCGAAACAAGGCCAAGCGCGAATATGCGCACATAGGAAAGGATATCGCTCAAGTACCCTGTTATGTTATAAAGCGCGCTCAAGCCTTTGCCAAGGCGCATTACGGGGTTCTTTATCGAGCGGCCGGAGAACAGCAGCAGCATGCCGCCGCCAAGGGCTATCAGCACGAGCGATACCGTCTTTATCGCGGGCGCGGCAAAGAGCAGTATAAGCCCCGTCAAAAGCAGCATCCAGCTAAGCTGATCGAATATGGCGCTTTGCGGGTCGCCGTCGCGGAAGCACATATACATTTTCACGATTATGCCCGTGTACATATGCACTATGCCCAGCCCGCAGGAAAGCAGCATCATCTGCATAACGTCCGTCATGGGATCGAACAGCAGGGGGAATACGGTGGTATTGAACAGATCGTTCCATTCAACGCCGAAGAATGTGCCTATAAACGGCGCGCACAGCATCGTTGAAAGTCCGCCGTAGGTTATCACCTTAACAAGCTTGGCCGTGTCCCCTTTGGGCTTTAGGAAGCGGGTGAATAGCAGCCCGCCTATGAAAAGCAGCATGCCGTACCCAAAGTCTGATAGCATCATGCCGAAAAACAAAAAGTAAAACGGCGCCATCACCGCCGCCGCGTCTATCCCGCGGTAGGACGGCAGGGCATACATTTCGGTTATGACCTCAAACGGCTCGATCAGCTTTTTGTTCTTCGTGGCCGTGGGCGGGTTTTCGTCGGCGTAAGGATCGCGCGTTTCGATATAATATGCATCCGTAACGCTCGATACCGCAAGCTGAATTTCGTCCAGCTTGTCCGCACGTGCCCAGCCGTCCAGTATATATGCATACTGCGTGGACTTGAGCGCCGTTTCGCCCTCCGCGCGCTGCTTTTCTATGGCGTATGCGTCCGCAGCCATGTCAAGCCGGCTGCGCTTCTCCGCTGCTGCCGTCAGCTCGGATGCTATCCTGTAAAGCTCCGCCTCTGTCGCGTCCATCTGCTTTGCGGCTTTTTCCATGTTCTCGCTCGCCGTGCCGGTAAGCTTAGGCGGTATGAACTCATTGAAGCCCGCGTCCTTAACGTAGCGCAGTATGGCGTCCCGCTCGTCCCTGTTGCAGGCTATAACAACTGCCGTAAGGTTTTCGTTCGGGTATGCTTCAAGGCCGATGTGCGTATCGAGCGCCGCTTCAATATTATCCACCGCGTCCATCGCCTTCGCGTCCGCCGTGCCAAGTATGTATGCTATGTGCTTGGTGGAATGTATGGCCTCAAGCGGGGTTAGCATCTCGCGGAATGGCTCAAGCTGCGCCCTCAGCGCCGCCAGCCTTTCAAACTCCGCCCGCTTATCCGCCTGCTCCGCTTCCAGCTTTTCTATGCTTTGGCAAAGCGCGTCGCCCTCCGGCTGAACGGCTTCAAGCTCCTCCTCGGTGCACTGCGGGGTGGGGGAGAGCATGGGCTTTTTATAATATGGCTTTATGGCCCTGCGTGCGGCGTTAAGCCTGTCCGCCTTGGCGGTAAGCTGCCTAAGCTTTTCGCTGTCGGTCAGTTCCCCTTCGGAAATAAGCTGCACCGCGCCCAGTCTTTGCAGCGCCTTCAGGGTGCTTTCCTTTTCGCAGGATAGGCCGATAAGCGTGAGCCGCTTCATTGGAACTATCATGCCTGTCCCGCCTTTCCTATTATATATTCCGCCGCCGCGTAAAGCTTCTTCGCCGCTGCGGTGCGCTCGCTGTCCGCGCGTTCGGCGTTTTCGGCCATTATCGCGTCAAAAAGCTTCTGCCCTTCGGCTTCGGCCCGCTTTTCCGCTTCCGCCAGCTTTGCGCGCTGCTCTGCGCGTGCGTCCGCGGTGGCCTTGTCCGCCGCCTG
>ERZ779869.3985-NODE-3985-length-10950-cov-5.223864_pt1 | contig 10950 bp, 9 predicted proteins | sample MGYA00511557_ERZ779869 | MGnify/ENA primary metagenome ERZ779869 (study PRJEB29588, sample SAMEA2154620) | human gut metagenome | biome: human gut; feature: human-associated habitat; material: faeces | place: Denmark | collected 2008/2010 ...
TATTTAGAGAGAAATTCATATCATTCAATAGCACGAATGAAATATGAGGATACAAGACCAACTGAATTTGTTGATATGGGCTACAACAAGGAAGAGGAAGAAGCAACAAATACATTTGAAATGCACTTTATAGAATTACCAAAATTTAAAGAGAAAAACCCAGATTGCAACACAAAGCTAGAGCAATGGCTGTGGTTGATAGATGGAAGTAAGGAGGAGAAGGTAAAAATGTCGGCGAAGGAAAATGAAGAAATAGACAAAACAGTAAAAGAATTAGATAAATTAAGCAAAGATCCAGATGAAATAGCTAAATATGAAGAACGTGAATGGAGTATAATGAGATACAATGTTGAGATGAAAACAAACAGAGAACTTGGAAAAAAAGAAGGCGAAGCACGTGGCAGAAAAGAAAAAGAAGTAGAAATTGTAAAAAAACTTCATTCTTTAAATACTCCAATTGAAAAAATAGCTGAAATTGTAAATATAAGCACTGAGGAAGTAAAACAAATAATTAAATAACAATTAAATTATAGAAAGAAAAGTGACGATTTGAGTATATAGAATAATTTTACACAAATTATTCCATATACTCTTTCTACATTAGGTATTGAGAAATTTTTTATCTAATAATATTAAAATTACAAGCTCGTAATAATCTATTCATTATAGCAAGGCCTAATCCATCAGTTGAGACTCCTTGAATTATGATTAAATCTGCATTGGTTCTATCGGCTTTTCGCAAATCGGTGAATATGTTTTTAGACATTTCATCAAGCGAAGAGCCGAGATTAAATATTTGTAAATTTGGATACATATTTTTTAAGAATTCTGCATTTTCATCTAAGCACATTACAAGTGGTACTTTGTTAGATGTATAACAATCTCCGACTGTTTTACAAATATTTGCACGTAGAATTTCCTTATCATCGTTGTATACTAATACACATTTTGTGTTGGGAGCGTAATGCTTATATTTCATGCCTGGAGACATAACTTTTTCGTTTGCATCTAATTTTCCTAAAATGTGTTTGTCTATTATAACACTGCCAGCAACTTCCTTAATTTCTTCGGCTGTAATTTTTCCGGGTCTTAGAATATGTGGAATGCCATCAATAACCCTTACTACAGTAGATTCAACTCCAATCTGGCACTCTCCACCATCAATTATATAGTCAACTCTATCTTTAAGCTCTTGGTCAATATCTTCAACATTCGTGCCACTAGGTCTTCCAGAGATATTGGCACTCGGTGCTGCAATCGGAACATCAGCATATTTTATTAAATTTTTGGCAATTTCATTACTTGGCATACGAATGCCAACAGTATCTAAACCTCCAGCTACAACAGAAGGCACTGCATCAGTCTTGTTAAGAATTATTGTGAATGGACCAGGCCAGAAGGCATTCATCAATTTGAATTCGACGTCAGAGATATCTTTTGCAATTTTGCCAAGCATCTCAATATCAGAAATATGTAAAATTAATGGGTTATCAGAGCTACGTCCTTTAGCTACGTAAATATTCTTAACCGCTTTTGAATTGAGTCCATTTGCTCCAAGTCCATAAACAGTTTCGGTAGGGAACAGAACAAGACCACCATTTCTGATGACTTGTCCAGCTTCTTCTAATTTTGAATATTCAGAAAAAGCTTTTATATTTTTTAAATCTAAGTAATTATTCATCTTGAATTATCTCCTTTTAACGATTATCTATTATAATACCAATTTACATAATTTGCAATAATTATAAAGCAAAAAATTGAGAAGAAAGTTTGAAATAGATAATAGAGAGGTAAAAGAAAAAATGTTACAATATAAAATTTTAACACATTATGTAAGATTAGTTAATTGTTGACATAAAATAAGAACTATAGTAAACTAAAAAACAGGAGGAATATATAATGAAATGTATTATAAATATAGACGATAAAGATATTGGAGAAAAAGTATATAAAATAAACGAGCCAAAGATAAGAAAAGCAGTTCGTACAATTTTGTTTAATGGAAAAGGTAAAATAGCTATACTACATAAAAAAAATAAGAATGAATATAAACTTGTAGGAGGTGGTATTGAAGAAAACGAAAATATGGAAGCTGCTTTAAGAAGAGAAGTAAACGAAGAGACTGGATGCGTAATAAAAGACATAGTTGAGTTAGGGTACGTTGAGGAATTAAGAACAATAAATAATTTTATGCAAATTTCATTTGTTTTTGTTTCAAAGGTAGAAAAAAATAAAAATCAGTTGAGTTTGACGGAGCAAGAACAAGATGAAGGAGCTGAATTATGCTGGTTTTTACCAGAAATAGCTTTAAAAAAGATAAGAGAATGTTATAATAGATTAAATCCATCTAAATATAGTAATCTGTATAACTCAAAAATGGTTATAAAAAGAGATGAACTTATATTGGAATATTACTTAAAAAATAAGGAGAAAATCACAATATAGTGGCTTCTTCCTTATTTGGTAGTAATGATTAAAAGTTAGTTACAATGCTCCTTTTCATAGATCTCTTTGATATTAAGATTGTCATTCAACATATTTCCATAATGGATATCTTCTGTTTCAGCTCCAATCATTCTGCATAAATCACTCTGAGGGGATACCATAAGACGTGTGGCTAATTTGGAAGGAAAACGTCTAAGTTTCCAATGGTTAACATCTAACTCATTTAAAAGTGAGCCAGGTGCTTGGAAATGAAAGATTTATGAAAAGAAATAAATGGAGAGAAATAATAGATAAAAGTAATGCAGAAATAATTAAAGAAACAGGATATCATTATAAAACATTACAAAATAGAATTATCGATATATGCAAAAAAACATCAAGGATATTTAAACCAATAGCGTTATATGTATTTGTTTTAAAAGAAAAGGAGGAAAAATAGATGATTTACGTTGTAAGACATGGACAAACGGATTGGAATTTAGAAGGAAGATTTCAAGGAAGAATAGATATTCCTTTAAATGAAAAAGGGAAAAGCCAAGCAAAAAAGACAAAAGAAAAATTAGAAGGAATTAAATTTGATAAAGTATTTTCAAGCCCATTAAAAAGAGCACTAGAGACAGCAAAAATTATCGCAGATGAACCGATTGATATTGATTACAGAATAATCGAAAGATGTAATGGCCAATTAGAAGGCAAACTAAAAACGGAATGCGAAAATATGGTTGATTTTACAGATGAAAATGAAGTAAAGTTAGGAATTGAATCTTTACCTAATTTCAGAGAAAGGATAACTAGTTTTTTTGATGAACTATGTGAAAAATATGTAGGAAAAGATGTATTGGTAGTAACTCATGCTGGAGTTAGTATTTATGTAAGATGTTATTTTGAGGGTGAACCCAAAGATGGAAATTATAATAATTACAAACTTAAAAATTGTGAAGTGCTTAAATATGATAATTCAAAAAAGAGGGAAAAAATAATAAAAGATGATTTTGAAAGGTAAAATATACGCCAAATGCTACATACATAAACATATGAGGAGGTGCTAATATGATCCCAATAGATACGGACGAAAAATTAAAAGAACAAATTAAAAAAATAGAAAATGAAACGGGATTGAGTAAAGGTTATACAAATTTAGAAGAAATGTGGAGAGACTTAGATAAATAAATTTCCACCAGCATAGCTGGTGGTTTTTCCTTTACGCCTAAAAGGCTTCTCTACTGGCCTCCACTGAAGTGGCCTTTGCGACTGACTTTTGCAACCGTCAGTCGCTACCCCTAAAGGGGTCTATTTCTTCTATTGTCATTTAATCGCTTATTTTATCTTCTTTTAATTGATTGGCTATATATTCTTTTATTTTCTTCGTGTTCTTTCCAACTGTATCCACGTAATATCCTCGGCACCAAAATTCTCTATTTCTATATTTATATCTTATGTTTCCCCATTTGCTATATATCATTATGCTGCTTTTTCCTTTTAGAAATCCCATTACACTTGATACACTGTACTTTGGCGGTATCGTTATCAACATATGTATATGGTCTGGACACACTTCTGCTTCAATTATTTCTATTCCTTTCCATTCACATAATTGTCTTAATATTTGTCCTATTTCTAATCTTTTTTCCTCATAAAATACTTTTCTTCTATATTTTGGTGCAAATACTATATGATATTTGCAATTCCATGTTGTATGTGATAAACTCTGTATATCGTTTACTTTGATATCTTTCAATTTAAACATTCTCCCTTCATATTAATCTAATTGCTTCCTGTCAGTCGCAATTAGATTATATACGAAGAGAGTCATTTTGTCTACTCATCGCTGTAAGCTTTACCGAACCCCAAGACAATCTTGGGGTTTTATAAATACAAAGAAGACTAATTCGTATTTGAATTAGTCTTTTAGTCTTTTATTGCATTAAATATTCTCTTTTAATATTCCTCTTATAATTGAATACAAATATGGCTTGTATTCGTCTAGTGGTAGTGGCTCTGAATACAATATAGAATTAAATCCTGTCGAGCTAACAAGTTCAATAATTGTAAATAGTGTAACCTTTGGGTTCTTCAGATTAACATTATTTTCATTAACACGATTTACGAACTTTTCATATAGCGTCGAAGTATCATTATTTATATTAGATAGATTCGACAAATTTGATATGGTGTTGTTGAATAATCCAAAAGATAGATTTTTGGATATTAATTTTAACAAGACCTTATTTTTATTTAATTCATCTAATATATGATTAATTACAAATATAATTTGATCTTCAAAATTTTGCATATAGCTATTGTTTAAAGCATCTAAAGCATCAGAAAACAGCTTATTAGAACAACTTGCAATAACCTTATCTCTAATATCATATTTATCTTTAAAATACAAGTAAAAAGTACCTTTACCAACACCCGCTTCATCAGCAATATCTTGAATAGAAGTGTTATTTACGCCTTTTTCAGTAAATAATTTTAAAGCTTTTTCCATTAATTTATTTTCTTTCTCTTTTTTATCCATCATATTAACCTTCGTTCTTTAAGGCAATAAGCCTTAATAAAATTTAAATTAAATAGATTATAACACTAAAATGACTTTTGGTCAAATACTTCGCCCAATAGGGACGCCTCTTTTGAGGGCAAAAAATTATTGTATGGTCGAAAAATGCTGAAATTCAGTAGAAACAAAGCTAAATAATATGAATAATAAAATAGAACCTTATAATATAATAATTTAAATATTTAAATAAAATTGTGAAAATTTTGTGAACAGTATTGACTAATGGTCAGAAAAGTCATAGAATATAAAAAGTGACTGATAGTCAGAATTGACCAAACAAGGTTGAAACTGGCAAATATACAAAGCGAAAAAGAAAGGAATGTGAAATTATGAATAAGTTTGGAAAGTTTGTCTGCAAGTACAGAGTTGCAATTATAATTGTAGCACTTTTGTTATTAATTCCATCTGCTATTGGAATGGTAGCTACAAGAATTAATTACGATATTTTAACTTACTTGCCAGATGATGTAGCAACAATTCAAGGACAAAATATTTTGTCTGAACAGTTCAACATGGGTTCGTTTGCAGTTTTGATTGTAGATGACGACATGAGAGCTAAAGATATTTTAAGTATGGAAGATAAGATTAAGGAGATTGAATGTGTAGACAAGGTTGTTGGTGTTTACGATGTTCTTGGAACTCAGGTTCCTCTTGATTCTCTTCCAGATGATGTTAAAGAGAAGATTAGTGCAGAGGGTAAGACTCCAATTCTTGTTACCTTTAAAACAGGAATTGCGGCTGATGATACTCTTAAGGCTATTGATGACATCAGAGATATTGCAAAGGAAAAGTGTGCGGTTGCAGGTTTATCTGCAACAGAGGACGACATGAAAGATATTTTGAATTCAGAAATGGCAATTTATGTTGTGGTTGCAGCTGTTCTTTGTATGATAGTTTTAAGTATAGCACTTGATTCTTATATAGTTCCTCTATTTTTATTGGGAAGTATAGGTATTGCAATTTTATATAATATGGGAACAAACATTATGTTTGGAGAGATTTCTTATATTACAAAAGCTATTGCAAGTGTACTTCAATTAGGTGTCACAATGGATTTCTCAATATTCTTGTATCACAGCTATATCAAAGAAAAACAAACCTCTAAAGATATATATGAGGCTATGGAAAAAGCAATTACGAGTACAATTTCATCTGTTGTAGGAAGTTCTATAACAACAATCGCAGGTTTCTTGGCATTATGTACAATGCAACTTGCAATTGGTAGAGATATAGGTTTGGTAATGGCAAAGGGTGTTTTAATTGGATTAATTTGTGTTGTAACAGTTTTACCTGCAACAATACTTGTATTCGACAAACTAATAGAAAAAACATCACATAAGGTTATATTACCAGAGTTTACACATTTGATAGATTTTGTTGTAAAACATTACAAAGCTGCAATTATAGTATTCTTGATACTATTAGTTCCAGCAATTTATGGAAACAGTCATGTAAATGTATATTACAACATTAATAGTTCATTACCAGAAAGTTTGGCTAGTGTTCCAGCCAATAAAGCATTAGCAGATGACTTCAATATGGTTTCTACACAGATTGCATTAGTAAATAAAGATATGCCAGATTCAAAGGTTAAAGCAATGCTAGATGAGATAGATAGCTTAGACGGTGTAGAATGGTCAATTGCAAAAGCAAAGATTACAAACGGATTAGTTCCAGACGAGATGATTGATGACGAGATAAAGAGTATTTTCGAGAGTGACAAGTATCAAATGATTGTTATAAACTCAAGCTATGAGACTGCAACAAACGAAGAGAATGAATTATTAAATAAGATAAATGATGTAATAAAGAAATATGATGAAGACGGAATTCTTGCAGGAGAAGCTCCTCTTATGAAAGACTTAGTAGAGATTGCAGACCAAGACTTCAACAGTGTAAATATAAGTTCAATAGCGGTAATATTTATCTTAATGATATTCGTATTCAAATCAGGTTCGATACCATTCATATTAATAGCTGTAATAGAGTTTGCAATATTTGTTAATATGTCTTGCACATGTTACGCAAATGTAACAATTCCATTCGTAGCTTCTATAGTAATTGGAACAATTCAGTTAGGAGCAACAGTCGATTATGCAATATTAATGACTAATAAATACTTAGATGCAAGATGTGACGGAAAGAATAAACAAGAATCTGCAAAATATGCACTTGAAAATTCAGCAAAATCAATAATAGTAAGTGCATCATGTTTCTTCGCAGCAACATGTGGAGTCTCAATAATATCAAAGATAGATATGATAGGTTCAATTTGTACATTAATCTCAAGAGGTGCTCTAATAAGTATGGTTGTTGTAATTACAATGTTACCAGCATTCTTAATGGTATTTGATAAGATTATTTGCAAAACTACGAAAAGAACTAGACATGCAGATATAAAATATTAATGACGTTGAAAAAGAATTACAATTTGAGATATGCCTATAACGGCAAATAAGAAAGGAAGTAAAATATTATGAATAATAAAAAAATAATGTCAAAGGTTATTGCTTCATCTTTAGTGTTAGCATTAGGAACAATTAATGCGGTTCCAGTTTTCGCATATAGCAAAGATGAGACTGTTTATACTAAAGCAAACGCAAATGGTAGCTCATACCAAACAATAGTAAGTGAGCATTTAAAGAATTCTGACAATGCAGAATTGCTAAAAGATATGTCTACATTGTTAAACATAAAGAATACTAATGGAGATGAAGAAGCTTCTCAAAATGGAACTTCACTTGAATGGAAGACATCTGGAAATGATATTTATTATCAGGGAAATACCGATAAAGAATTACCATTAGATTGTACAATTAAATACGAATTAAACGGAGAAGAGATTGCTCCAAACGATTTAATTGGCAAGAGTGGAAGTGTAAAAATAACAATAGAATATACAAATAAAGAAGAAAGATTTGTTAATATAAATGGTAAGAACGAGAAAATGTATGTACCATTTGTTGTAATGGCTGGAACTATGTTAGATAATACAAAAATGAAGAACATAGAAGTTACAAATGGTAAAGTTTTAGACAATGGACAAAAAACAGTAGTTGTTGGTCTTGCTTGCCCAGGGTTAATAGAAAGCTTAGGATTAGAAGATGAAGATTTACCAGATTTAAATAAAGTTGAAATAAGCTTTGATGCAACAGACTTCGAAATGGAAAATATAATGTCATATGCAACACCAAAAATATTTGATGATGCTGATATTTCTGCAATGGATAAATTAGACGAAGTTTATAGCCAGATAAATGATTTAAAATCTGCTTCAACACAATTAGTTGAAGGAGCAAAGACTTTACAAGACGGAACAGAAGAGTATGTTTCAAAGAGTACAGAATTTGCTGACGGATTAGAAACATTCAATCAAGGAATAAACACTGCTACAAACAGCTACGATAAAATAGACGAAGGAATTGATTCTGTAAATTCAAACATAAGCACAATAAAGAATGGTGCAAACAAATTAAATAAAGGTGCAAGTGATTTAAGTGATGGATTAAATTCATTACAGACAGGAGTATCTGCTGGAAAAGAGCAAGCTGTTTCTTCATTAGAGGAAAGTAGCAAAACATTATCTGATGGAATAGACAAAATAATAGCAGGAAAAGACCAAGAAGTAGAAACAATAAAAGAGCAAGTTATAGAAAATGCAAACAGCAAATTAGCAGAAGGATTAAAAACAGGAGTAAGCTCAGCAGTATCTTCTGCAATAGATAGCACAATGGAAAAGAAAATGACAAGCATAAAAAAAGAAATTCTTGCAGATGAAACATTAACAAAAGAGGAAAAACTTGCAATTCAAAAAGCACTTTCAAGTATATCAATATCAGATGCAGAAAAACAAGCTATGTCAAAACAAATTGGAACAGCAATAGACAGTGCAGTTGCTCAAACAACAAAGGCTCAAGAAGCGGGATTAGATGCAATAAATGATAACGAAAAAGGTGTAAAAGCTGGATTAAATACATTAAAGACACAAGCTGCATCAAGCATAAAGAGTGGAATAAGCGAAATTTCATCAGGATTTGATGCCATAACAGATGGAACAACAGAATTAATAGCAGGATCAAACGAATTAAAGAATGGTACATCAACATTAAGCCAAGGAACAAGCAAATTACAAACAGGAGTTAGCACACTTGCAAGTGGTTCAAAAGAATTAAAAACAGGATTAAGCACATTAAACACATCAAGTGATAAGTTAAAAAGTGCTAACAAGCAATTATTAGAAGGTGCAAGTACAATATCTGATGGTGCTAAAACACTAGCAGAAGGAATATCTGAATTTGATAAAGAAGGAATAAACAAAATAGTTTCAATGGTAAATGGAGACGTAAAAGACCTACAAACAAGAGTAGAAAAACTACAAGACTTAGCAAACGAATATAATAGCTTTGCAGGAAAAGACGAAGAAGCGGAAGGAACAACAAAATTCATATTTGTAGTAGATAGCTTGAAAAAAGACAGCAAAAAAGAAGAAAGCAACATGCCAGTAGAAAATAGCGAAAGCGTTGCAAATAACGAAGAAAATAAAGAAACAAATTCAGGGAAATAGATATATATTGTAAAATAAAGTAAAAAAATAAAATACGAATATAAAAAAATATCTTGATTTTATCAATAATAGAGTATATAATGAATATACTAACAGAGATAGAAAACTATCAAAACTAGGTAAAACGAACCTTTAGGAATATCCTATAAAGAGTTTACAAAACATTAGGTTAGAACGAGCCTTTAGTTATAAAAAACTATAAACGAGTTCACGAAACATTAGGTTAGAACGAACCTTTAATTTTATTAAAAAGAAGTTCACTAAAAAATAGGGGATGCATTTATAAAAATGTATTCCCTTTTTCTATTTGGAGGGAAAAATGTCGAAAATAGAGAATCTGAAATTTTATATAGTAGAAGATGGGTATATAGAATATGCAAGTAGATGGGATCATCATATTGCCTATAATAAAAACAATAAAAGGCCATATGTTGGAATTGTATTTAAAATTAATGGTTTCTCATATTTTTCTCCAATGTTTTCGCCGAAGAAACAGCATGAAGGATATAAAGAAAATTTGACATTCTTTAAAATGTATGGAAATGCAAATAAGAGAGATTACCTTGGATTAATAAGATTTGCTGATATGATTCCTGTTCCTGAAAAAGCTATTAAACAGTTAGATTTTAGAGACTATCGTAACTTGTATAGTATGTTACTGGTTAAGCAGTATAACTACATTAATATACCAGAAAATAAAAAAAGAATAAAAGAAAAAGCAAAAAAATTGTATAATATTATTAACAGTGATAAGGAAAACAAGACTACATATTTTTATAAAAAATTGTGTTGTAATTTTAAACTGTTAGAAGGAAAATTAACAAGATATTAAATAATTAAAATCAGTTTATTTATAAAAACAATTTACATTTCCTCTTTAATATGATAATATTTGCATTATTAAAAATTTGGGAGGAACCATGATTAAACGAATTATTTTTGACATAGACAACACATTAATAGATTGGAAGGCTGAATACTGGGATTGCTTGAAAAATGTTTTTGATGAGCTTAATTTACCATATTCAAGTGAGACTAAAGCAAAAATTCAGCATGCTGTAGACAACTATGAAGACGGTATAAATTTTACATACACAAAAGAATCTATGATGAATGCTATAGAAGAAGAATTAGGATATAAATTGCCAGAGAGCTTTTTTGATATATGGATACGATATCTGGGAATGTGCGTACCAGAAAAAGCTGATGATGAAGTTGTATACACATTGCAATATTTGAAACAAAAATATGATTTAGTTGTTCTTTCAAATTGGTTTAAAAAATCGCAAGATGAAAGATTAAAAAGGCTAGGGTTAGATAAGTACTTTTCAACCACATATATGACAGAAAACATTCCAATGAAACCTAACAAAGAAGCATT
>ERZ779869.3988-NODE-3988-length-10947-cov-2.883676_pt1 | contig 10947 bp, 9 predicted proteins | sample MGYA00511557_ERZ779869 | MGnify/ENA primary metagenome ERZ779869 (study PRJEB29588, sample SAMEA2154620) | human gut metagenome | biome: human gut; feature: human-associated habitat; material: faeces | place: Denmark | collected 2008/2010 ...
ATTTTGTGAAAAACTCACAATGAAATCTTGAAATGTTATAAATGTTTGAATATATTCACAAATTCGTTAAAAATATATCATTTTTAATTGACAATTAATTAACGGAGAGATATACTTGGAGACAGTTAAAGCAAGACGATTTCTACACAAGGGAGGATATAGTTATGGCAAAAGAAGTAAAACAGGCAGTGGCAGAACCAGAGGTAAATACCGCTGAATGGTTGGAGCAGAAGATGGCCAAGATGAAAGAGGCCCAGAAGATCTTCGCAACATACACTCAGGAACAGGTTGATAAGATTTTTTTCGAGGCGGCTATGGCAGCTAATAAGGCACGTATTCCGCTGGCAAAGATGGCAGCCGAAGAGACAGGAATGGGAATCGTAGAAGATAAGGTCATCAAAAACAACTACGCAGCAGAGTACATTTACAATAAGTACAAAAACGATAAGACATGCGGCGTGATCGAAGAAGACAAAGCGTACGGAATTAAAAAGATTGCAGAACCAGTTGGTCTGGTAGCAGCGGTTATCCCAACTACAAACCCGACATCAACAGCAATCTTCAAAACATTAATCTGTTTGAAAACAAGAAATGCAATCATCATCAGCCCACATCCGGCAGCAAAGGCATGTACAATTGCAGCAGCAAAAGTTGTTCTTGATGCAGCAGTAAAAGCCGGAGCACCGGAAGGAATCATCGGATGGATCGATGTTCCGTCATTAGAGCTGACAACAACAGTTATGAGAGATTCAGATGAGATCCTTGCAACAGGTGGTCCTGGAATGGTTAAATCTGCATACTCTTCAGGAAAACCGGCACTTGGTGTTGGACCTGGTAACACACCTGTTATCATCGATGATTCAGCAGATATCAAGATGGCAGTTAACTCCATCATCCATTCTAAGACATTTGATAATGGTATGATCTGTGCTTCTGAACAGTCAGTAACTGTACTGGACAGCATTTATGATGAAGTTAAGAAAGAATTTGCATACCGTGGATGCTACTTCCTCAAGAAGGGAGAAGAACTTGATAAAGTTCGTAAGACAATCATCATCAACGGAGCATTAAATAATAAGATTCCTGGAAAATCAGCATATGAGATCGCTAAGTTAGCAGGTGTTGAAGTACCGAAGGCTACAAAGATCTTGATCGGTGAAGTAGAATCTGTTGATATTTCGGAAGAATTCGCACATGAGAAATTATCTCCTGTACTTGCAATGTACAGAGCTAAGACATTTGATGAGGCTCTTGCAAAAGCTGAGCAGCTTGTTGCAGATGGTGGATACGGACATACATCATCACTTTACATCCACCCATCACAGACAGAAAAGATTGAGAAACATCAGCAGGCTATGAAGACTTGCCGTATCCTGATCAATACACCTTCATCACAGGGTGGTATCGGAGACCTTTACAACTTCGGACTTGCTCCATCTCTTACACTTGGATGTGGTTCTTGGGGAGGAAACTCTGTATCTGAGAACGTAGGTGTGAAACACCTGATCAATATCAAGACAGTTGCAGAGAGGAGAGAAAACATGCTGTGGTTTAGAACACCTGAGAAAGTATACTTTAAGAAAGGCTGCATGCCTGTAGCATTAGATGAACTCGGAACTGTAATGCATAAGAAGAAAGCGTTCATCGTAACAGACAGTTTCCTGTACAAGAATGGTTATGTAAAACCGATCGAAGATAAATTAGATCAGATGGGAATCCAGCATACATGCTTCTTTGAAGTTGCTCCAGACCCAACTCTGCAGTGCGCTAGAAGAGGTGTAGAACAGATCAGAGCATTTGAGCCAGATACGATCATCGCTCTTGGTGGTGGATCCGCAATGGATGCCGGAAAGATTATGTGGTTAATGTATGAGCATCCGGAAGCAAAATTCGAAGATATGGCTATGGACTTCATGGATATCCGTAAGAGAGTATACACATTCCCTAAGATGGGAGAGAAAGCTTACTTTATAGCTATCCCAACATCTTCAGGAACAGGTTCAGAAGTAACTCCATTCGCAATCATCACAGATGCTGATACAGGAGTAAAATGGCCTATCACAGACTACGAATTAATGCCAAACATGGCTATCGTAGACGTTGACAATGCAATGACAGCACCTAAGGGACTGACAAGTGCATCTGGTATCGACGTAATGACACATGCAATCGAAGCATATGTATCTATCATGGCTACAGATTTTACAGATGGTCTTGCTATGAAGGCAGTAAAAGCAGTATTTGATTACTTACCATCTGCATATGAGAATGGTGCTAATGATCCAATCGCAAGAGAGAAGATGGCTAACGCTTCATGCATGGCTGGTATGGCATTTGCAAATGCATTCCTTGGACTGAACCACTCTATGGCTCACAAACTTGGTGCATTCCATCACCTGCCACACGGTATTGCTAACGCTGTAATCCTGACAGATGTAATGCGTTACAATGCTGCAGAAGTACCTACAAGAATGGGAACATTCTCTCAGTATCAGTATCCACATGCACTTGCAAGATACGCAGAATTAGGACGTTTTGCAGGATGCAAAGGTAAGACAGATGAAGAAGTATTTGAGAACTTCATCGCTAAACTGGAAGAACTCAAAGAGAAGATTGGCATTAAGAAGACAATCAAAGATTACGGTGTAGATGAGAAATACTTCCTGGATACATTGGATGATATGACAGAGCAGGCATTCAACGACCAGTGTACAGGAGCTAACCCAAGATATCCACTTATGAGTGAGATGAAAGAAATCTACCTGAAATGCTATTATGGAAAATAAAACAGGCAAAAATATAATATCCAAGAGTTTTTGTTTGCAAATCGGATAATGTATTTAGCATAGAAAAAGTGCAGCGTTCAACGTTGCACTTTTTCTTATGCAAAGAAAGATGGAAAATGTAAAGGGATGTTTCGAGTAGAATGATTTTCAGAATCGGATCTGTTACTTGGGAGAATAGACGGATAATAATGTTAAAAAAATAACAATAAATATATACGATAAAAAATAGTGAAAAAAATATCAAAAAACTATTTAAAAATCTGATAATAAGGTATATAATACAGATAACAAGAAGGAAGGGGCCAAAGATTCAATAAAAAGGAGGAATCTGTATGAAGCTTGAGAAGAAAAATTTAATCGTAGAGAGACCTTATAAATCAGTTTATAAGACAGAGGAAGGTATTGTTAAAATATTTGCAACAGATCATCCGAAGTCAGCGGTATTTAATGAAGCATTGAATACAGTGAAAGTTGAAGAAACAGGATTGGATATTCCAAAATTAAAAGAGGTAACTCAGATTAATGGAGAATGGGCACTGCTCATTGAGAACAGAGAAGGAAAAACTTTGGAAGAGATGATGAAAGTTGACCGTGCCAATCTTGAAAAATACATGTCAGATTTTGTAGATCTTCAGCTTAAAGTACAGAGCAAAACGGCCACAACATTACCGAAATTAAAAGACAAACTGGCAGATGAGATAAGAAGTCTGAAAGATTTGGATGCAACAGAACGTTATGAGCTTTTGACCAGATTGGAAGGAATGCCGAAGCATACGAAATTGTGTCACGGTGATTTTAACCCGAGTAATGTGATTGTTGAAAAGAACGGAAAGATGACAGTGATCGACTGGGCACATGCTTCACAGGGAAATGCAAGTGCAGATGCTGCAATGACATATCTGTTATTTGCATTACATGATCAGGAAAGTGCAGATCTTTATCTTAAGTTATTCTGCAAGAAGAGTGACACAGCAAGACAGTATGTAGAACAATGGCTGCCAATCGTAGCTGCTGCAGAGCTTGGGAAAGATATCCGTCTGGAAAAAGACTTCTTGATGAAATGGATCGATGTTATGGAGTATGAATAGATGATATTAATACAGGAAAGGTGTTGCCGCTAATTTCTACCGTGTACTATGGTATAAAAAATAAGCCTCAAAATGAGGCTTATTTTTTATACCATAGTATGCAGGAGACAATGTCAGCTACTAAATAAAATTAGAAAAATACATTTCCACCAATGTTGATTCCGGATACACCGGTTGACGCGGATCTGAACTGCAGACAATTGATAACTGCAGAATGTCTTGCACCACCAAGTGCAGCCCGAGCTACAGAATAAGCGGTGGATGAAGCACCTTTACTCAGTACTTTATTCAATGAACCGTTCCAGGTTGGAGCGAATTGTCCTGACTGGTATATAACAGCACGCAGAGTATTCGGATAAGCCGGGCTTGCTACGCGGTTCATGATAACAGTTGCAACAGCAAGCATTCCATCATAACTACCTGCTTCACATTGAAGGATTGCCGCTAATAATGCGACATCCGTTGTAGATACATTGGTGTTGTTGCCTGTGTTGGTAGTATGGTTGCCGGTATTATTAGTGGTGTTATTTTTATTTTGATTAGTCGAACCGTTTGTTGTTGAATTTGTTTTATTCGCGTTATTCGTAGTATTGGTTGAGTTACTTGGTTTTGAGGCTTCTGATTTTACAGAGCCAGATATTTTATCATTCTGTGCAAGCTTTAATGCTTCCTCGGCAGCTTTGGCACGATCCAACTGTGCCTGATAATTTGCCAGTTCTCCGGAAGTGGATGAAATCTTTGAATTCAGTTCATCACGTTTGCTTGTCAATGTTTCCTGAAGTCCGGAAAGTTTGCTTTGCTGTTCTTCCAGATCTTTCTGTTTCTTTTCTACATTAGCACGAACCTGCTGTAATTCTTCCAGCATAGAGCGGTCATACTTACTGATAGTTGCAACATATTCAGCTTTATTCAGAAAATCTCCCATATTTTCGGAAGTGAGCAGAATCTGAACCAGAGATGCTCCGCCGCCTTCATACATGAATTTGATACGATCTTTCATGGAATCATACTGAGCTTCCTCATCAAGCTGGGCAGAAGCTAGATCCAGTTTTGATTTTTCTACTTTGGCAGCCAGATCCTCTACCTGACTGGAAGCAGTGTCCAGCTCTTTACTTAAAGAAGATAACTGGCTGTTTAAATCGTTTAACTCACCTTTGAGATCAGAGGTGGTATTTTCCAATTCATCTGTCGAAGGTGCTGAATATACCGGAGTACTAACAGAAGCAATTGTTACGGTGCAGATGGTAATTGCCAAAGCCGATCGTAATGCTCGTTTCTTTTTCATACTTATCATAAACATATCCTTTCCCTTTTCGCGAATGCTTATCTATTATACAACAAAATTCATTATAAAGCAAATTTTAGGTTTCTTTTGGCAGGTTAAAGATATATTAAACTTTATGTAAACTAATTCGGAAAAGGTTTACAGAGGAAAGAATTATGTATAAAATAAATAGGTAGAATGTCTGAATAAGAGAGGAATATATATAATATGAAAAAATACGAAGAAGAAAATTATAAATTGGAAAATATCAGTGAGCAGATATATCCGTGGATAAAAGCAGAGCTTACGGATTCCCAGGCTTTGAATGGAAAGCATTTTTCGGAAGAAGATGCACCTGTAATTGGGTTCCTTGGGGATCTGAACGTAGTGTTTGCAATTAAAAGAGGGGAAGATATATATGAGATCTTAAAGGATAACATGCTTCCGCCTGAATGTGATATCATAAAACTGTATCATAAAGCTTGTGAAAATCTGAACAGAGATGTAGAATTTGTAATTGCGAATACCTGGTATGGGGGATATGGGATCGTAGCAGACGGACATCATGAGGCAAGTTCCGTGTGCTTTAAGCATATCTGGCAGGTCTGCGCAGACAAGTTGAAGGATGATCTGATCATCATGATTCCGAGAAAAGATACAGTGTTGTTTGCTCCGGCCGGAAATAAAGATATCGTTGAAAAAATGATCGATCACGGAGAAAAGGCATATGAACAGGGAGAGAATAAGATCAGTAAGAAACTTCTTATGTTTTTAAGAGAAGGAAAGGAATTAATTACATATGAAAATTAAAACCAGAATGATTGGAATGGATCTGGATGGAACACTTTTAAAATCTGACAAAGAGTTGACACAATATACGAAAGATGTGTTGAAAAGAGCGATTGAACAGGGAATTATTGTGATGCCGGCGACGGGAAGACCTATTACGGGAGTGCCAAAGGAACTGCTGGAATTCCCGGGCATACGTTATGCGGTTACTGCGAACGGCGGAAGAGTTATAGATCTTGAGAAGAATGAAGCAATTGTAGAGGAACTGCTTCCACATGATATTGCAGAAGTAATGATGGACGTATTCGAACATTATGATACATTTCGGGAGATTTATTTTGATGGCGTAGGCTATGCCTCGCGGGAAGCACTGGAACATATTGGTAAATATCTGAGTGTTCCGGCAATGGCGAATTATATTATGTCTACACGTGTGGCAGTGGATGATGTGAGAGTCAAATTTGATGAGACGAAACTTCCTGTAGATAAGATCCAGGCGTTATTTACTTCTGTGGAAGATCGTGATGCGGCCAGAAAAGAGATCGAAGATGTTCCGGGAATTGAGATCACGGGAGCGCTTCCGATGAATCTGGAGATTAATGCAGCAGGAGTGAACAAGGGAAAAGCAATGATCGAACTTGGAAAGCTTCTTGGAATTCCAAGAGAAGAAATCATGGCGTTCGGAGATGGCAACAATGATCTGAAGATGCTGAAAGAAGTAGGAACGGGTGTGGCAATGGAAAATGCCATTCCTTCCGTAAAAGAAGCAGCAGAGTATGTGACATTATCCAATGACGAAGAGGGCGTTGCGAAATTTATAGAAAAATATGTGCTGGATTAAGGAAAGGAGCGCAACATGTTAGATATTATCAAGGTTATAATTTTAGGAATTGTAGAGGGAATCACAGAGTGGCTTCCTGTCAGCAGTACCGGACATCTGATTCTGGTTGGAAATGTGCTGAAACCAAGTATGAGTGATGCATTTATGGAGATGTTTGATGTGGTTATCCAGTTAGGTGCGATCATGGCAGTTGTAGTACTGTATTTTCATAAGTTGAACCCGTTTTCACCAAGAAAGAGCCACAAGCAGAAGATGCTGACCTGGCAGATGTGGATCAAGGTACTGATCGCATCGGTACCTGCAGGAATCGTAGGAGTTCTGTTCAATGATATTCTGGATGAGATCTTCTATAAACCGATTCCGGTAGCAGTGATGCTGATCGTATATGGTATCTTATTTATCGTTGTAGAAAATCATAATGCAGGCAAAAAACCTTCTGTGACAAGGATCTCCCAGTTAAGTGTACAGATGTTATTATGGATCGGTTTCTTCCAGATGCTTGCGCTGATACCGGGAACATCAAGATCAGGAGCTACGATTGTCGGAGCACTGCTGATCGGAGTATCAAGAGAAGTGGCTGCAGAATTTACATTTTTCCTGGCAATTCCGGCAATGTTTGGTGCCAGTCTTTTGAAACTGATCAAATTCGGTTTCCATTTTACAGGCGCAGAATTTGGTCTTCTGATGCTTGGATGTATCGTGTCTTTTGGATTATCGGTTATTGCGATCAAGTTCCTTATGGGATATATCAAACAGCATGATTTTAAAGTATTTGGATATTATCGTATCGTTTTGGGCGGTCTGATCATTGTATGGACTATTATTCAGACTGTAATTGCATAGAAATGTATAAAGAAAATGGGTGGATGTTTTGCGAATATGTGGAATTATCCACTTGTTTTTTGATTAAAACATGATAATATATTAAGTATATATGTATTTTTATACAGTTTGTCAAAAGAATGGAGGAAAAGATTATGAAATTAAAGAAACTTATCAGTGTAATGCTGATTGGTGCATGTGTATGTTCTATGGCAGCATGCGGATCTAAAAAAGAAGAAAAGAAAATTGAAAGTGCAGATGATCTTAAGGATGCAAAGATTGGTGTTCAGACAGGTACAACAGGCGATATCTACTGTTCTGATGATTTCGGTGATGATCATGTAGAGCGTTTTAATAAAGGTGCAGATGCAGTACAGGCACTGGTAAAAGGAAAGATCGATGCAGTTGTTATTGATAACGAGCCTGCAAAAGCATTTGTAGATGCAAATGACGGACTGAAGATTCTTGAGACACCTTATGTAGAAGAAGATTATGCAATGTGCTTTAAAAAGGGCAATACAGAGCTGGAAGACAAATTCAACGCAGCAATCAAGGAACTGAAAGAAGACGGAACATTTGACAAGATCGTTGGATATTATATCGACGGAACAGAAGAAAAAGGATATGAGTCTCCGGCAGATGTCGATCATTCTAATGGTAAACTTGTGATGGCAACAAATGCAGCATTTGAGCCATATGAATATTATGAAGATAACAAGATTGTTGGTGTTGATGTAGACTTTGCACAGGCAATCGCAGATAAGCTCGGTATGGAACTTACTGTAAATGATATGGAATTTGACTCAATTATTGCAGCAGTTGACAGCGGAAAAGCAGATTTTGGTGCGGCTGGTATGACTGTTACAAAGGGAAGAGAGAAACAGGTAGATTTTTCTGATTCCTATTACACAGGAAAACAGATGATCATCGTTAAGAAATAATCCAGAAGAGTAGGATGAGAATATGCAGGAATTGAAAAGTAGTTTTATTTCGAATTTTATAGATGATAACCGCTGGAGATATATTACAGATGGTCTGAAGATCACTTTGCTGGTTACTGTATTTGCAGTATTGATTGGTGTAGTACTTGGATTCTTGATCGCAATTGTCCGTACAACACATGATAAGACCGGCAAATTGAAGATTCTGAATGCAATCTGTAAAGTTTATCTGACGGTGATCCGTGGAACACCAGTAGTTGTACAGCTGATGATCATTTACTTTATTATATTTGGAAGTGTTGATATCAGTAAGGTTGTCGTTGCGATCGTAGCATTTGGTATTAACTCGGGTGCATATGTTGCTGAGATATTCCGTTCTGGTATTATGTCTATCGATAACGGACAGTTTGAAGCAGGGCGAAGCCTTGGATTTAACTATGCACAGACGATGATGTATATTGTTATGCCACAGGCATTTAAGAATGTACTCCCGACACTTTGTAATGAATTTATCTCTCTGTTAAAGGAAACTTCTGTATCCGGTTATATCGCATTACAGGACCTGACTAAAGGCGGGGATATCATTCGAAGCCGTACATATGATGCATTTATGCCGTTGATCGCCGTTGCACTGATCTATCTGGCAATGGTAATGATATTTACCAAGCTTGTCAGCTTACTGGAGAGGAGGTTGAGAAACAGTGACCACTAAGAAAGATGATGTACTGATCAAAGTAGAAGGTCTGCATAAAATATACGGGGATTTCCATGCGCTGAATGGGATTGACGAGGAGATTCACAGAGGAGAAGTGGTCGTTATTGTAGGACCATCCGGTTCCGGTAAGTCAACATTCCTGCGTTCTCTGAATCTTCTTGAGGTTCCGGATCAGGGACATATCTATTTTGAAGGTGTGGATATTACAGACAAACATGTGGATATTAACAAGCACCGTCAGAAGATGGGAATGGTGTTCCAGCACTTTAATTTATTCCCACATAAGACGATCAAGGAAAATATCACACTTGCTCCGATCAAGCTTCTTGGAAAGAGTAAGGAAGAGGCAGATAAAAGAGCAATGGAACTTCTGGAACGAGTAGGACTTGCCGAAAAGGCAGATTCGTATCCATCGCAGTTATCCGGCGGTCAGAAGCAGAGAATTGCAATTGTCCGTTCGCTGGCAATGGATCCGGATGTGATCCTGTTTGACGAGCCGACATCGGCACTCGATCCGGAGATGGTAGGAGAAGTTCTGGAGCTGATGAAACAGCTTGCAAGAGAAGGCATGACGATGGTTGTGGTAACACACGAGATGGGATTTGCCAAGGAAGTTGCTGATAGAGTAATCTTTATGGCAGATGGAGTTATTGCTGAAGAGGGAACACCTGATGAAGTATTTAATAACCCACAGAATCCAAGAACACAGAACTTCCTAAAATCAATATTGGAAGCCTAAGGGCTTGATAGGAAATGAATTAATTAGCTAAGAAGTAATAACAGGGCTACAGCTTTGATGATTTAGAATCGTTAATGCTGTAGCCTTTTTAGTTGTGGTGATAATTGTCCTTTCGCCACCAATTATGGATATTTCGAGGCAAAGTGCTGTAAAAATCCGTAATTATACGTATGAAGAGTTATCTACAATGTAATTTTCTTTTTCATTGGTATTTGTGCAAGCACAATTGCCACAAATATAAATATACATCCGAATATTTCCCTTACGGACATTGTCTGGCCCAGTATTATCCAGCCGGCAAGTACGGAGAATACAGATTCCATACTCATAAGCAGTGAAGCCACTGTAGGGTGCAGGCCTTTCTGACCAACTATCTGAAGTGTATAGGCAACACCACATGACAGGACACCTGCATATAAAAGAAGTATCCAGTTATTAATTGAAGTCAGATTGTGTAGACAATTCATTATACCTGCAATGGAATGTTTCATATCAACGAAGAACATTGGAATTGATGTACAGATTGCACTTGTCCAAAACTGAATACATGACAGGCGGATGCCGTCAACAAGCGGTGAAAAGTGGTCTATAACAAGTATATGTATTGAAAACGCAAGAGCGCACAAAAGTAACAATGTATCTGCGAATGTTAATGAAAATGAACCATGTATGCACAATAAATAAAGTCCAACCAGTGAAAAGCAAACTCCAATCCAAATATTTAAACCACATTTTTTGCCGAAGAATAAACCAAGTATCGGAACAATAATTATATAGCAAGCTGTTAAAAAACCGGCCTTTCCGGCTGAAGCTCCGAAATAAAGTCCAAGTTGTTGAATATTACTTGCAATAAAGAGAGCTATACCACAGGAAATTCCTCCAATAATTAAGGTCTTTTTTTCTTTTTTAGTCTTAGGTTTCATATAAGTAAGACCGGCGTGATCTAAGATTTTAATAGTAGG
>ERZ779869.3995-NODE-3995-length-10930-cov-2.936368_pt1 | contig 10930 bp, 9 predicted proteins | sample MGYA00511557_ERZ779869 | MGnify/ENA primary metagenome ERZ779869 (study PRJEB29588, sample SAMEA2154620) | human gut metagenome | biome: human gut; feature: human-associated habitat; material: faeces | place: Denmark | collected 2008/2010 ...
CTCTATCAACTTTATATGCCATCTTACTTTTTAGGGACATTTACTGAATATCCCTTTTTATTTCTTCATCAACGCTTGTTGCCATTTCCAGGCATTGGCCAGGGTTTCTTCGATAGGAACTTCGGCTTTCCATCCCAATTCCTGATTAGCCAGGGTAGTATCTGCCCATACTTTCTCGATATCTCCGGCCCGTCGTCCTACGATTTTGTAGTTTACTTTTTCGCCGGTAGCTTTTTCAAAAGCTTTGATCAAACCCAATACCGAAAGCCCGTTTCCTGTTCCGATATTGAAATATTCGTAATTGGCTTTATTTTTTCCGTCGAGTAAACGCCGGATAGCCACAACGTGAGCTTTCGCCAAATCGACCACATCGATATAATCCCGGATCGGAGAACCGTCGGGCGTATTGTAATCATCCCCGAAGACACTCAATTGCGGACGGATACCTGCCACCGTCTGGGTCAGGAAAGGAATCAGGTTATTCGGTACACCGTTAGGCAATTCCCCGATCAGAGCAGAAGGATGAGCACCGATCGGATTGAAATAACGCAGTGCCAATAAGTTCATGCCAGACTCTACTTTCGCAAAGTCCCGCATAATATCTTCACACATCGCTTTTGTATTTCCATAAGGCGATTCGGCTTGTTTACGGGGTGTTTGTTCGGTAACCGGCAAAACATCGGCTTGTCCATACACCGTACAGGAAGAGGAGAAGACGAGATTCTTTACTCCGAACTCACGCATTCCGGCAATGACGTTCATTAATGAATTCAGGTTATTCCGGTAATATTCCAAAGGTTTCTGCACCGATTCGCCCACAGCCTTCAAAGCGGCAAAATGGATAACCGCTTTTATATCCTGATGCCGGCGAAAGAAATCGCGCACCTGTTCTCCTTCTGTCAGATCGATCTGTTCAAACTCAGGCCGGATGCCTGTAATCTTTTCAATTCCGTCTAATACGCCGATATTGGAATTACACAAATTATCCAATAACGACATCATATCCATTCTGTTGCAACTCCACCACGGTATGCGAACCGATATAGCCGGTCCCCCCTGTTACAAAAATCTTCATAAGGCTAAAAATTTATTGTTTTATTCTGTATTTCATGCAAAGTAAGTAATAAAATATTAAAATCGGTCGCTTCAACAGGGTGAAATTAATTTTTTCGGGTTATTGGCGGATATCCGTTTTTTTCTTACTTTTGTACTATGCATAAATTTATTGAATACATATCCGATTTGCTATTTTTACACGATTGCGTAATCATTCCGGACTTCGGGGGATTTATCTGCAACTATAAAAGTGCTTATATCGACGACGAGAGTGGTTTGATTTGCCCACCCTCTAAGGATATTTTATTCAACCGTAACCTGACCCACAATGACGGATTGTTGGTCAGTTGGATTGCCGGCAAAGAAAATATCAGCTATGAGAAGGCCACTTCCCAGCTGATGCTTTTCTGCGAAGACCTGAAAATTCGGCTAAACCAACGACAACGGATCGCTTTCGGAGACATCGGTGTATTTTTTACAGACCGCCGTTTTAATATCATTTTCGAACCCGGAAAACATAATTTTTTTGCAGAAACCTTAGGAATGGAGCCACTTCCAGTGGCGAAGGTCGGTTTATCCGATAAAATAAAACCCGCCGTATCGGGTACCAGCAGGTCAACCCAAACCCCGGATATTCCCAAATATATCAATTTAGAATCTTCCGGTAATATTCTGCACCGTCTTTTGAAATATGCTCTAGGAGCGACAGCTATCGCAGGTATCGTCATCATTACCCAACTGGATTTCTTCCACACGGCTTCCGATCCGAACCGGGATGTGAATAGTTCCGGCGTACAACCGGTCATTCCTGCTATTCAGTCATCTGCATCCGGAAAAATCACTTGTAACAAAGTAATTTCCCCTTCGCAAGACTACGTTGACTACGATCCGGTCAACGATTTGAAGTGGTAATTTTTATCAAAGCCTCTACGACAGAAAAAAGGATATATAGGGGGATGATAAAAATGAGAATCCCCTTTCCCCAAATACCTGCCGATATAATCAAACATATAAAATAGCAATAACGAATCTTATTCTCCCGCCAGCCGAATCCCGAAATCTTCAACGAAAACATCGGTAATTCACTGATCAAAAGAATAGACAGGATAAGGGCACTGCTTGCCAATACCCCCGGCTTTCCGAACAAGGTCATATAGAGTTCCGGAGTATAATAACTTCCGAAAACCAGGCATACCCAAAACAATGCATTAGCAGGCGTAGGCATACCGATAAACGAAGTGGCCTGACGTACATCGAGATTAAATTTAGCCAAGCGGTAAGCCGAGAAAGGAGCGATCACGACCGGCATGACAGCTGTAATCTGCTGTCCCAGCGTCCAGGTGGCAAAATGCAGGAAATCACCTCCCGGTAATTCTCTAACGATCAGAAAATACGCCAGAATAGCAGGAGCAACCCCGAAACTGACCATATCGGCCAGCGAATCGAGTTCTTTCCCTATCTCCGACTTGACATGCAACAGACGGGCGGTCATCCCGTCGAAAAAATCGAAAACCATCCCCACCAGGATCAGGATAGCAGCAGCGGTCAACAGTCCGTACATAGCCAGAAAGATAGCCAGCGTACCGGAAATAACATTCATACAAGTGATCAGGTTGGGGATTTGTTTTCTCATAACTAATATATTAATAATTTCAATCGATATTTCCGTAAAAACGTAAAGTCAACTCAGGATTGGCAGGTGCATTACTAATCACACTGATTAAACAAGTCACCTTCCCGGCATCGGCTCCTGATTTCGTATTCACCTTCAAAGCAGCCGCTTCTCCCGGTTTCAGTTCCTTCCGGGTCATTTCGACAGTTACCCGCTCATCGTTGGAATATATACGATGAATCGTCAAAGGAGTTTGGCCGGTATTTTTTATCTGATAAGTACAGGAAACCGCTTGAGCGGCAGGAGTATGCCCGAAGTTATGATATCGTTTGTCCGCTTCAATCCGAGGGGCTGTCGCCGGATCGATATTTTTAAAGTCTTCTTCGATGAAGACCGAAACCGGCAAGGTGTATTTTTTCCCCTCGACCACCATCGTCACCTGCTCTTTATTCAATCCATATTCACCGTTCATCGCCGTATTATAGGCCGCCTTGATCGTCGCTTTCCCTTTATCGGGAATAGGCTGAGGCTCGATAGCCATTTTAATATAAGCCGGTAAGTCCGTAAAAGAAACGGCAACTGATTTACCGGCATTGTTGAAAACTCCCACAGACATACTTTTCACCTCTCCTTTGTGCACTTTCATCAAAGAGATATGCTCCAAAGGCAAACGTAAACCGGAAGCCAGCTCATAAGGATAATCATCGAGCACTGTCCGGGCTTTCCCCTCGACTGTACCTTTAATCTTCAGTTCCACTACGGTCGGTTTAGCATTCGAATATACCGTTATTGTCTTATCGAAAAATCCCGGCCGGTCTTTCGGATCGAAAGTAGCCTTCACAAACCCTTTCTGTCCGGGTAAAACCGGTTGTCTACTCCACTGCGGAGAAGTACAGCCACACAAAGATTCTACATTTTTGATCAATATCGGAGCAGTCCCGGCATTCACAAACTCAAAATCATAAGAAACAGCTCCATTCACTTCCTTAATCGTCCCGAAATCATGTGCCCGGTTACTGAAGTTGATCACTGCTTGCGAAAAAGTTGCCAAAGAGGCAAACAGAAAAACAATCGATAAAAGCACTTTCATATCACAAAAATTAGCATAAAACAACATACACTCACTCAAAAATATACATACATCAAATTCTCTTTTATGAATTCGGAATACGAAAATAATTCTTTTTACCGAGGATTTCGATGATTCAAGAATAAATTTTAACTTCGTTAGCTCAAAACCACCTGAAAATATAGTTTGAATTGTAAATAAAGCTTTATGATAAATATACCCCCTGAGCTGCTCACGAATGCCCGAATGCATTATACCTATTTGCACGAACATCCGGAACTAAGCTTTGCAGAAGAACAGACCGCAGCCTATATCCGCCGTACTCTTGACTGCCTGCAAATTCAGTATACCAACGCAGGCCCGACAGGGATCATCGGTTTTCTGCCCGGTAGAGACACTTCCCGGACAATTGCCTTACGGGCAGACTTCGACGCCCTGCCGATCTCCGAAAAGGAAGATCATCCTCTTATTTCCCGTAACCCGGGCATTATGCATGCCTGTGGGCACGATCTGCACACGGCCGTCTTATTGGGAACGGCAGAAATACTGGCCACCCGGTCACTGCCCTTTAACCTGATGTTCATCTTCCAACACGGAGAAGAGGTTTTGCCCGGCGGAGCCCGGGATATCATCGGAAATGTTTTTTTCCAAACCCATCTTCCGGAGTGGATCATCGCTTTACATGCAGAACCGGACCTTCCGGTCGGCCAGCTCGGCATCTGTCCGGGTCAATATATGGCCTCGGGAGACGAGATATCCATCACCCTGCACGGCCCGGGAGGACATGCCGCCTTACCCGACCAATCGGCAGACCTGATCCTGATCGCTTCCCATATCGTCGTGGCTCTGCAGCAGATTACCAGCCGGAACGCCTCTCCCTTCATTCCTACCGTCCTGACTTTCGGTCATTTCAGATGCCACAGCATGATGAACATCATCCCCAAAGAAGTCCGGCTAGAAGGGACTTTCCGCACTTTCGACGAAACCTGGCGCCAGGAGGCTAAAACCCGTATCCGCCGGATAACCACAGCGATTGCCGAAAGTATGGGAGCCCAACCGGCGATAGAAATAACCGATGGCTATCCCTGCCTCTATAACCAACCGGAAAAAGCAGAGCAAGCGATCGACATATTAAAAACAGAATTCGGAGAAAAGCAGGTAATCCGGTTGGGCCGGCGCATGACCACAGAAGATTTCGCCCGTTACAGTCAGCTCCTCCCTGCAACATTCATCCGCTTGGGCGTAAGTTCGACTACCCACCCGGCGGGGAAACTGCATACCCCCGAATTTTTCCCGGACCTAGCCGCTCTGGAAACCGGCATCCGTACTTTATGTTCGCTCATTCTTAATAACGATTAACTATGCCCAAATTTCTGATCATCCGTTTTAGCTCGATAGGCGATATCATTCAATGTATGGGAATCATCGACGGTATCCGGGAACATTTTCCCGATGCAGAAATCCATTGGATCGCCCGAAAAGATATGTCTTCTTTCCTGGCCATGGACAAGCGCATCGGTAAAATATGGGCTTTCGATAAAGCACTCGGCCTTAAAGGCCTGTTAAAAATCGCCCGGCAACTCCGGGAGGAGCATTACGATTATATTTATGTCGCCCATAGTAATATCCGGTCTAATATCTTAAGACTAAAATTATTACCCTGGTGGAGCAAAGGTCCGCATTTCACCCTGCGTAGCAAAGAACGCTGGAAAAGGTTTTTACTTTTCAATTGGGGTATCAACCGGTTTCCCTGGCCTTTCCGGGGTGTCGTTTCTTACCGGAAACCACTTTTAAAATGGGGGATCGACCGTTTCCCGGATACTTACGACGACTGGTATTTCCCGGAAAATTTCCCGGAAAAGCTGAATTCCCGTATACAGGCCCATACGATTACCCTTGTCCCTTCTGCCAACTGGATAAAGAAAAGATGGCCGGTCGAACATTGGAAAAAGCTGATCACCTTACTATCGGAATACCACTTTCTGATCCTGGCGGGTCCGGGCGATACCTTCTGCGAAGAAATCAGGACCGAAGCTCCTGAACGGGTAGAAAACCTGGCAGGTAAAACAACCTTATTGGAATCCTGCTACCTCATTCACCGTTCCCATATCGTCGTCAGTGCCGACACCGGTTTCATGCATGCCGCCGATCTCTTCCGAATCCCGACTCTGGCCCTTATCGGCCCGACCGCTTTCGGTTTTCCCACCGGTCCGACCGCCGAGATATTCGAGACCGCCTTGTCGTGCCGGCCATGTACGAAAGATGGAAGCGGGAAATGTAAAAAAAGTGTTTACCAGCAATGTATGGTAGATATCCGCCCGGAAACCATCGCAACCCGTATCCGGCAACTCCTGCCTATAAAGTGACAGGAGAGGCCGTCCGCATTTTTATCCGCATCCGGGTCTTGCGTTTTTTCAGGGTTTCCAAAGTCAGCCCCATAATCCGGGCCATGGTTTTATTATCCAACTGCATTTCACACATCAGTAATAACAACACATCCTGAGTAGAAAATCCGGCGTATTTATCCAATAAATCCCGGACATATTCTTTTTTATTGTGACTAAAAATCTCGATCAGTTCCCTAAAATACAATTCTTTCTGCTTCTTGACCAGATTCATATACTTGTCATAAAACTCAGGAATTTTCAGATTTATTTTATACTCCAGCATCAGATAACCGACATCCATCGCCGTATTGATATTAGCCAACTGTACCATATCCCGGAGCGGAATCACTACCCTGCCTTTATCCTGAACTTCCTTTTGCCGTTTCCGTTTTTTCTCCATCCAATACCACACTCCGGCCATACTCCCTTCCCCCACGACAAATCCAATCAAAATCCACACCCAAATCATAGACGATACCAATTTGAAATTATGCTCTTACAATATCCAATATAATGAAAAATTCCGTACCGACCCCTACTTCGCTCACAAAACCGATCTCCCCGCCCATACTTTCGATAATCCGTTTACAGATAGCCAACCCCAATCCCATGCCACTGGATTTAGTGGTAAAATTCGGCTGAAAGATTTTCTCCCGAAGATTTTCCGGTATACCTTGCCCATTATCGCGGATACGGATTTCCACTTTCCCCTCTTTTTTACGGACCGTGATCCTGATAACTCCCTGCCGGCCTTCGGGGATACTCTGTTCTGCGTTTTTCAACAGATTGATCAACACCCGCCTCATCTGTTCCCTGTCGGCCAATATCCGGATCCCTTCCTCCACATCACATTCCAATTCTTCTGTATTATTTTTGAAAAGTAACGAGCAGTTGCGTACTAACTCATCTACTTCGAAAGTCTCATTATGTGCCTCGGACATCTTGGCAAAATCAGAGAAAGCAGAAGCAATGGCAGCCATATTATCGATTTGCTCGATCAACATGCCGGAAACGGCTCTGAAACGTTCCTTAAATTTCTCCGTATCTTCCATCTGCAAAGAACGCAGCATAAACTGGATATTCAACTTCATCGGAGTCAGCGGATTTTTAATTTCATGAGCAATCTGCCGCGCCATTTCACGCCAGGCACTCTCTCTTTCCGATTTTGCCAGCTGCACAATACTTTCATCCAGCTTATCCACCATATTGTTGTATTCTTCCACCAAGCGGCCGACTTCATCGGCATGGTTATAAACAATTTTCTCATTTTTCCCTCCGACATGCATTTTCTTCAATTTATCGTTCAGCATCTGCAAAGGCCGGGTAACACGTTCCGCCACCAAACCGGATAAAATAAAAGCCAGGACCATCATCACAATAGCGATATTCACCGTGATGACTACCATAATAATAATATCCAGATTCAGTTCGTCATTTTGAGCGAAATAAGGGATATTCAGTATATAAGATTTTCCATTGTCCAATACCAGCGGCATATAAGCCGACATATAAGTCAGTTCGCCCACTTTCCCGTTTGCGATATAACTGGTCACCCCGAGCTTTTCGATCTGTTTCAAGGCTTCAGGATCGACCAAAGTACCCTCGAATCCATATTCAAAAATTTCCGGGCGCGAAGTAGCTATCAATTTCCCTTGTCTGGAATAAATATTGATATCGATCAGCAGTAATTCGGACATATCGGATAGCCGGCCCGTAACTTCGGGACATTTACGGGCATCCACACAAGGCAAACGCTCTAATTCTTTATTGACATATTTCAGCAATTCGATCGCTTTAGCATTATGCCGCCCTTTAAAACTCACGGTATTCATATAAATACTCAAGGCTGTCAGGATAACAAAAAGGATAAAAATCAAAGATATAATACTGTTTTTTATCCGGGCCCTCAATGTACCTTGCCTGAAATTGATATTCCGGTTGACATTAAAAAACAAACCATAGGAAGAAAGCAATATACAAACGAAGAAAGCATACAACACATTCATGTAATAAAGAGCGAAAGTATTCTCATGCAAACTGATGACCAGGGTACTGTTGTTGTCCACAGGGATCAGCATATGCGAATATTTGTCTTTATTGAACAGGTCGAAATTACGGGCATCTTTACCGAATGCCGATAATTTTTTATAATACACAAAATTTCCCGAAGAAGACACCAACTCCCCGTAGCTATATTTAGCATAGGAGTAAAAATAACCGTCCTCTTTCCCATCGGCAGATTTACGGGACAGGATTTGCGGATACCCTATGCCTTCGTCGTCCTTGACTGCATCGAAACGAAGATAAAGATTTACTTCCCCGAAACGATATCGCCCGATATAAGTGACATATCCATCGAAAACACCGATGGAATAGAAACCGGAGTCGTCGATCCGGTGCCCGTTTTTACGTATAATCCATTCGAAATACTCCCGGCATCCCCATTGTTCGCGGGTATCGGTCAGCCAAAGACTGTCACCGGCACGGCAAAAAGTGATTTCGCAAGAATAATTATATCCTCTCAAATCCAATAGCTCTCCACTCAACAAAGCTTCCGCTTCCTGTTCCTCACCAACCTCGATCCATCCTTTCAGTTCCTCCGAACCGCGTATGACCCGATCGATCTCCACCAACCGCTTTTCGAAATTATAATCCCTTTCTTCTATCAGCTCGGTGGCATAGTTCATACGCTGGCGTTGCTCTTTATAGCTTTCATATTTTTTAGTCACCATCACCACGTAGATGGATAATAAAAATATGACAAGGATATAAATACTTCTTTGTATATCCCGCTTCAATAAATACCTGTTAACAGCCAGTAAAACCGTAACGATCCAGATAAAAAAACAATCCCAGAAGTTCGTATATAAACTGAACATATAACTGACCAGACTCAACAGAACACACATGTAAGTGACGACTTTAATCACCGTTATGAACGACATCATGTGCCAGAAAACAGAAACAGCACCATAGATAGTGATCACGATCACCAATCCTCCCATAATAATCGCGACAAACGAAAGAATAGAAGAGAGCCCCACAGGTACCAACTGCGCGATATTCAAATGAATATCCATATTTTCCACCACCAGATCGATGGAAAAATTGAAGAAATCGACATATAGAAAAATCAGAAAAATAATCCCACCAGTGAAAAGGTAACGATAATGCAACAGTTTCTCATCCTGGTAATTAATCCGGATATTCGACAAAGTGATATAACAAACCTGAAAAATACAGAAGGTAGTCAATAATAAATCACCGATAGAAGTAATAAATATTTTTTTAGAAAAAGTCTCATCGAAAATCGGCAGACGATAAATAGTAGGAGGCAGACGAAAGGCTTGCATAAAATAGCGCAAACCGGCCAGAAATAATATAAATCCGGCAAAATAAAGGAGTTGTCTTTTCCAGCAATCCGTATGTTTCAATACCAGATCATACACATAAAACAAACTCAGGAAAAACAGCAGATAGAAAGAAAGCAACAGATAATTGGAAGCCCGTTCTTTGTAATGATCGCCATAAACGATAAAAAACAAGCCCATACCGTCCTTATCGGTGATCAAATGTCCCTGTTCAACGGTGACTGTAGAGATTTCTACCTGCCCGATATTCTCTTCACTAATATTCAGAAACTTTCCGAAATTGTTTTTGATGTATTTACCGGTATAGGGATAGTCGTCTTTGATCCGCAATAAGGCATAATAATCGATATCTTTATATCTTTTCCTCCGGATTTCGTAATAGGTATTTCCGATCTTCGTAAAATTTCTCCCACTGGTCAGCAATTCGGATAAATGCCGATCTCCGATAATTTCGTTCGTCCAAAAGAAAACCCTGCCCTCCCGAATCCCGACAAAGATAAGATCCTCCTCCCATTCCTCGGAGTCGATATCTACGCTGTCTCTAAAAGTCGCCAATAAATGATCCGCTTTGCGTTCCTGTTCATGCAAACGGCTTTCGAAGCGTTCCACCCAGGTATTCTCATCCTGCCGATAGAAAAGATATTCCGTCAGCGCTGTCGCCATCAGCAACAACACAGCACCAAACAAAACGATAAACGCCTTCCGCTTCATATGCTCATTTATTCTACTTCCCGGTTTTATTCATGATGATAAGGCTCTCCCTTCATAATGGTCATCGCCCGATAAATCTGCTCGGCAAAAATCATCCGGACCATCTGATGCGAGAAAGTCATTTTCGATAAAGACAACAGCTCATCAGCCTTTCGGTAGACCGCTTCCGAAAAACCATAAGGTCCTCCGATCACAAAAACCAACCGCTTTATCCCATTCAGCATCTTTTGTGCCAAAAAAGCAGAAAATTCGCCGGAACCGTACTGTTTTCCCCGTTCATCCAGCAAAATCACATAATCGGTCGGCAAGAATTGTTCCAATAGCAACAAACCTTCTTTCTCCTTTTGCAATGCCTCACTCATATGTTTGGTATTCTTGACATCCGGCAAGACTTTCATCTCATACCCCACATATTTCCTCAACCGTTTTTCGTATTCTTCAATTCCCGCCCGAATATAATCCGCATCTGTTTTCCCAATAACCAGCAAACAAATTTTCATAGTTCTCTAAATCTACCCGATAAAACATTCACCCCACCGACCAGGCCATTTCCATCCAACGAAAATAACATTTTTTTCCTACATCTTTTGTATAAAACAGAAATTTATCCCTATATTTGCACCCGTCAAAAGATTCGCGGTTTTTTGGTGCATGAAAAATGCAGGTCCCATAGCTCAGTTGGTTAGAGCACCTGACTCATAATCAGGGAGTCCTTGGTTCAAGC
>ERZ779869.3996-NODE-3996-length-10929-cov-4.638679_pt1 | contig 10929 bp, 10 predicted proteins | sample MGYA00511557_ERZ779869 | MGnify/ENA primary metagenome ERZ779869 (study PRJEB29588, sample SAMEA2154620) | human gut metagenome | biome: human gut; feature: human-associated habitat; material: faeces | place: Denmark | collected 2008/2010 ...
CCTATGGCTGAGGATATGACCTTAAGCTATGTAACCGCAGTTGTTATTACCGGTTTGACTGTCGTATTTCTCGGTCTTATCATCCTTATCTTATTCGTATGGGCATTCGGCAAGATTTTCTCAAGAAAAAAGAAGCCTGCTGTCCAGGAAAAGCCTGTTGAAACGGTAAAGCCGGCTGCCGCGCCGGTTTCGATACCAAAGACAGACGATAATCAGGACGAAATAATCGCTGTTATTTCTGCTGCTGTCGCCGCTATGGGCGCTTCTGACGGAAAAACATATAAGCTCAGATCTGTCAGAACCGTTAAAAATAAGCCGTCGAGATCCGCATGGTCGCTTGCGGGTATTCAGAATGACACAAACCCATTCTGAAATTAACAGTAAATTAAGAAAGGATAATATCACATGAGTGAAGTTTTCAGTATCTTTGCAGATACGATAAAAGATCTCGCTATTTCCAGCGGTATTGCGAATATGAGCTGGAAAGATGCGGTTATGATCCTGATTTCCTTTATTTTTATGTATCTTGCAATTGTTAAGCAATTTGAACCGCTTTTGCTGCTTCCGATTGCTTTTGGTATGTTTTTAACCAATTTGCCGGAAGTCGGCATGTATCATCCGTATTTATGGGAAAATACGTCAAATATTGATTTCGGACAGGTCCTGCATGAAGGAGGGCTTTTGGATATTCTGTATTTAGGCGTTAAGCTTCAGATTTATCCGCCGCTTATTTTCCTTGGTATCGGTACTATGACCGACTTTGGTCCGCTTATTGCCAATCCTAAGAGCTTTCTGCTCGGAGCAGCCGCTCAGGCAGGTATTTTCTTAACGTTTATCGGAGCGGCGATACTCGGATTTTCCGCTGCTGAATGCGGCGCTATCTCTATTATCGGCGGTGCGGACGGTCCTACTGCAATATATGTTTCAAGCAGATTACTGGACGGTGGAAACTTTAAGATAAGCACCGGTACTATTGCTCTTGCCGCTTATACTTATATGGCGCTTGTTCCGGTTATTCAGCCGCCTATTATGAAGCTTTTAACCACAAAAAAAGAACGAGCTATAAAAATGCCTATGCTGCGAAACGTTTCCAAAACCGAAAAAATTATATTCCCAATTGCAGTTACATTTATCGTAGCTTTGCTTGTGCCGTCGGCAGGTCCCCTTGTAGGTATGCTTATGTTAGGCAATCTTCTCAAGGAAAGCGGCGTATGCAGCAGACTTGTTGATACAGCTCAGAATGCTTTAATGAACATAATCACAATTTTCCTCGGTGTTTCAGTAGGAGCTACTACCCAGGCAGACAAGATTCTGAATACAGAATTCGCTAAGGTAATTATTCTCGGAGTTATCGCTTTTGCAGTTGGTACTGCTGCCGGCGTATTATTCGGTAAGATCATGTGCAAAGCCACTAAAGGCAAGGTTAATCCGCTTATCGGTTCAGCCGGAGTTTCAGCCGTTCCTATGGCGGCCAGAGTTTCTCAGAAGGTCGGAGCGCAAACTGATCCGACTAACTTCCTATTAATGAACGCTATGGGACCTAATGTTGCCGGTGTTATTGGTACAGCGGTTGCAGCTGGTACATTTATGGCCATGTTTGGCGTTATGTAAAAGGAGGATATTATGGCAGAACAGGTTAAAAAACCTTTAAAGATTACTGAGACAGTATTGCGTGATGCACATCAGTCTCTTATAGCTACAAGAATGACAACAGAGCAGATGCTTCCTATCGTAGATAAGATGGATAAGGTTGGTTATCATTCAGTAGAGTGCTGGGGAGGAGCTACATTTGATGCTTCACTCAGATTCCTTAAGGAAGATCCATGGGAAAGACTTCGTAAGCTTAGAGATGGATTTAAGAATACTAAGCTTCAGATGCTTTTCAGAGGACAGAATATATTAGGTTACAATCATTATGCAGATGATGTAGTTGAGTACTTTGTTCAGAAGTCAATTGCTAACGGTATTGATATTATCCGTATTTTCGACTGCTTTAATGATTTGAGAAACTTAGAGACGGCTGTTAAGGCTGCCAAGAAGGAAAAAGGACATGCTCAGATTGCTCTTTCTTATACATTAGGTGATGCATATACACTTGATTACTGGAAAGAGACAGCTAAGAGAATTGAAGACATGGGTGCAGATTCTATCTGTATCAAGGATATGGCTGGACTTTTACTTCCATACAAGGCTACAGAACTTGTACAGGCATTAAAGGATGGTTCATCTCTTCCTATCCAGATGCATACACATTATACATCTGGTGTAGCTTCAATGACATACTTAAAAGCAGTAGAAGCAGGTGCTGATATTATTGATACAGCTATGTCACCATTCTCAATGGGAACATCACAGCCAGCTACAGAGGTTATGGTAGAGACATTTAAGGGTACACAGTATGATACAGGACTTGACCAGAATCTTCTTGCTGAGATAGCTGATTACTTCCAGCCAATGCGTGAGGAAGCATTAAAGAGCGGACTTATGAACACTAAGGTTCTTGGAGTTAATATTAAGACATTACTTTATCAGGTTCCAGGTGGAATGCTTTCTAACCTTGTATCACAGCTTAAGGAAGCTGGTGCAGAGGACAAGTACAGAGATGTATTAGAGGAAATCCCAAGAGTTCGTAAAGATTATGGTGAGCCACCTCTTGTTACTCCTTCATCACAGATTGTTGGTACTCAGGCTGTTCTTAATGTATTACAGGGTGAGAGATACAAGATGATTACTAAGGAATCTAAGAAGGTTCTTGCAGGTGAATTTGGTCAGACAATCAAGCCATTCAATCCAGAAGTTCAGAAGAAGGCTATTGGTGATACAAAGCCTATCACATGCCGTCCAGCTGACTTAATTGAACCACAGCTTGAGAAATTCAAGAATGATCCAATTGTACAGCAGTACAAGCAGCAGGATGAGGATGTGCTTTCATATGCCTTATTCCCACAGGTTGCTACAGAGTTCTTCAAATATAGAGAAGCTCAGCAGACAAAGGTTGATCCTGCTAAGGCAGATACAGCTAATAAGGCTTATCCAGTCTAATAATTAATAATAACGGCCGTCATGTGCGCAAAAGCGTATGTGGCGGTCTTTTTTTGCAGTGAAGCTGCGTAGAGCCTTGACCTGCAAAAAAAGCAAGGCAGCAAGCCTGCAATCCAGAATGTTCCCCTTGATATAAATGCATTTTACATGTAAAATTAAACTGTATGATTAAACAAAAGGAGCACAATTGTGATTAAGTTAGAACGATTTGAAGTTATGAATATGAATAATGCCATCAGAGGGGCAAGAAATCCATTGAACAGCTGGGCAAGAATGGATAGCTATTTCGATGAGAAGGGGAATTTTGTTTTTGGTCCTAATGATCTTGACCTTGCCAAGAGATTATGTAAGGCAGGCTCAGACCACAGAAAGTTTATTAGACAGATATTTGTTACAGTTGATATAACAGCACCTCTTTACTGGTGGAAAGAATACGACACATATAAGGTTGGAACTGTTGCTAACTCAACAAGCACAATGCATAAGATTCACAGCAAGCCTTTTGAGATGGCTGATTTCAGTACAGACCATATGACTGACGCAACTCTTGAGATGATGCAGAAGAATATTGATTTTCTTGAAGGGATAAGAACAGAATTTGTTGAAACTAAGGATAAAGCATTATGGTACAGCATGATTCAGCTTCTTCCAGAAAGTTATAACCAGATGAGAACATGTACTCTCAATTATGAGAATCTTGTTGGAATATATTATTCTAGAAAGGGTCATAAGCTTGCTGAGTGGCATACATTCTGTGACTGGATAAAGGAACTGCCATATTTTTCAGAGCTTTTTATAGATAATGAGTGATTTTGAACAACATACTGATATATTAAGTCTTATAAGAGTCCGTCTTCCAAAGCTTAGCAAAGGTCATAAAAGAATTGCAGATTTCATACTTGCCAACTATGAAAAATGTGCATTTCTTACGGCAGCAAAGCTTGGAGAAGTTGTGGGCGTAAGTGAATCGACAGTTGTAAGATTTCCAGCAGCACTTGGATTTTCGGGATATCCAGAGTTTCAGAGATCATTAGAAGGGATATTACAGGAGAAGATTCATTCTTTTGACAGGATTGATGTGCTTAATTCACATATGACAACCAATATGGTAGTGAATAATGTTATGTCAATGGATGCAAGAAAGATAGAACATACATTAAAGTCACTGGATACAGCGTCGTTTGATATAGCTGTTGAAGATATAATGGCGGCAGACAGTGTATACATAATTGGTGCAAGAGCGTGTGAACCTCTTGCTGAATTCTTAGGATATTATCTGCGCATGATTAAGAAGAACATACAGGTTATAAAGACTGGTAATTCCAATGAACTATTTGAACAGATGATGTACATAGGTAAAGGTGATGTTGCAATAGGTATCAGCTTTCCAAGATATTCAATGAGAACGCTTAAAGCAATGGAATTTGCTAATAACAGACAGGCAAGAGTTATTGCTATAACAGATTCGATACATTCACCAATGAATATGTATTCATCATGCAATCTGTTTGCAAGAAGTGATATGGCGTCAATAGTTGACTCGCTCGTTGCACCAATGAGCCTTATTAATGCCCTGATAGTATCATTGTGCCTAAAAAACAGTGAACAGGTAGTGGAGAATATTGAGAAGATTAACGCATTTGTTGATAATTTCGAGTATTCAGGCAATGATGAGATTAATATGTTAGATGAAAATGTTGTCAATGAATTAAGAAAATGTATGGATAATGCAGCTATTGATAAAGAGAAGTAAGAGAGAGCAATAATGAGCAATGTTATAATAATAGGCGGTGGTGCAGCAGGAATGATGGCTGCGATAACTGCTGCCAGAAACAATAATAAGGTTACACTTATTGAAAAGAATGAAAAGCTTGGAAAGAAGCTTTTTATTACTGGAAAGGGCAGATGTAATTTTACCAATGCCGGGGATGAAGAAGATATATTTAATAGCATAGTTACCAATAAAAAGTTCATGTACAGCAGTTTAAGAGGGTTTTCTAACTATGACTGTATGGGATTTTTTGATGAGCTGGGACTTAAATTCAAGATTGAGAGAGGCAACAGGGTATTCCCGGAATCAGACCATTCGTCTGATGTTATAGGTGCGCTTTCAAGGCAGATGAAAAAACTTGGTGTAAATGTGCTTCTTAATACACAGGTTGTAGCTGTGAATGAGGAAAATGGCGAATTTGCAGGTGTTGTTGTAAAAGATGCATCAGGACAGAAGGAGATTAAAGGTGATGCGTGCGTTATTGCAACAGGTGGTAATTCATATTCATCTACAGGTTCTACAGGGGATGGATACAGATTTGCGAAAAGTCTCGGACACAGCATTACACCAATACTTCCGGCACTTGTTCCTCTTAATGTAAGGGAAGAGTGGGAAGAACTTCTTATGGGACTAAGCCTTAAGAATATAGAGGTTACATTTTACGATGGAGATAAGAAGGTATTTACTGATTTTGGAGAAATGCTTTTTACGCATTTTGGAGTAAGCGGTCCTGTAATATTAAGTGCAAGCAGCGTTATTACAGGAATAGTTAAGGAAAGACCGGTAAGATTAAGCATAGACTTAAAGCCTGCAATTACTGATGAACAGCTTGATGAGAGAATATTAAGGGATTTCTCAAAGGAACAGAACAAGGCGTTTAAGAATTCATTAGATGAGCTGCTTCCTAAGAAGCTTATTCCTGTGATTGTAATGCAGTCGGGAATTAAGCCTGAAAAGAAGGTTAATGAGGTTACAAGGGAAGAAAGACAGAGACTTGTGAAGCTTCTTAAGAATTTTGAGATGACGATAACTTCCACAAGAGGTTTTAATGAAGCGATAATTACACAGGGAGGGGTTAATGTAAAGGAGATTAATCCTTCAACAATGGAATCAAAGCTTGTTAAGAATATATATTTTGCAGGAGAGGTTATAGATGTTGATGCAGTTACCGGAGGATTTAATTTACAGGTAGCATGGTCAACAGCATACGCTGCTGCAAGCCATATACAATAATTTATTTAAAGGAGCAGAGAAAATGAGTGCAATAGCGATCGATGGACCTGCAGGAGCAGGAAAAAGTACAATAGCAAAGCTTTTAGCAAAGCAGTTAGGATATGTGTATGTTGATACAGGTGCAATGTACAGGGCAATGGCTGTATATTTTTCACAGAACGACATTAATCCAGATGATGAGAATGCAATTAATGGTGCTGTAGATAATATTGATATTAGTATTGAGTACAAAGACGGCGTACAGCAGGTAATACTTAATGGTGAGAATGTAACATCACTTTTAAGAACAGAAGAAACAGGGAAGATGGCATCAAAGACATCTAAGTATGCAGCAGTAAGGACTAAGCTGGTTGCACTTCAGAGAGGACTTGCAAAGAAAACAGATGTTATCATGGATGGAAGAGATATAGGAACAACAGTGCTTCCAGATGCGTTTGCAAAGATATATCTTACAGCAAGTTCTGATGCGAGAGCTAAGAGAAGATATGATGAACTCAAGGAAAAAGGTGAAGATTGTAGTTTTGATGCTATCAAAGAGGATATTGAAAAAAGAGACTATGAAGATATGCACAGAACGATATCTCCTTTAAAGCAGGCAGATGACGCTGTGCTTGTTGATACATCAGATATGAATATAGAACAGGTTGTAGTTGCTTTAAGTAAGATAATAGATGAAAAGAAGGCGGGCAGATAATTGAAAGAAGTAATACTTGCAAAGTCAGCAGGCTTCTGCTTTGGTGTTCAGAGGGCAATGGATACTGTGTATGCTGAGGCAGACAAGAAAAATGTATATACTTATGGTCCGATAATTCATAATACTGAGGTTGTCAATGAACTTGAGAGCAAGGGTGTAAAGGCTGTTAATGATATATCTGAGATTCCAGAACCTGAAAAGTCAACTGTTATAATCAGATCTCATGGAGTATCAAAGGCAGTATATGAATCAATAAAGAACAGCGGGGCAAAGATTGTGGATGCAACATGTCCATTTGTATTAAAGATTCACAAAATTGTAAAGGATGCAAGTACTGAAGGTGATCAGATTGTAATTATTGGAAATGAGAAGCATCCTGAAGTTGAAGGCATTATGGGATGGTCTGAGACACCTGTACATGTTGTTGATACAGTTGAAAAAGCTGAAAAGTTGAAACTTGACAAGAGTAAAAATGTGCGTGTGGTATCCCAGACGACATTTAATTACAAGAAATTTCAAGATTTAGTTGAAATTATAAAGAAAAAAGAGTACAATATTTGCATTAGTAATACGATATGTAATGCAACTGAGGAGCGTCAGAATGAGGCAAGACGGATTGCTCGAAGAGCTGATGCTATGATTGTTATAGGGGACAGCAGTAGTTCAAACACTCGTAAACTGTATGAAATTTGCAAGACAGAATGTCAGGAAACCTTTTACATTCAGACTCTTAGCGGCCTTGAGCTTGATAAGCTCAAATCATCAGACTGCATAGGTATTACAGCCGGGGCATCAACCCCAAACAATATCATTGAGGAGGTTTATACTAATGTCAGAAGAAAGCTTTGCACAGATGTTAGATAACGAAGAATGGAAGGAAATCCGCACAGGTGAAGTTGTAGACGGAACTGTTATTGCAGTTAAGCCGGATAAAATCGTGCTTAATATAGGTGGCAAATCTGATGGAATTATTACTCGTTCAGAGTATACATCAGCTCCTGATGTAGATCTTACTACTGTAGTCTCAGTTGGAGATGAGATGAAGGCTAAGGTTCTTAAATCAAATGATGGTGAGGGACAGGTTGCTCTTACATATAGAAAGCTTGTTGCAGATAATGGCAATAAGAAGCTTGAAGATGCATTTAACAGTCAGGAACCAATCACAGGCGTTGCTAAGAACATTAAGGGCGGTCTTGAAGTTATCGTTGACGAAGCAAGAGTATTTATTCCTGCAAGCCTTATTTCAGATACATTCGTAAAGGATTTATCTGTATATAATGGTAAGGAAGTTACATTTGTAATCACTGAATATGATCCTAAGAACAGAAAGATTATCGGTGACTGCAAGCAGCTTATTGTTGCAGCTAAGAAGGCAGCAGCAGAGGCAGTTCTTTCTAAGATTAAGGAAGGCGATACAATCGAAGGAACAGTTAAGAATGTTACAGATTTCGGTGCATTCATTGACTTAGGAGGAGTAGATGGTCTTCTTCACATCTCAGAGATGTCTTGGGGAAGAACAGAGAATCCTAAGAAGGTTTACAAGATTGGAGATTCAGTTAAGTGCTTTATCAAAGAGATTAACGGAGATAAGATTGCACTTTCAGTTAAGTATCCAGACCTTAATCCATGGAACAACGCAGCAGAGAAGTATGCTGTAGGTAATGTTGTTAAGGGAACAGTTGCAAGAATGACAGATTTCGGTGCATTTGTTCAGTTAGAAGATGGAATCGACGCATTACTTCATGTTTCACAGATTTCAAGAGAACGTATTGAGAAGCCATCAGATGCACTTTCAATCGGTCAGGAAATCGAAGCTAAGGTTGTTGATCTTAATGAAGCTGACAAGAAGATCAGCTTAAGCATTAAGGCATTACTTAACGACAACGAAGCTCAGGAAGAAGCTCCAGCAACAGAAGAGTAATTAAAGATATTAAAAGGGCTGTTCTCACAGCCCTTTTTTTAAACATATTTTTTAAATGAAAGATAGACACGGCCTTTTTTTGTTTCTCTACCGCAGCCCTGATAGATGAATTTGCCTGTTCCGCGGATAACAAGTACATCATTAGCTTTTAACTGATAGCTGTTGTTTTCCATCTGACGGCTGTTTATGAATATTTTTCTTGCCCTGAATAATTCTACTGCCTGACTTCGGCTTAGCTTTGTGAGGCTGGCAACGGCAGCGTCAATCCGTTCACTTGCAGATAAAACTTCAATATCTTCAAGCTCAGGTGAACATTCGATATCGTTAATATCAGTCTTTGTACACTGGATATGTGTATGCTTTACTGTAGACAGGTTGTCAATTATGAAATCAGCAATATGTGAAACACAGTAAAGATAGGCGTCCTTGCCTTTTATATTTATGTCTCCAAGCATTTCTCTTTTAATTCCAAGATTCATAAGAGCACCAAGGTAATCTCTGTGTGACAGTGATTCAGCATATTTTTCTATAAGAGGAGATATCTTTATAAGAGTTATAGGAAATTCTTCTTCATAGCCAAGAGTTTCGTAAGAACCAAACTGTATCATCTGTCTTTCACATGCATCATTGCCACCGTATGTTTTAAAAGCTACGAAATTAAGAGCGTTTCTCATCTGTGCGAATACTGACTGCTCATTAATATCAAGAAAATTAGTATATGTGTATATATTTTGTCTGAAGGAACGATTTGCTGCGTCCATTATTTTATTTTTTAAAAGTGATTCATTATCCATTAGATTATAAATATTCCTTTCATGTTTTATAAAAGAGTAGCAGAATTACAATAGAATATGGTTTATAACGGAATGTATGTATTTGCTTGTATTGTCAGTGCTTTTTAACAGTATATCATCTGCGTTGCAGTATTTTTCCAGGTCAGAATAATCTTTTTTAAATATGTTTAAATCACAATTATCATAGAGTGGAAGAAAAATGCCTGCTTTTTTGGTGTAACAGTTGGAAGCAGAGCATTTAACACGGTTATTACTGTCTACATATTGTGCAATGCTTTTGTGAATGGCTTCGTCTTCTGATGGCAGATAATAATAATTCTTATAGTCTTTAAAAAAGTATTTCAAAGTATCTGATATAACCGGGATTACAAGAGTTAATGTACAGTTCTTTATCAGAATATGTACATTGTCAAGACATATATGTCTGTCCACGGGTACGCTTACGGGAAGTGAACATTCAGCAATCAGCCTAAGACTCACATTACCATTGGAATCAGTATCTTTATCAATGACAGCATTGTCAACAGTGTAAGAATTCATAATTACTGCGTAATAGGAAACAAGTGGAAGCAGGCTTAGCATTCCTTCTATATCGTCATGGTTGTGAAGAAGGAGAAGTTTCCTGTATTCGTTATGTGCTGTATCAGAAGGTTTTACTGCAAATTTCCTGTATATATCAATAAGTTCACCGCCTGAATACATGTCTTCACGTTCTATTCCAAGAAAATGTTCAATAGTTTTCTGCTTATAGTCAGAAAGTGACAGAATAGATTTACATTTTCTTGCAGTTTTATATAAGTCAAGGCTTTCAAGATGTGAAAGGTCAAGTGCCACATTAAGATGTGCTGCACGCTCAGTAATAAAAGGTATATCGAAGGCATCCCCATTAAAATGTATTAATGTATGAAAATCTTTTAGAAAATCATTAAATGCGGATAAAATATAAGCTTCATCGGAATCGGATTCTGCAAGCCACTGTAAATAATGTGATATTCCGTTACGGAAATATACAGCACCTATGAGGTATACTATATTATAATTTCTTGAAAATCCTGTGGTTTCTATATCAAAAAAGCAGATGCTGTCGGTATCCGGACATATTGCTTTAAGCATTGCGGTGTCTGCGTTTGTGCGCAGGGTATCATTAATAGTTATCATAAAAAATCCTCGTTTTAGGTTTGATTAGACAAACTGATTGTTAAAAAAGTACTCATTTTCTCTTATTATATAGGAATATATACACAAAAAAAAGTAGATTTTTGCTATTTATTGAGATAAAATACTATTTAATAAAAACTTTATAAGGAGAAATATGTCATGGGAAAGTGTACATTTAAAGGTGGATGTCATCCTTATGACGGTAAAGAGTTTTCTAAGGATAAACCAATCAAAGAACTCTTTCCAGCCGTAGGAGAGATGGTGTTCCCGCTTTCACAGCACATCGGCGCACCTGCTAAGCCAGTTGTTGCCAAGG
>ERZ779869.3999-NODE-3999-length-10922-cov-4.218920_pt1 | contig 10922 bp, 10 predicted proteins | sample MGYA00511557_ERZ779869 | MGnify/ENA primary metagenome ERZ779869 (study PRJEB29588, sample SAMEA2154620) | human gut metagenome | biome: human gut; feature: human-associated habitat; material: faeces | place: Denmark | collected 2008/2010 ...
GCAGTCAAAGCCGATGTAGAACTTTGCTTTTCCGCTGTTTATCATGCTGCTTATCTCTGCCTGATCGGTAACCTGAGCGATAAGGCCGCGCGCAAGCAGCTCGTCGTAAATTGTCATTGTAGAGTTTGATCCTTTCCTGTATATTCAAACTTCCGGGGCGGGGAAGTATTAAAGCACCCCCGCCCGGTAAATATAAAAATTACTGAGTATTGTTTGACCGAAGAATTATTTGATCAATGCGGAGTTGATTTCGTCAATACTGCTCTGCAGAGGTCCGCTGATAGATTTGATCTTTCTTGCCCAGCCTGCCGCCGCATCATCCTTTACCGACTGGCGGAACGCGCTGTAAGAGTAATTCTTAAGCGGTGTGGTGAAGATTCTTGAAAGATCCATTGCAACGGTGCGGCGTATTGTGTCATACATGAAGCTGTCCTCGGCGTCGTCCGAGTAGCGTATCTTCATGGACTGCTCAAACAGAGCCGGTGTCACGCGGCGATAGCTTTCGGAGGCGAGGCACTCAAGCGTCGCTGCTGAAGCATTGGGGTCTTTTGCAGTTACAGATACCGAATAAAGTGTGAACGGGAACGCCATGCAGGTCTTGTAGTCGTCCTGTTCCTCATCGTATTTCGGGATGGGGAGCATGCCGTATTTGAAGTCGGAAACATCCTTGAGCGTGCCGGAGGCAATGTATACGCGGTCGATTGTAAAGAGTACCCGACCTGCGCCGAATGCCTGTGCTGAGGAATACTGAGCCGTTGTACCTTTGCCGAAAGCGTAACCGCTGTCATATAGGAAATCAGTCACTTTTTCAAGCAGTGTAATAGTCTTTGTAGAGGCAACGTCATCAGAGAGCTTCAGCGAGCCGTCATCTTTCTTTTCAAGGAACTTGAGATCAGAGCCGATATAGAAAGCGTCAAAATGAAGGTCTATGGTTTCAAAGCCGAATTTGTCTTCATAGTCAATAGTGTTATTGGCGTTTTCGTCTCTGTAGACTCCATCGCACAGCTCAATGAGCTTGTCAAGCGTCCACTTGCCTTCCTTGACGATATTGTATATATCGTTGACTGTCATATCACTGTGCTCATCAATAAGCATATCCTTGTTGAAGAAGCAGGCGTACATCATGTAAAGAAGATTGGTGGATATGTCGCCGGAGGAGAAATAGAGCTTGTCGTTTATTGTTGCGGTGGCGACGAGAGATTCAGGCCACCAGGGCTTTTCAAAGTTAAGGTTCTCAAGTTCGAGAAGATTTTGCACAAGACCGTTCATTGCGAGCGTAGCTCCGGTCATGCTGTATCCTGCAAAGACATCGTATCCGCCGCCGCCTGAGACGCTGTTGGAGGCTGTGTCAATAAAGTTTTTCTGGTTGTTGAAGTTGCCGACGGTTCCGACCCATTCAATATCGACATTGAGTCGGTTTTTTACAATATCATTTCTTTCGCGTATGCGGGTGTTTACGATGTTCCCGTCATCGCTTGCCTCGTCAACAAAGAACTCCGGACGCTCAACATCCTTCCAATAGAGAAAGGTCACGGTGTCATTGATCTTGAGCGAATCGGGAATATCGTCATCAACGAACTGGCTGGTGGTCACGGACGGTTCAACAGTGGCTTCCGGAGATGCTGTGGTGCTTCCGGAGTTGATTTCAACCTGGGGCTTTGAGCATGCGGCGAGTGCTGAGAGCAGAATAAGCAGAGCTATCAGTGCCGCTGTCAGCTTGATGTTTACTTTCATGATTGATTCCTTTCTCAATTTACATCAGTGATATTGTTATTTTATTATACATCTATTTTTTGTATGTGTCAATATATAATTTGCCCTGAAGACCGTAGACGCTTTGTGCTGCAAACGTCTGAAAGGAATAAAAAATTGCCATTCATAAAGAGATAGATGCGGAGAACAATATTAGCAGAGAACGCAATATGCGGACTCAATTAATATAGATTTGCGAGCGTCCGCATTTGCGGTTGCTCACATGAGGAGAATTTCAAAATGGCTAACAATAAGACTCTTGTTCCCGAAGCGAAGGCTGCTCTTGAAAAGTTCAAGATGGAAGCTGCAGGAGACGTCGGTGTTACTCTGAACCAGGGCTACAACGGTGATCTTACCGCCCGTCAGGCCGGCTCTATCGGCGGTCAGATGGTCAAGAAGATGATCGAGAAATACGAGAACGATATCAAGGCGAGCAAATAAATGCCGTTAATTTCAGCCCTTGCGGGTTGAAGTGTTCCCATTGACAGTTAAAGATAAGAGGGGTGTTAAAAAATTCCTTCTGAATTTTTTAACACCCCCAACGACATTGGTCTTGACGGCTGAAAGCCGTCATTTTGCCACAGCATTCACCCGAATTCAGACAAGATCAAGGGCAAAACCGACCAAGATCGCCGTAAAATGCCGGATTCCCGACCGACATTTTACGGGGGCTGTAAAAAACATCGAGTTTTTTTACAGCCCCTTTAGTCTGTTTATGTTTTCAATCGAAAGTGTTTTTTGTTTTGCGTTGTTTTGCGTTTTATTTAATGTTTCCTACTGCCGCGGATGCTTTTATTCCTTGATCTTGCTTATGCTGTCCATCAGGTTTTTTATCTCGATGGCGGAGACCTTCTTGATCGACTGGAATTTTGCGGCGAGATTGGGGTTGTTGGTATTGAAGGCGTTGGTGATCTGCCCGTATGCCTGTCCCCAGTTCCACATATAGCCCAGCTCAAATACTGCGGTGCTGAGGATTATATCAAGCGAACGGGTAGACTCATAGTCCTTTACGAGCTTTGAATAGAGCGTCACATCGTAATACGCGGGCGTGACCGTGTACATCGACTCGCAGGAAAGCGCCTCGATTATGATCGCCGCGCGCCCGACGTCCTGAACCGAGGTCGGAATGGCGATGCAGTTCGAGCCGTAGGCGGTCACGGGGCTGTAATATCTCTCCTGATCCTCCGAGCCGAGCGGCGTGGGCAGGATCCCGAAGTCAAAGTCCATGTCGCGCAGCAGCGGCACGTTGGCAAGCTGGCAGGGGAAGAAGAGCACCAGTCCGTCCTTGAACTGCGGCATTGCCTCGGTATATGAGTTGGTGAATGTGCGCACGCTGTCCGAGTTGAGCGCCGTAATTACCTTTTCAATTGTATTAAGGCTCGCCTCGTCCCCGCCGTTGAAGTAGGGCTTGTCGTCTGCGTCCTTCTCAAAAAGGAATTTACCTGCGCCGTTGTAAAAGGCAAGCGCGTTGAACTGCTCGGTGACAATACCCCAGCGGTCGTTTATATCCATGACGTCGTTGCCGTCTATGTTTTTAACAGCGGCGTCAGAGCAGAGCATCATCTTTTCAAGCGTCCATTTTTTATCGTCGGTCAGCTTGTAAAGATCGTTCCCGCCGAGCGTTTCCTTGAGGGCAAGCTCCTCAAACAGCTCCTTGTTGAACAAAACACAGCGGGTCGCGTCGTTGTCCATCGTAAGCAGATCTCCGGTCACGACAAACACCTTGCCTCCGATCGAGAGGGAGTTTATGCTGTTCTGATCGTAATAGGGCTTGTCAAGGTCAAGATAGTCCACATTTCTCAGGTCGCGCAGATATCCGGCGGTGATAAGGGAGGTGATGTGGTCTTTAAGGCGGAAGCAGTACATGTCGTATTCGTCAAGCCCCGTCTCAACACTGTTCTTGGCGGTGGTGTGCGGCTCCTGCGAGGCTATCTCAACGACTTCAAAATGATATTTTTCCTCGATCTTTTTGTTGCGGCGGAATACGGCGACGCTTATGTATCCGCCGTCCGAGCCGTCGGAGTAGATGTCGCGCGAGTACCATGTCTGCGAGTACTGCCCGCGCGTGAGAACTTTGAATTTGTGACCGCCGAAGTCGCTGTCCGGCACGTCGGGAACGAGCTCGGTGGATTCGGGAGTCGTGTCCGGCGTTGCGGCGGTGGTGACGGGTTCGGTCGTTGTGTCATCCGGCTTTTCGGCGTCTGCGCAGGCGGCAAGCGCCGCAGTGAGCATAAGCGCCGCAAGCAGTGCGCAAATGAGGCGGAGCGTGGCGTGTTTCATGGTGGTTTCCTTTCGGTGTTGTTATTTGCGGGAAAAATTGGCGGGATAAAATATTTGCTTTGAATGTTTCGCGCGGGTATTTTTATGTCGGAATACCCGGATATGCATGTCGATGCGCCCGAACGATTTATTATCCTATAGATTTACACTACTCTCAAACAGTATCTGGGAGGCGATAGGATAGGATGACGTTTTATTACCCTATAGATTTACACTACTCTCAAACGAGCGCGCGTTCCTTGGCAACTTTCTGCGATTCACTCAACATTGAATCCGGGAAATATTTTAAAATATTTTCGTCTCTGGTGTTGACATTTTCTATAATTCGTGCTATACTATAGGTAGCAGGTATCAGTGACGTAGACCAAGTTCCGTTATTTACGGACTTCGGACTCGATACGACGACGCCTGCTTCTTTTTTGTTTTGCGTGGAAGCGTCAAATCCGGAAGATGAAACGATAAGATATACCCTCGATGTTCCGTCGTCGAATCTTTTCACTTCTGACAGTACAGGTACTGTTTTTTTGACACCGCCGATATCATAAGAATAAGCACCTAACAATACCGAAACGTCGACCAAATGCTGATTTTCTTTTATAGTGCCTTTTTTATAGTCGCTGTGTATTTCTATAACAGCGCTGTTTTTTATTATTTCATCAAGGTTATCCAAGGCGAGTATAAGAGTTTTATTACCCTATAGATTTACACTACTCTCAAACGTGCCCAGCGGGTTCAGCGCATCCAGAGCGGTTTTATTACCCTATAGATTTACACTACTCTCAAACCGACAAGCTCACGACCGAGCTGCGCGCCGGTTTTATTACCCTATAGATTTACACTACTCTCAAACGGTGTTCCGCCGAGGTCGAGAGAGCCGCCGTTTTATTACCCTATAGATTTACACTACTCTCAAACTAGGTTCAACTTCTGGCACCAACAAGGATGGTTTTATTACCCTATAGATTTACACTACTCTCAAACGAATCTTTGGTAAGCCTCGTAGCGGTAAAGTTTTATTACCCTATAGATTTACACTACTCTCAAACACGGTCAGACAAAGGAGCTTTTGCCGCGCGGTTTTATTACCCTATAGATTTACACTACTCTCAAACAATGGTGGTATCTCGCAAAATCACAGACAGTTTTATTACCCTATAGATTTACACTACTCTCAAACTGCAAGCGGCAAAATGACGCAGGAGCAGTTGTTTTATTACCCTATAGATTTACACTACTCTCAAACTGTTCTTGCGTGTCATTACAATCGTGCTGTGTTTTATTACCCTATAGATTTACACTACTCTCAAACTTCCCTTCTTGGCATCAATGCCGGCGGGGAGTTTTATTACCCTATAGATTTACACTACTCTCAAACAGACCAAAGACGAAAGAAATGACCGGAATAGTTTTATTACCCTATAGATTTACACTACTCTCAAACCTTGTATGTTGTTTGCACAATGCGGCAGTCGTTTTATTACCCTATAGATTTACACTACTCTCAAACCTACGAGGCGCAAAAAGACAACCATGACAGTTTTATTACCCTATAGATTTACACTACTCTCAAACTGTTGGACGCGTTGTGTGCGTTGGTGTGTGTTTTATTACCCTATAGATTTACACTACTCTCAAACTTAGTCATGTTTGAACGCGCCAAAGACAAGTTTTATTACCCTATAGATTTACACTACTCTCAAACGCGAGGGGGTTTGTGCAAAATGTGCCATGAGTTTTATTACCCTATAGATTTACACTACTCTCAAACCCGTAAAAAGATATAAAAAATATTACAATTGTTTTATTACCCTATAGATTTACACTACTCTCAAACGCCGTGATGCAGGTTCTAACTTCAGCCAGCGTTTTATTACCCTATAGATTTACACTACTCTCAAACAATCAGCCGATAGACGCTTACAATCATCAGTTTTATTACCCTATAGATTTACACTACTCTCAAACACCTGTTCGCCATTTTCCACGCCCTCCGAGTTTTATTACCCTATAGATTTACACTACTCTCAAACCTCAAACATCAAATGCAAAATATCAGATCTGAGAAAATGCCCTACGAAAACATTTGAAATCAAAGGGTAAAAGAACATCTTGTGATTATTATATCACAAAAAAACGACCAGGTCAATTTTTTGCCTGCTTTTTATCAGAATTCGCACAGATCGCGGTCGATCACTAATCTTTCGGTTCCGCAAAGCGCATTATGCGCGCAATTTTCTATCATAAGCACACTTATGTTTTTTTGACGCACGGCGCATATAAATCTTTTTATTTCTTCATCGTTAAAGTAACTTCTCATGTTCACCGTAACAAACAGTTTTTTCTTGTCAAAATCAAGGATCAGGGACATATACGAGACGATTTCTTCTATCTGGTCTTCAAAATCGTCCGTTATGGCAACCGACGCCGCCTTTATCAATGACTGAGCGCTTAGCTTTCTGCACTCCGTGCGCAACGGAAGATCAAAACACAACTCCGAAAAGTACCTTTCAATATCGGACAGCAGCTGTGACGTTGACAAATAGTGTTTTTCGTCGACTGCTGTCCTTTCCATATCAGCTGTCACCTTCGCGAGAAGCGCCTTTGTGTTTATGTCAAAAGGTGCGAACGACTCAATTATATCGGCATACCGGTTCACCGGGACAGGCATATTGCCAATCGACAGGACCGTGTCACCGTCGTTTCCTGAAAGCTGACTGTGAATGTCGGTAAGAACGCGACGAAAGAGAGGCTGATCTTCTATCACAAGCAAAAAAGGTATTCCTTCTTTCACCTCAATAAGTGAATTGAAATACGGGCATGCCAGCTTCACAGTATCACCACCCTTTCGTCGCTGTCAAGCACATCGGTTTTATAGCTGCCGGTTATGTATGTCATCCCGGCAAACTGCTTTTCGGTTACTGTAAGCAGCTGTACTATTCCTTCCGGCGGCTTTTCGCGCCTTATCACGTCGGTTACAGACTTCTGAACCGTTGCATTCAGCACCATGCGGCAATAGACCGATTCCTGCATCATTATAAATCCGTTTTTCACAAGCATCCTGCGGAATTTCCGGTATTCTCTCCGATCTGCCTCCGATTCGGTAGGCAGATCAAAAAACACTATCATCCTCATGAATCTGTAACTCATATCTCAATAAAATTGATCTTTTCGGGAGAGCCGCCCCCGACCGATTCAAAAACGCTGCGGGCATATATCTTCACTGCATTCAGCACTGTTTGCTCCGTTCCGGCTATATACACGTGCGAATGAAGAACCGCCAGGAGAGATTGCTTTTCACTTTTTCCGAATTCCGTCGGTTTCATATCAATAACGCAACGGTCTACCAATGCGCGGAAAGGTTCCATAAGGTCGCAGGACAAGTTATATGGGTTAAACATATTGTTATGGCACAGACCGATATGCGTTAAGAATCCGTTCATTGTTACCTCGCGGTTAAATGCAGATAAGAGCAGACCGTAGCCGTAATTCAGCGCAGTGTTGGTCGTATTTTCCTGACCGCGTGAAAAGCTTTTCCCGAACAAAGCGTTGAAATAAACTTTGGCGGCATGACCCTCACGGTTGGAGCTGTCTCCCGGACACATTTCCGACATATACCCGGTAAGCATAGCTGCCTCCTTTTCATGACCGTATTCAATCAGCACTTTTGCCTGATTGCATATCTTTTCCGATACTATTGCCGTCCACACGAGCTGTTTCTGCTCTTCCGTCCATTCGGCCTGCTGTCTGATCTTTTTCGAGCAGTCGTAACTGCCGTTATACGGCTGAAGCTCGGCGTACGGGCTTCTTTTGGCGTCGCAGAATATGACTCTTACCTTCTTGTCGGCAAGCTCTGAAAGCAGGCATCCCGTCATAGATACTGCCGGGTTTTCAATCATTAGCATAGCCATCTCGTCGATGAGGATACTTTGTGAGATGGATATGCGGGTTTGCCATTACCTTATCTATTATCGGAAGATGTCGGCAGGGATCCCACACGGAGGGATCGCGCTCGAGACGCGAACCGAAAAGAGTGCGGAAATTCAGTGAATATTTTTCGGTGGAGATACTGAAGAAGCCTCGTGTGAATTTTTCATGGAACAGATTGCCTACAACGATATTGAGGTATGCGTCATGCGCATGGTGAATATCGCTTGCATCACGGCTTTTTATAAGGCGCATACTGTTCTTTTCGTCATTGGTCAGGTGAAGCGATAATGCGCGGTCTTTTATTTCGCCGTATTCATGTCTGAATTCACTGACATTACCGCCTTTTACGAATACGATCTCGGTTTGCGGATATTTTTCATGCAGCAGCTCGGTAACAGCCTTGGTTGACTGGCGGGTCTCCACAAGCTGACGGTTGATAAAGCCTTGCTTTTCGTCATCTGAAAATGGGGTGCTCCTGATGAGACGTTTGAATTTTTCATCTGTTATAAGGTGACCGTCATGAAGTCGTTTCCAGAAACCGTACATTGTTCTGCGCCACTCTGAAGGCAAAGGATACTCTACGGAAATCGGGCAGGCGTTTTCTCCGACAGACGTTTTGCAGTATGAGAACAGCTCTCGGAGCTTGCTTTCCTTTGCGCGCACACCGCATTTTTGAGACAGGATATCTTTCAGACGATCCGGGTCGCAGTTCCACGGCCTGTCGTATCCGTTATCGTCGAACCATTGCTCGAATCCGTAATAGATCTGTCTTATGTCTGTGAGCTCCTCAATGCTTTCGCCGTCAATGTTGCTGAGAAAATGCCCGCGATGCGCGATAAGCCATGCAAGAGCAAGATATAAATATCTCAGGTCAACCCCCTCGGCTGAGTTCATAAGCTCAACTATAAGGTGATGTACGGTCGGGAAACGCCGATTATATTCTCTGTTCATCCAGTCGCATCCACGGAGCGTTTCTGGGGATTTGTCGCATTTCCAAAGATAGCTCTCGTTTATTTGTCTGAAAAAGTATGGGTCGGTTTTTTCCATTTCACCGCAAAGCAGTTCCTGAAGCAGATCCACACGCATCTGGCGGCGGTCATATCTGCGTCTTGCAGTACGGTGACTGCGTCTGTCGGCACATTGGCTTGCGCTGTCAAACAGGTTGACACCCCACATGGGTTCGCCCTTGAACCTGCACAACGAGTAGTCGGAATCGGTAACGGCGTATCCGACAGAATCTGTTCCGATATCAAATCCGACAAAATACCGCTCCTGAGAAATTTTTTTGTTTTCCATGCAAAATTTCCGTTACGTGAGATGAATACGCTTTCCTGAGGTCGGAAGCTGCTGCGTGAAAACACTTTCACCGCAATGAAAAAATCTTTCTCAGCACAATAAGTTTCCGAGTGCAATTTTTAACGGACTGCCGCTGAATGCGACAGTCCGTTTACTAAGATATTTATTTCAATTTATGGATCAGGCTCAATTGGATTGCCGGACAACTTATATGTTTTCTCCGCAATCGGGAATATCATCTTCTGTGTCGGTATTTTCATCGGGGCTTTCATCCTCGGCGCCTTCATCAGAAATTTCCGGCTCATCTTCCTGCGGCTCCTCCGGGGAGGCGGCAAGTGGGGCGGCAAAGCATACTGCGCACACTGCGGCGATGGCGAGCAGTATCACTCCGCCCGCGCTGAGCTTTTCGTTTATAAGTCTTATGGCGCAAACTGCCGCCGGCAGGCAGGAAGCGGCGAAGGAAAGTCTGTACAGCCGCCAGCCCGCAAGCACGAACGCCGCGACCGCCGCACCGAGAAATACAAGGCAAAGTCCGGCATACACGCCTGCCTCGGTGCCGTCGACAGAGCCGAAAAAGTTTACGCGCACTCCGGTCTTGCCTATCGACTGGAGGTATTCGGACGACAGCGCGCGCGCCTCAGACGCCCCCTCCGAAAGAAAGACCGCATATATCCTGCCGACCGCGCCGGGGAGGGGCCTTACCGCGTTGGGAACGATCACGCTGCCTTCGCGGAGCGTGGCAAGCGTGTCGGCGGAGGCGGCAACGCGTTCGGCAAGAACTGAAATATACGCCGCAAAGCCGAACCCGCAAAGTCCCGTGGCGACCCCGGCGAGCGGGCAGCACAGCCGCGTCAGCCGGTTGCGGTCGCAGTATGCGGCATACGCTATTGCACCCGCAAGGTGGGAGGCTGTAAGCAGGATCACCCCGGTGGGGTATTTGTTCAGTAGCTTTGATGTGAGCAGATTAAGCTCATAAAGGAGCGGAAGCATTGCCGCAATCACCGAGAGCCACGGCAGCCGACGCAGGATGATCCCCACGGACGCCGAGAGTATCAGCAATATGAAAATGTGAAAATACCCGCGGTAAGCCGCATTGTCAAGCATTTTTTCGATCTTCTCGGTAAAGCTGAGCTTTCCCGAGCTGCCGGAGCTGTTTTTTGAGCCGATCTGGATGAATCCCGTCATAAGATAAACGGCGATCAGCACGGCAAGAAAGATCGCCAGCCCGTCGGTAAAGCTCTTGAATTTTGCGTTTATTTTCATAAAGATCATGCCTTTCTTCATATCCGCCACAGCGTGATACATTCTTTTTGGGAAATACGCCTTGGCGTACCGTTATCCGGCTTACCTTATTATAGTGTATCCGCGCAATTGTGTCAAGTCATTTCAGCGCAATACGGCGGCACTCTCCCGGCACGGGCTTGCCGCCTGTGAAAGCGCGCAGCACGCCGTCCACCTCGCCGGGGCTTTCGACAGTGAAAATGAAATGTCTGCCTCGGACCCCGTACTCGTCAAGCACCTTTTGCTTGTCCGACATTGACGTGGGCAGGCTGTTGACTATCAGCGAGCGGTGCCGCCATTCACGCAGTACCGGAAAGCGCACTCCCCGGCGGTCGGTCAGCGTATTCTTGCCCCGGGCGCACTCCCGGCAGCCGCCGCACTCCTTG
>ERZ779869.4007-NODE-4007-length-10904-cov-5.645129_pt1 | contig 10904 bp, 10 predicted proteins | sample MGYA00511557_ERZ779869 | MGnify/ENA primary metagenome ERZ779869 (study PRJEB29588, sample SAMEA2154620) | human gut metagenome | biome: human gut; feature: human-associated habitat; material: faeces | place: Denmark | collected 2008/2010 ...
GGAAGCCAGCGTACAGGTGCCGCCCCGGCTCTGCTTGAAGTAGAAGCCTGCGTCCACGTTCAGGTCCACTGCCAATGCAGCGGGCAGACAGGTAAGCAGGAAAGCAAAGCTCAGTATCAGGGTCAGCAATCGTTTTTTCAAGGCGTGCGGTGCGGTGGTATTCACGGTTCGGTATTTCCTTTCTTGTTTCTTTGCGGATCTCATAGGGATCTACCGTTACAAAGTATACCAGCCTGTAATTCTTTTGTAAACAATCCTTCGTCTTTTTTCTCAATATCAACACGTTTAGGGGATATCCGTTGGTTGTTTTTCACATTTTTTTCTGCGATATTTCACGCATTTGACAAAGTTTCGTTCTACCCACCGCAGAACTATGAAAAGAAATTTCTTTTTTGCCCGGCGCGCGAGGGCACAAAAAAGTCCGGTACGCCTGCGCATTCGTCCCAGCATTTCACAAAATAATACCTTTCTTGGCAATGCCGCAGTCAGTCCATCGTTGTCTGCCGCAGTTTGGACAGTAAAGAACTCCAAATTCATATTCTAGTATACAAGTTTAGAACGGTCATTCCCCCTATTTTGTCTTTGTTTACCGGCATTCTGCCCAATAACTCCTTAAAAAGTTTATATCAAACGCCGCGGAAAAAACGATAAGAAAGAAAGCTGTCATCACGGGACTTTCCTGCAACGACAGCTTTAAATAGGCTTATATGATTTTTGAGAAATTCTTGACTGAATTACCTACTTTCTTGAAAAAGTTCTATACTATATTTGGTAGGATTGTTTTGCTCGATAAAAACATTCGCATATAAATCCTCCTTTCGTTGAAATGGTGTCAAAACATAGTAATTACTTACTGCTTTGTATTCCTTACCCTCGTAAATAAATCCACATACAATTCTGCAACAGATGTAATTTCTAACCCCAATCCATGATGCTGGAATTATATCCTTGATTTCAGAGTCTATGCAAGTACCTGAATGCTTCAGGTTTTTCAATTTTTTCTTATCGTATGTCAGCTTACCCACTGAAATCAGAAACAACATTATCCACACAGAGGCATTGAGCAACATGTCCTTCAATATAGTTGGATTAAAAAAATTCCCAATAAAACCAACAGCTAATTCAATCACTGCTACAAGCAATGTTACATTAGAACATATAGAGAATAAGTATTTTATTGGTTTAAGATTGGCAATTTGCTTTTCTTTGTAAAGTTTGGAAATATTTTCTTCCGCCTTTCCTTTATATTCCTCTGCCGATATATGTTCCCCAGAAAAAAGCTCGTTCAAACTAATGCCCAAAGCATCACATAAAGGTTGTAAAAGCGACACATCGGGCATTCCTCTACCATTTTCCCATTTAGAAACCGCCTGATTGGTAATATCTAATAGTTCGGCAAGCTGTATTTGTGTTAGACTTTTTTCTTTTCTACACTGTGCAATAAATGCACCTATTTTTTTCTGATCCATAAAACAAATCTCCTTTATACTATATTTGACCTTAGTATATCAAATAGAGAATTCATTTGGAACATACTAAACGTTGAAGAGAGTCTCAACGTTGAGTTGAACAGATATCAATTTGCAATCTTCCCCTTCTGAGTAAGGCAAAAGCTGCTGCATAACCATTAAACGCAGAAACCCGGAACCTTTTGAGCCCTTGCGGCCACGAAAAGGTTCCGGTTTTTTACATTCTTTTTTTCAGTGAGCCATCGCCCGCCGACAATACTGCTTTTTGCTCAGCCCAGTGCCTGCTGGATCTTTGCAAAGTCCTCCAGCGTCAGGGCTTCCGGGCGGATGCGGGCATCAAAGCCTGCGGATTCGATGGCAGCAATGACCTTCTCCTTGGGCAGGTTCAGCCCGCCTGCAATGGCATTGGCAGCGGTCTTGCGGCGCTGGCCAAAGGCGGCGCGCACCAGTGCAAAGTAGCCTTCTTCGTCCTCCACCTGCACGGCGGGCTGCGGACGGATGTCCATGCGCACCACGGCGCTGGTCACCTTGGGGGCGGGGTAAAAGCTGCCCGGTGCAGCAGTGAACATCAGCTTGGAGGTGGCGTAGTAGTTCACCGCGCAGCTGATGGCGCTGGAAGCGCGGGTGCCGGGCACGGCGGCCAGACGGTCGGCGGCTTCCTTCTGCACCATGACGGTCAGGCTCTCGATGGGCAGGCGGTCGCCCAGCAGCTTCATGACGATGGGGCTGGTGATGTAATAGGGCAGGTTGGCGCAGACGGCCACCGGCATCCCGGGGAACTCCTGCGCGATCAGGGCTTTCAGATCCACCTTGAGCACATCCTGCAGCACCAGCTTGAAGTTGTCCACCCCGGCCATGGTCTCGGCCAGCAGGGGCGGCAGACGCTCGTCCACCTCGATAGACACCACCTTGGCGGCGCGCTTGGCCAGTTCCTTGGTCAGCACACCGATGCCGGGGCCGATCTCGATGACACCGTAGCGCTTGTCTACCCCGCTGGCATCCACGATCTTGGTGGGGATGCCCGGGTTGATGATAAAGTTCTGCCCAAAGCCCTTGGAAAGTGCAAAATCGTATTTTTCGCACAGGGCACGGATCACAGAAAGGTCGGTCAGTTCCGGCATAGGGTCAATTCCTTTCTCAGAAAAAGGCTGTTGCAAAAACGCAGCAGCCTTTTTGGTGTTTATGGTTCAGTTCTGCGGGCTCACTCCGCTGCGCTTGCAGCCGTTTCCGGCTCAGACGCAGCAGTCTCACCCTCGGCAGGCTCTCCCTCCGCAGCTTCTGCGGGGGCGGTATCGTCTGCTGCGGCAGAGGAAGCAGCACTGTCCGCTACGGCGGCAGAGCTTGCGCCCGCCAGCGTAGTGGTGCCGCTCAGCTGCTGGGCAGCGCTGACAGCGCGCTGTACCTGCGGGTCGGTCTGGGGGGTGTAGTCGTAGAAGTTCGTTGCTTCCTCTGCGCTCAGGGCGCGTTCCACATCCACGGTCAGGCCGGTGCCGTCAAAGCAGCTGCCATCGCCGCAGACCAGCTTTGCCACCGTGATGACCACGGCGCTGCCGTCCGACAGGCGCTGCGGGCTGCTCTGGATGGTGCCCTTGCCCATGGTGGTGGTGCCCACCAGACGGGCACCGTTCATGGTGCGCAGGGTGGCTGCGAACAGTTCGGCTGCGCTGGCAGTCCTGCCGTTGACCAGGCAGACAACGGGCAGGTCGATCCGGGATTCGCTGGTGCTGGTGCCCAGCAGGGTCTGGGTGCCGTTCTTGTCCTCAGCAAAGGCCAGCGTGCCCTCCGGGGCGATCAGGTCGATGCACTGAATGGCATCGTCCAGCAGGCCGCCGCCGTTATCACGCAGATCAAACACCAGGCTGCCTGCGCCGCTGGCGCTCAGGCTGCGGATGGCGTAATCCAGCTCGCTGGGGGTGGTGGAATCAAACTGGCGAATCCGGATGTAGCCCACATTGCCCTGCACCATCTGGTAATCCACAGTGGTGGAGCTGTAGCCGGAGTGGGTCAGGTCAGCGGTGTGCTCGGCGGCCTCGCTGTCCAGCCAGGTCACATTGACGGTGGTGCCGCTCTCGCCGCGCAGGCGGGTCTGGATGGCATCCACGCTGCTCATGCTCTTGACATCGGTGCCGTCCACAGCGGTGATGTAGTTGCCGACCTGAATGCCTGCCTCCTTGGCGGGGGATTCATCGTAGACCTTGATGACCTTGGCATAGCCGGACTGATCCACAGCCAGCTCCACGCCAATGCCGATCAGGGTGCCGTTCTGGGTGTTCATCAGCTCCGTATAGGCGGTGGCGCTGAAATAGCGGGCGTACTTGTCGCCGGTGCCCAGCAGGTAGCCAGCCGTCAGGCGGTCGTAGAGGGTGGTCTCATCAATGGGATAGTAATCGTTGCTGCGGACATAGCGGTCCACCTCAGCGATCTTGTTGTACATGCTTTCCTTTTCCTTCACACTGGAAACGGTGCTGTCAAACAGGCGCATCGCCACCAGCATGGTAATGGAAAAGGTAACGGTCATGGCCAGGATGACGATGCTGACCGCCATGCCGACCGATATCTTACGGTTCATCTTCTTCCCTCCTCTGTCAGACCAGCAGCATCATAACCACGCTGCCCAGCATGGAAAGTGCAAAGATCCCTGCCAGGATCAGACAGCCCACGCGCAGGATGCGCTTGCGTTTTTCTTCCTTCATAAGCCCTGACGGCCTCCTTTGATACAATGCAGATTATTTCATGGGGATATAACCACGGGGGTTGACGGCATTGGCCTTGGAGCCGCCCTTCCAGACCTCCAGATGGAGGTGGTTGCCGGTAGAGTTGCCCGTGCTGCCCACATAACCGATGATCTCACCCTGCTGGACATATTTGCCCGCCGAGGTGGCGACCGACCGCATGTGGCCGTACAGAGTGCTGTACTGGTTGCCATCGGACATTTTGCCGTGGTAGATGATGACATAGTTGCCGTAGCCGCCGCTGGACCAGCCCGCCACCTGCACATAGCCGCTGGCGGCTGCATGGATGGGCGTGCCGCCCGGGGCGGCAAAGTCGGTACCGGCGTGGAGCTTGTTGACCCCCGTAACGGGGTTCTTGCGCCAGCCGTACTCACTGGAAATGCGGCTATAGCTCTTGAGCGGGCAGATGAAACCGGTAAAGCTCAGGGTAGGCTTGGAGGCAGCGGCCGCAGCGATCATTTTCTGGATCTGCTTCTTGACCGCCTCATAGTTCATCTCGTCCGATTCAATGGCGGCCTGCGCGTCCTTTTGGGCCTGCTGCGCCTCGGCAGCGCTCATCTGGGCGGCGGCCACGCTGGAGTTGAGCTCGTTCTGCTTGGCACGCATCTGGCTGTTCTGGGCATCCAGATCTGCCTTTTTGCTTTGCAGCTCGCTGCGCTGGGATTCCAGCGTCAGCTTATCGCTTTCCAGCGCTTCCTTGGCGTTCTTCATGTTGTCCAGGATCTCGGTGTCCTTGATGGAGATGTCCTGCATGACCTCGTTGAAGGTCAGCAGCTCATACAGGTCGTTCACCGCAGACAGCATGGCAACGCTGCCGCCGTCCCGCAGCTCCTGCATGGCGGCCATGTGCTGCTTGAAATCCCCCCACTGGTCGGCGATCTCCGCTTCTTTTTCGGTGATCTGCTGCTCCTTGGCGGCGATCTCCTGTTCCTTCAGGCCGATGCTGTTCTGCACCTCGGCGATCTGGCCCTTCAGCACGCTGATCTGGCTTTGAACCACCGTGACCTTTTCCTTCAGCTCCGATTCCAGCGCCTTGGCGGCCTGCTCCTTCTTTTTTGCATTGGACAGTTCCTTTTTGTGCTGTACAATGGACTGGGAGAGCTTATCCAGCTTGTTCTGCAGGCTGGACATGCTGGTAGCCGCCGTGGCCGGGTAGACCGAAACGCTCAGCAGCAGGCAGGCCGCTGCCAGAAACAGGCTGGCGGCGCGCATGGCCCGGCTGTGCCCGGGGGCGGGCTTTGCGTGGGTGGGGGTATACATGAGGTGCAGGCGGAAGCCCGCAGAGTGTTTTGCTTGTTTCACAGAGAAGGCTCCTTTCGCTTACACATTCAGATGCTTGCGGATGGAGAACATGCTGCCCAGCGCACCCACCAGCGCACCACCGGCCAGACTGTACGTCAGGATGGTGGGCCAGACGGCATCCACAGGCACCATGGCGGTGCCCATGAGCAGCTGCCACAACCCGCCCAGCGTGCTGGAGGCCTGCACGATGTAGGCATAGCCGAAGATACCGGCTACCGAGGTGATGGCACCAGAGATCAGGCCCATGGTCAGGCCCTCCACAAAAAAGGGCAGGGTGACAAGGTGGTTGGTCGCGCCCACATACTTCATGATCTCGATCTCACGGCGGCGGGCAAAAACGCTCAGGCGGATGGTGCTGCCCACCGTGATGATGCTGACCGCCATCAACACCAGGATCACGATCTGGCCCACCTTGGTCACGGCCTGCTGGACCTCCACAAAGGTCTGGGTCATCTCAATGGGGGCGGTAACGCTGTACACGCCCGGGATGCTCTGGAAGTTCTGGCTCATGGCCTGCATCTGGCTCAGGTCTGCCAGAGAGACACGGTAGTTGGCCTTGAAGGGGTTATCATTTTCGAATTCGTCCAGCAGAACGGCGTAATCCGCCATGTACCCACGGTACTGGTTGAGCACATCCTCCTTGGACATGTACTGCACCCGGCTCACGCCCGGGGTGGCAGTGATGCGCTCCCCTACCGACTGGATGGTGGCATCGTCAGCTTCGGGGTCCACATAGACCACCATTTCGTTCTGCTGGCCCAGATAGTTCACCATGCTGTCCACATTGACTTCCGCCAGCGTGGCAAAGGTGTTCAGGGTCATACAGACGCTCAGGGAGGCGATGCAGGCAATGGTCATGGCCCAGTGCTTGCCCAGGTTGCGCACGCCGCGCACCACAAGGAAACCGAACGTAGAAGGCTTCATCATACCAGCGACACCTCCATTTCCAGTTCCTTCGGGTCTACGGGCGGGTGGGGGATCATGGAGCCCGTGGGCACATCCGAGATGATGTGTCCGCCGGACAAGGTGACCACGCGGCGGTCAAAGTGACGGACCAGCTCGTGCTCATGGGTAACCACCAGCACAGTGATGCCCATCTCGCTGACACGCTCCAGCAGCTCCATCATCTCAAGGCTCAGCTCGGGGTCGATGTTGCCGGTGGGCTCGTCCGCAATCACCAGCTTGGGGGCGTGGGCCAGGGCGCGGGCCACAGCCACACGCTGCTGCTCACCGCCGGAGAGCAGGTCGGGGTAGACCTTTGCCTTGTCCTCCAGGTGGACAAGCTCCAGCATGTAATTCACGCGCTCCTTGATCTGCTTGTGCCCGATGTTGGTAACATGCATGGCAAAGGCAATGTTCTCGTAAACGGTCATGGTGGGGATGAGCCGGAAATCCTGAAAGATGATGCCCATCTGACGGCGCAGGTAGGGGATCTTGCGGCGGCGCAGGCGGGCAACATCCTGCCCGTTCACCAGCACGCGGCCCTCGGTGGGGGTCTCCTCGCGCAGGATCAGCTTGAGCAGGGTGGATTTGCCCGCACCCGAGTGACCCAGCAGAAAAACAAACTCGCCATCATCCACATGGAAGTTGACATCCTCCAGGGCAGGCTTTGCGTTGTGCTTGTACTGCTTTGAAACGTGTTCAAAATCTATCATGCGTTTTTCGCTCCCAATAATTTTCTCCAAACCAAAAAGAACCGGCCAGCATCGGTTTCGAGCGGCCGGTTCTGCGCCGACGGCTTTGCGCCGCAAGCGGTTGCTTAATATTTGGCCGGGTTGTTGGACAGGTACTTCTTGACCATCAATGCCACCTTAAAGACGATGGCATCGTCGAACTCACGCAGATCCAGACCGGTCAGTTTTTTGATCTTTTCCAGACGATACACCAGCGTGTTGCGGTGGACAAACAGGCCGCGGCTGGTCTCAGACACATTCAGGTTGTTCTCGAAGAAGCGCTGGATGGTGAACAGGGTCTCCTGATCCAGGCTCTCGATGCTGCCCTGCTTGAACACCTCGCGCAGGAACATCTCGCACACGGTGGTGGGCAGCTGGTAGATCAGGCGGGCGATGCCGAGGTTGTCGTAGCGGATGATCTGCTTCTCGGTATCGAAGACCTTGCTCACCTCCATGGCGATCTGGGCTTCCTTAAAGGAGGTGGCCAGATCCTTCACATTGGAGATGGGGGTGCCGATGCCCACGACCGCCTTGATGTAATGCTCGCCGGACAGGGTATCCACGATGCTGGCCGCCAGCTTTTCCATATCGGTGCGGTCGATGCCCTTGCGGATCTCCTTGACCAGAACCGTGTCGGTCTCGCTGATGTTGAAGACAAAGTCCTTCTGCTTATCGGGGAACAGGCTGCTGACCACATCGTAAGCGGAGATATCGCCGCCGGAGGTCACGCGCACGATGAACACCACACGGGAAACATCGGTGGCAAAGTGCAGCTCGCGGGCCTTGGCGTAGATATCGCCGGGCAGGATGTTGTCCAGCACGACGTTCTTGATAAAGTTGGACTTATCGAACTTTTCGTCATGATACTGTTTGATGCTCTGCAGGCTGATGGAGAGCACCGCGGCAAACTGGCCAGCCGTCTCGTCAGCGCCTTCCACAAACACGGCATAGTCGTTATGCTTTGCGCTGGAGAACTGCTGGTAGGTGTAGCCATCGCGCACAAAGCGGTCGCCTGCGGTCAGACGCTCGGCCATATAGCCCTCGCGCACCTCGCCGATCAGGTTCAGCTCCGAGCAGGAAATGACAGCGCCGGTCTCATCCACAACGCCGACCACCCGATTGATCGCGTCCTTCATCTGGTAGATCACGCTTTGAAATACTCTATTGGCCATAAATGGATACCCCTTTTCCTCGTTTGTGCAAGCCGCGGCGGCATGGGTTGTGATTTTAAACAATTTAGCCGCATTACAATCTATATTTTACACAAAAGAATTTACTTTTGCAACAGATTTCAACAAAAAAAATAATTCTTTCTTGTTGAAATTATCTTTCGGGGCCATTTTTTGCCAAAAAAGTGCCTTTTTGCGTGGTTCTTACCGTTATTTTACCGATAAAATGTGATACATTTTTGAAAACCGCGTGAAAAGCGCAGCATTTTATCTGGTAATTTTTGCCACTTCTTCGTCAGAAAGCTCCCGCCACTGCCCCGGCGCAAGCTGTGCATCCAGTGCAAGGCCGCCAATGGCCTCCCGGTGCAAAGCATTCACCCCGGCACCGTACACGCCGAACATCCGTTTGATCTGATGGTACACCCCCTGCCGCAGCACCACCCGCACGGTGCATCCGTCCGGGGAAAGGGCGGTCACCTCTGCGGGCGAAAGAGCGGTGCCGTCCGCCAGCGTGACCCCCACCGCAAAGCCGGTGCACATCTCCTGCGTAAGCGGGGTGTCGATGGTCACGGTGTAGGTCTTGGAAACATGGTGCCGGGGGGACAGGATATCGTGGGCAAAGCCGCCGTCATCGGTCAGCAGCACAAAGCCGGTGCTGGTCTTATCCAGCCGCCCTGCCGGGAACAGCTCCCGCCGGGGGTAGGCATCCCCTACCAGATCTACCACGGTGGTGTCCCGCTTGTCTGTGGAGGCGCTCACCACCCCCTCGGGCTTATTGAGCATGAGGTAGACGAACTTCTGATAGCGCAGCGGTGCGCCGTCCACCGCCACAGTGTCGGTCTCCTTCAGCTGGGTGTCCCCTTTTTTACACACCGCGCCGTTTACCTGCACGCGCCCCTTTGCCAGCATGGTTTTGGCCTCACTGCGGGTGCACTGGGCAGTCTCGGCCAGATATTTATCCAATCGCATAAGCGGTTCTCCTTTGTTGATGATGCCCTCAGTGTAACATGACAGACAAAATCGTGCAAGGCACAAACGCAAAAAAGGAGAAGCCCGCGGGCTTCTCCTTTTTGCAATTTATACTGTCATCAGACGCTCAGGGAGGCGTGCTGCTCCACATCCTCGGGGTCAGCATCGAAGATGGGCTGCAGGACGTTGGCGATGAACTCCTCCACCTGCTGGGGTGCACGACCCACAAAGTTCTCCGGCACAAGCCCCGCCACGATCTCCTCGCGGGTCAGGCCAAAGGCCGGGTCTGCGGCAATGCGGTCCACCATATCGTTGGGCAGCCCCTCTTCCTTGACCTGCTTACCAGCGGCAATGGCGTGCTGGCGCAGGCGCTCGTGCAGCTCCTGACGGTTGCCGCCCTTTTCCACAGCCTGCATCATGATGTTCTCGCTGGCCATGAAGGGCAACTCCGCCATCAGGCGGCTGCGCACCACCTTGGGGTACACCACCAGACCATCGGTAACGTTGAGCATAATGTTCAGGATGGCATCAGTGGCAAGGAAGCCCTCGGCCATAGCCACGCGCTTGTTGGCGCTGTCGTCCAGCGTGCGCTCAAACCACTGGGTGCCGGTGGTAAAGCTAGGGTTCAGCACATCCACCATCAGGTAGCGGGCAAGGGCGCAGATGCGCTCGCAGCGCATGGGGTTGCGCTTATAGGGCATAGCGGAAGAACCGATCTGGTTCTTCTCAAAGGGCTCCTCCATCTCCTTGAAGTTTGCCAGCAGGCGCAGGTCGGTGGCAAACTTCATGCAGCTCTGGCCAATACCGGCCAGTGCGTTCAGGATAAAGGCATCCACCTTGCGGCTGTAAGTCTGGCCGGACACCGGCACAACAGCCTTGGGGTCAAAGCCCATCTCCTTTGCAAGTGCGGCCGTTTTTTCATAGGCGGAAAGCCCTGCGAGGCCGTAACGCTCATAAAAGGCAATCTGCGGCTTCACGGCGGGTACAATCCCCTGCACAGCCGCAAGGATCGCCCGGTTGAACGCAAGGAACATCTCCGCTACAGCCTCGGGCGTTTTGCCATCCTGCGCGAATTTCTCCTCCCGCAGATACGATGGGATCATCTCCAGCGTGGGATCAAGCCCCACTACGGTCGGGTTGTTGAGCGCGTCGATGCGCGAAAGCAATGCGTCAATCATGCGTGTTTCCTTTCCTCATTCCATGTTCCGGTAAACGATCCGCCCGCCCGCGACGGTCAGGAGCGTTTTCCCGCAGACCTCCATGCCCGCAAACGGCGTGCTGCGCCCCTTGGAGCGGAAGGATTCGGGATCGATGCGGTACGGGCGCTCCACATCGAACACCGCTACATCCGCACATGCGCCCACCGCAAGCGTGCCGCGTTTGGGATCGCCAAGGATGCGCGCGGGGTTTGCGCTCATAAGCGCAACGAGGCGCGAAAGCGGGATATGCCCCGCCCGTACAAGGCCAGTATAGCTTACGGGGAAGGAGGTTTCAAGGCCGATCACGCCGTTGAGCGCCCTTTCATAACCGCATTGTTTTTCTTCCGCGCTGTGCGGCGCATGGTCGGTGGCAATGGCATCGAGCGTGCCG
>ERZ779869.4008-NODE-4008-length-10904-cov-2.796018_pt1 | contig 10904 bp, 8 predicted proteins | sample MGYA00511557_ERZ779869 | MGnify/ENA primary metagenome ERZ779869 (study PRJEB29588, sample SAMEA2154620) | human gut metagenome | biome: human gut; feature: human-associated habitat; material: faeces | place: Denmark | collected 2008/2010 ...
CTTCGGGACGGATTGCCATACCCTTATACGGAGCAGGACGCGACGGATTATATTTCCGCTATGCTTTCGGAAGATGAAAATAAAACCTTAGCTTTTGCCATTACGATAGACAACAAAGCCATCGGAAGTATTGGAGCTTTTCGGCAGAAAAATATACATAGACATACTGCTGAAATAGGATATTACATTGCAGAGGAATACTGGGGAAAAGGACTTATGACAGAAGCTGTAAAACAAATATGCTCGTATATTTTTGACAAAAGCAACATTGTCCGTATATATGCAGAGCCGTTTTCGTATAATAAAGCTTCATGCCGCGTACTTGAAAAAGCGGGATTTCTATATGAAGGCACATTGAGAAGCAACGCAATAAAGAACGGAAAAACAATTGATATGTTAATGTATTCACGTTTAAAAACCGATAAATGAAAACAGGTCGGTTTTACAAATTCAGGTATTAATACCGCCTTCAGCTAATGACAAGACAGACGCTATGACTACTAAAGGTACTGTAGAGCCGGCGCGTCTGTAAATTATAAAATCTGTAAATATATAGGAGAAATAGAAATGTACACTCTTTTACTATTGCTTATTTACATCGCTTTTATAAGTCTTGGTCTTCCGGATTCTCTGCTTGGTTCGGGATGGCCTGCAATACATAACGACTTGAATGTTCCTGTTTCTTTTATGGGGATAGTTTCCATGATAATATCAGGCGGAACAATTATATCAAGTTTATTTTCGGATAAGCTTACAAGGAAGCTCGGTACACGAATAGTAACTGTAATAAGCGTTTTTCTTACGGCAATCGCTCTTTTCGGTTTTTCCATTTCAAATCAATTCTGGAAGATCATTGTGTTTGCAATTCCTTATGGACTCGGCGCAGGAGCTATAGACGCGGCGCTCAATAACTATGTTGCTATCTATTATTCATCTAAACATATGAGCTGGCTTCATTGCTTTTGGGGGGTGGGAACGATTGTCAGCCCTTTTGTTATGAGCTATGCATTAACTAACTCAAGCTGGAACAACGGATACCGCATTGTCGCTTTCATACAGTTCGGTATCGGTCTGCTTCTCCTGGCCACGCTCCCTGCCTGGAAAATCAATAGTGAAAAAATCGAGGTAAATGCAAGCGGTATCGGCTTGATCGGCTCACTGAAAATCAAAGGCGTTCCTTTTCTTTTAATTGGATTTTTCGCCTATTGTGCAGCAGAAGCAACGGCAATGTATTGGTCAAGCACTTATTTTGCAGAGGTGAAAGGAATAGCCACGGAACAGGCGGCTCGGTTTGCTTCTCTTTTTTATATAGGTATCACCGTTGGCAGATTTCTCGGCGGATTTTTTATGAATAAGCTCGGCGACAGAAAAATGATTATTCTCGGTACATTCATTTTATCCTGCGGAATTATTTCATTGCTGATTCCCACAGAAAACCCGTTTGCTTCACTCGCCGGCTTTATTATTATCGGATTAGGCTGCGCGCCGATTTATCCCTGCATTATTCATTCAACTCCGAATAATTTCGGTGCGGAGAATTCCGGAGCAATTATCGGAATTCAAATGGCAAGCGCCTATGTGGGTTCAACATTTATTCCTCCGTTATTCGGTCTTCTCGGCAATTTAATAAGTTTTGCAATACTTCCCATATTTATCTTAATTTTTGTTATTTTAATGATAAGTATGATTGAACTGACATTTAAAATCACCGCAAAAGAAAATAGCATCGAGAAGCTTTAACACACGGTTTTCTGTTTCATTACAAGACAAAAAGCCGGCGCTTTTGCCTTCAGTCTCATATTTATTATTAAAGAAAAGCATAAATACCGTCGAAAATAAAAGCCATTGTTAAAGCATCCCCGTATTCGCATAAATAAATAAGATTGCTAAAAAACAACCCTGCTGAATATATATCAGCAGGGTATAAAAGCCTGACGAAGCAGACAAAAAATTGTCTTAATATTATTTGCACAATACAATAGAAAATGTATTTCCGCTGTTGTCTGATTTCAAGTTCATATAACCTCCCTGTTTAACTGTGATTTCCCTTGCAAGATAAAGTCCTATTCCTATTCCCTCAAAATTTCTGCTGTTCATTCCTCTATAAAATCTGGAAAATATTTTATTACGTTCGTTTTCCGGAATAGGCGGATTTTTATCAGTAACCTCAACAGACGCAAACATTCCATAGCTTTTTACGGTTAAATTAATCCCCGATCCACGCCTCGAATATTTAACCGCATTATCCAGAAGATTAAAAACAGCCTCCGCTGTCCAGTTACGGTCATGGGGAAGTATAATATCTTTTTCTTCCATGTAAATAATTTCATTGCAATTTTTCTTTGCCCTTGCATAAATATCCTTAACGGATTTCATTACAGTTTCATTCAGGCTTTGATTACGAATGTTTAAATGAATCAGGCCGCCTTCTAAGCGTGAAATTTTTATCATATTTTCAGAAAGAAAATTTAATCTATCCACAGACATGCGGATTATTTCAATATATTCATCATGCTTTTCCATACTTAACGATTTATCCTTTAAAAAACCGCTGTACATAATTAGATTTGCAATGGGCGTTTTAAGCTGATGAGATATATCAGAAACCAGGGATTTAATATTTTCCTGTTCCTGAATTGACGTTTCATTTTTCTTTTTTAAAATTCTGACAAGCTTTATTATTTTGCTTTGCAATTTAGAAATTAACGTATCCTCGTTGTCCGGAAATACCTCCTTTTCTTCTAATTCAGTCAGAATATCCGTAAGTCTGGATAAATCATGAACAATACCGGCTATATATTTATCGTCCAATCTATGAATACAGAAAATAACCAAGCATAATAAAAGCATTCCGGCTGAGGAGCAAATTAAAGCCTTAAAGCTTTCCGAATAAACGTAAACAAGCGCAGAGCATATTGCAGAAACGATCAAGGAAAATGCAAATATAAACTTGATCCATCCGTTAAAATTTCTTCTATCCATTTCATTCACCGAATGTATAGCCTATTCCGAAAACCGTTATAATATATTCCGGATTTTTAGGATCTGACTCAATTTTCCGCCTTAATCTTCTGATATGTACATTAAGCGTATTTTCATCTACAAAATTTTCATTGCAGTCCCAAATTTTTTCTATTATAGAATTTCGTGTAAGAACCTGCCCCTTGTTTTTTATCAGCAGCTCTAACAGCTTAAATTCGGTGACGGAAAGCTTTATCGGTCTGTTATTCAGCGCCGCCTGCATCCTGTAAAAATCTACAGACAAATTCTTATAGCAAAAAATATCGTTTTGCTTACTGCCTTGACTGCGCCTTAAAACTGCTTTTATACGCTGATTTAAAATTTCCACTGAAAAGGGCTTAGAAATATAATCGTCGCATCCATATTTAAAGCCTTCTATCATATCATTCTCAGTATCATTTGCAGTAAGAAAGATAACGGGTATATCCGAGGTTTTCCTGATATAGCCGCAAAGCTCAAGCCCGCTGCCGTCCGGAAGATTAACGTCAAGAACAACTAAATCATATTTCCGATTGAGTTTATCTTTAGCCTCTGATACTGAATATACGCAGAATGCCTCATACCCATGATTTTCAAGATAAACCTTAATTCCTCCGCAAATTATAACGTCGTCCTCAACTATAAGAATGCTTTGCATATAATTTCACCTCAAATAGATTATAGCATAAAAACTGCGCGCCGTAAAGCGCGCAGTTTTAAATTTTATTCGCCGCTTCTCAGACGTTCCGTAACGCTTTCCTTTGAAAGAGTCCTGTAAACGGCGGCTGGAACGAGCATGCATATTGCCAATATAACTACCGCAATTCCAATCATCAGTTCCCACGGATAATTAAAGACAGCATAGTCCGCAGTTTTCTGAGCCAGTCTTGCCACAGCGTAAACTATAGCGTTTCCTAAGGTCAATATCAAGCCGATTGTAATTGTACCGTAATAAACGCCCTCGAACATAAGCATTTTCCTTATCTGCTTTTTTGTCATACCTACGCTTTCCATAACTGCAAGCTCCTGCCTTCTCGTAAATACTCCGGTCAGCATAACGTTTATGAAGTTTATAACACCGATCAGTATAAGTATAATTGAAATTCCCGCAGTGAGTACGTTCATAGACGTCATGGACGATTTAAAATCCGATATCATTTCAGATTTAACATCAAGGTGCAGAACGGAAGGATTAGTTTTGGTAAGTTCTTTTATCCTCAAAGTCACATAGCTTTCAGCCTTAGGATCACAGTCGGCAATTATATTATCCACCGACAGATTGTCTGAAAGCCTTTCGATAGCGCTGTCGCTTACCAAAATGCATGCCGGCGCTCCTCCCATCTGCCAATAATATCCTATATTTATACCATAATCCTCATTATAAAGCGGGCATGATCCAACTTCTAAAGATATTGATTTGTTGCTTTTCGTGTCAGTCAATGTAATGCTTTTCCCTTTAACCCGGTCTGCCTGTTCCTTTGTTTTTACATAACCCAGAAAACAAATCTCCCCCTTTTCAAAACGGTCGATATCAATTTTCTGAGAAGCCTTTTTATTATATAGCTCCATCATATTCCGGTCAACCGCAATAACAGGCGCAGCATACGGGTTTTCATTATAATACGAAATCATATCCTGAATCTCGTTCTTATCCTCGGCAGTATTTTCAATGAACGGCATAAATAATTCTTCGTCAAACTTTATATTTGCGTCAACAGAATGGTTTACCATTACCCTTTCCACTCCGTCTATCCTTCTTATATCTTCCGCAAGCTTATTCGCGGCTTCAACAAAGATTTTTTCCTGTTCATCGCTGTTTTCGCTGCCGCCTGAGTTAGTATATACAGTATAATCGTTAGGAAGATAAAAATTAACGTAATTCTCAAGCTTCATGCTGCCGATAAAAGCATTAGTGGAAAGAAACGCCATCGTTCCCATAAAAAGAGAAGCAAATACAAGCGAGGCTCTTTTCTTTTCCCTAAATACGTTCCTATATGCCATTTTATAAAGCTTGCCGCCGTCTGTTGATTTTTTCGGCTTGATTTTTTCCGAATTCTGACCGTTATATTTCAAGGCTTCTACCGGAGAAACTCTGCCGGCCAGTCTTGAAGGCTTTCGACAGCTTAAGGCAACGGTTATTATACCGAATAAAACAGTACCGATATATATAAACGGATTAAAGCTTATGTCTGTAGGCATAGCCCCGCTTCTGCCGCTGCCAAACATTTCCAGTGCATAAGGCACTACAGCAAATGAAATGACCGTACCCAGCGCTATTCCTATAGGAATACCGAAAACAGATAACCTCAAAGCCTGATTTTTAACAATTTTCCTTATTTGTTTAGGAGAAGTACCGATAGTTTTAAGCATGCCGTAAAAGCGTATATCCTTTGTTACCGATATATACATAACGTTATAGATAAGCAGATAACCGCTGAGTATAATAATCAAGCCTATCATACCTATAATTACGGCCATAACTATGAAATTCGATCCGTTTTCATCCTGAACATCATAACTGCTTATTATTTCCTGACCTTTTTCAAGAGTAAGCTTTTCCGAAAGCTCGTCCAGTAATTTTGCCTGTGAACCGGTTTTAGACGACATTGATAAAGTTCCGTTATCTTTGACCGTCAATCCCAGACTATCTGTATAAGCTTTGGAGACGAATCCCTGAAATCCTCCGGCCGTAAAGCTGTAATCTGTAAAATAGCCGGACAGGCTGAAGACTTTTTCATTTCCTCCGACAGTTACCGCTATATCCATACCTATCTCCGGTTTTTTTAAATCTAATGCGTCCAGAGCAGCTCTTGAAAGCATAATTTCACTTTCTCCGGAAGGATAGGATCCCTTAATATCACTGACGGCCGGCGAGAAATTTTCATCGAATTCAGTTTTATTATAATAATCCAGCGCTATTACCGTTTCAGAATTCTTTTTGCTTTGCGCTGTTCCCGTATTGATTTTTATACCGGCTGCGTTCAGGTGTATGCATTCTCCAGCCTTTAAAATTTGATCCTCTGTAGGGTTGTCAAGATAAATAGTTGATTTTGTACCCTGCTCTCTCAGCATCATTATATTCATGTTTTTTCCAAGACTGAAGCCTATACTGAATACCGTTGTAAACATGAAGGTAGTAAGTATAATGGCTAATACCGCAAACATATTGCGAATCCGGTTTTGCTTTAACGAACGACGGCTAATGCGTTTTACAGCTTCCTGATTATTGTTTTTAAGCATTTTTATCACCCCAATTCCACTTTTCCGTCCTCAATGCGTATCATACGGTCAGCCATAAGGGCGATTTCCTCATTATGCGTTATCATAACTATTGTCTGATTAAATTCTCTGCTCGTAACTTTAAGAAGCGATATAACGTCCATGCCTGTTTTACTGTCAAGATTACCGGTCGGCTCATCTGCAAGTATTATCGCTGGCTTCGATGAAAGAGCGCGGGCTATTGCAACTCTCTGCTGCTGCCCGCCTGAAAGCTGGTTTGGCATTGCCTTGAGTTTCTTATCAAGTCCGAGAGTTTTTATTATCGTATCAACATAATTTTTATCAATCTCCGAGCCGTCAAGCTCAATAGGCAATACAATATTTTCATATACATTCAGAACCGGCACAAGATTGTAGTTTTGAAATACAAAACCTATATTTCTTCTTCTGAATATTGTAAGCTCCTCGTCGTTCATTTTAAATATTTTTTTACCTGAAACCTCAACATTACCCGAAGTAGGTCTGTCAAGACCTCCCAGCATATTTAAAAGCGTTGATTTGCCGCTGCGGGTGCTTTCGATAATAGAAACAAATTCACCGTCCTCAATATTTACAGATACATTATCAAGCGCCTTTACCTCGCTTTCCCCTGTCCCATATATCTTGCAAAGCTTTTCTGCAGTCAGAATACTCATTATAATAAATCTCCTTTCCTTTGATGCTTTTATTATATCATGTACTTCTTACATTCTTATTACGTTTTTTCTGAAAATTTCATTAAATAATAAGATAAGCAGCAAAAAAATAAACCGCCGTATATAGCGGCAGCTTATTTGATTATTTATCTTAAAGTTTTCCTATATTCAAGGGGCGTACAGCCCATCGTCTTTTTAAATATCCTGTTAAAGTTTGAAATATTATTAAAACCGCTTTTAAACGCCGCCTCGGAAGCTGTCATATCAGTATCTGCAAGCATTTCACATACTGATTTTATCCTTAGTCGATTAATATATTCTATTGCGCCCATACCCGCCGCGTGCTTAAACTTGCTCATGAAACAGCTTTTACTCAAATGCGCTATATCCGCGAGCTGTTCAATTGTTATATTTTCGTTAAAACTCTCCCTTATATATTCAAGAACACGACGTATGCTATCATTTCCGACAATATTTCTTTTACATAAATGATGAGTACATTCATTTTCAATTAATAACCAAAACAATTTCAATAGCTCGCTCTTCAATATAAGGTCAGATTTTGTATTATTTTCTACGGAACAGGAAATAATACATGATAAAGATTTCCTGATTTTATTATAGCCCGGATAAGCTATAGATATCGGCAAATCAATTTCATCATATCCCAATATTAATGGACGTATAAGCTCAGAGCCGCTTCTATCGTCTAAGCTTCCCAGCATACTTTGATTAAAAACAACAGTATCATAAATCAGCTTACTATCATTAGGATATATGGAATGAATCATATTAGGACGTATTATAATTATATCGCCGGGTTTAGCTTTTATCAGACTGGTTCCGCATTTAAAGTCACCGGTACCGCTTATTATAATATTTATTTCAAATTCAGAATGCCAATGTAACGGAACATACAAAAAGTAATCCGGTATAATGCATTTATAATAGCTATACGGAACAAGAATTGAACTATGCCGTCTTTTTTCTTCAATGGATTCCATCTTATTAATCTCCCGAAATATTATAGTATCATAATTCGATACTATAACAGTAGAACTTAAGCTTAATAAGTAGTATTATATCATATATAAGCAAAACGGTCAATACATATTCATAAATCAAAAAGGAGTGCGTTTATATGTCAAAATGGCTTGATAATGCAATATTTTATGAAATTTACCCTCAATCCTTCAAGGATTCTAATGCAGACGGAATCGGCGACTTTCAAGGAATTATAGAAAAACTGGATTACATCAATGAACTTGGCTGTAACGCCCTATGGATTAATCCGTGCTTTGAATCACCTTTCGGAGACGCCGGCTACGACGTGTCAGATTATTGCTCTGCAGCCCCCAGATACGGAACTAACGAGGATCTAAAGCGGATCTTTACCGAAGCTCATAAACGCAATATGCATGTTCTTCTGGATCTTGTTCCCGGTCATACGTCAGTAGAGCATAAATGGTTCAAGGAATCAATGAAAGCCAAGCGCAACGAATACAGCGATCGCTATATATGGACAGACAGTATATGGGAAGAGCCTGAAGGAATGGGTTGTATACGAGGAATATCTGACAGAGACGGTTCCTGTGTTGTTAATTTCTTTTCTCATCAGCCGGCGCTTAATTACGGATTCTACAAAATAGACCGCCCGTGGCAGCAGTCTATGGACGATAAAGGTCCGCGCAATACCCTTGAGGCAATGAAAGACGTAATGCGTTTTTGGCTTAATATGGGGTGCGACGGATTCCGTGTGGATATGGCCGGATCATTGGTAAAAAATGATGAGGAGGGTAAGGGAACGATAAAGCTCTGGCAAAATGTAAGAGAATTCCTTGACCGTGAATTTCCAGACGCGGCAATGGTTTCCGAATGGGGCGAGCCTGATAAATCCCTGCTGGGCGGTTTTCATATGGATTTTCTGCTCCATTTTGGACCGTCACATTATAATGATTTATTCAGATGTGATGAGCCATACTTTTCAATCAGGGGAAAAGGCGATATATCAGAATTTGTAAATAAATATAAAGAAAGCTATGAAAAATCTCAAAGAAAAGGTCTGATTTGCATTCCGTCGGGAAATCACGATATGGACAGGCTTGCAAAACGTCTGAATGAAAATGAATTAAAAATAGCATTTGCCTTTTTATTATCTATGCCGGGAGCCCCGTTTATTTATTACGGCGATGAAATCGGCATGAAATATATTGATAATCTGGAATCTGTTGAAGGAGGATACGACAGAACAGGTTCGCGCTCCCCTATGCAGTGGGATAATTCTACTAATGCCGGATTCAGTTGCGCGCCGTCGGAGAAGCTTTATATTCCCGTTGATATATCAAAAGAGCGTCCTACAGTTGAACAACAGAAAGCAGACGATAATTCGTTATATAATGAAATTAAAAAACTCATTAAAATCAGGAAGTCATATAAATCTCTGCAAAGCAAGGGTGAAATAGAATTTATTTGTGCTGAGAAACATAAATATCCGTTTGCATATATAAGGAGCTTTGAAAATGAAAAAATTCTTGTTATTTTAAATCCCTCCAATAATAAACAAGATTTTAATTGTAACTTAACTCTCAAAAATACCGTTTATTACTTTGGAGAAGAAATAACAAGCGACAACGGAACAATATCTGTTCCGGGGACATCAGCAGGATTTTATTTAATTTAAAAATATTCTGAAAAAAGGATTGCTAATGAATAGGCAATCCTTTTTATTAATTATGATGGTGCGCTGAACTTCAAACGGATTGCGTTGACGATCTGCTTGTTAAAATCGTCCACGCAAGGACAGTAAAAGTAAAAATACGATAAGTTCGGTGAAAATGGAAAAATCATTTATTTGAACATATGGACGGGTTTGTCAATTGTTGCACAATAAATAAAACGCCTCAATTGAGGCGTTTTTAAATAAATATTTATTCTTTCGTTTCTGCTTCCTCTGATTCAGCCGCAAGCTCAATATCATCAAAATCAAATTCGAGACATGAACCGCAGTTGGGACAATCAATTGAGCCTTCTTCGAGCATATACTCGTCCAGAATCACAGTATCTCCGCATTCAGGACAACAAACCTCATAAAGCTCATCATTATCAAAGTCATAATCTTCGTCTTCATCTTCGCAGTCACATTCGCAATCGCAGCCGCAGTCGTCAAAGTCATACAGATCTTCTTCAACCTCGCCTAAATCCGAATCCAGAATATCACAAAGCTCAGAAAGCTCGTCTACCTGCGCCTGAAGATCGTCAACACAGTTGACCATTTCCTGCATAACCTCTGTCATTTTCACAAGAGCCTTACCCTCTTTTGTGGTGGTATCAATTTCCATACCGTCAAGCAAGCCCTTTAAATATGACATTTTTTCAGTAAGCTTCATAAGAATCTCCTTTCACAGCTCAAAATAACCTGCCGCATTTTAGGCGGCGGCACGCCGATTTTAATAAAATTATGCTCTTTCCATGTATTCGCCCGTTCTTGTATCGATGCGAACTCTATCTCCTTCATTAATGAAAAGCGGAACTCTTATCTCCGCACCTGTTTCAAGAGTTGCAGGCTTTGTAGCGTTTGTAGCAGTATCACCCTTTATTCCGGGCTCTGTTTCAGTAATCTCAAGCTCTACAAACGTCGGAGGCTCAACAGCAAATACGTTACCCTTGTAGGAGCAGATCTTACAGATCATTTCTTCCTTGACAAACTTAAAATTATCTCCAAGTACATCCTCGCCGATCGGAACCTGCTCATAAGTTTCGGTATCCATAAAATAATAAAGCTGACCGTCGTTATAGGAATACTGCATGTCCTTTCTTTCAATGAAAGCCGTCGGATATTTATCTGTTGGATTAAATGAACGCTCGACAACAGCGCCTGTGATAACATTTTTAAATTTGGTTCTTACGAAAGCGGCGCCCTTGCCGGGTTTTACATGCTGAAATTCTATAACCTGAACAACGTTTCCGTCTAATTCAAATGTAACGCCATTT
>ERZ779869.4016-NODE-4016-length-10877-cov-2.394936_pt1 | contig 10877 bp, 9 predicted proteins | sample MGYA00511557_ERZ779869 | MGnify/ENA primary metagenome ERZ779869 (study PRJEB29588, sample SAMEA2154620) | human gut metagenome | biome: human gut; feature: human-associated habitat; material: faeces | place: Denmark | collected 2008/2010 ...
CCGCCGGGAGCGCAGGCGCAGTGTCAAGCGCGAATGCAGACGCTCTCGGATCCGCCGACGGCACAGCACGCCAATCGAAGGCGCCCGCAGCATGCGTACGGCCAACCGGCTGCGCCAACGGATGCACTGTGCCTTCGCTCATGACGGTCTCCTCAAAACATTTAAATGTTAATGAGAATTATTCTCTATTCGTCGCTAATGCGCAAACAATTCCGTTCGATCTGAAGAAAACACACCAAAAATACCTGTTGCTGCGCAATGCGCCTGCGGAAATCTCCCAAGCGCAAGAAACACAAAACCGGCCTATTCGTGAGAACGGCCGGCCTTGCTCTGCCTTGATGTCGTCAGCCCTGCTTAGACCTTATCCGACGGTGCCTTGGGTTGCTCTTTCGTTGGTTCCTTGGCTGCGTCCGGCGTTTCGGGGGAGGTTTCGTTTTTACTCTGCTGCGGGGCACGATCACTCGGCCAGAGCTTTGTTGTATCGAAGTGAGCGTCAGGCGACGGCTCGACCTTCTTTCCCGTTGCCGAAGTGAGCGCTTCGCTCAAACGGGCAATTTCACACTGCTGGGCTTCAACAACACGCACAAGCTCAAGAATAGAGGTGGCATACGGGTCGCGCATGCCGGGTTCGAGACCGTATGCATGGAAAGCGGCCGCTGCCGCATGAACGCCGCGCTCGCGCTCCGGCTGGCTGCAAGGCTCTGGGGCTTTCGCCGTCGTCTTTTTAGAAACCGCGATGCGTCCCGGGACACCTACCACCGTTGCGCCGGCTGGAACCGGCTTCACAACGACGGCATTGGAACCGATCTGGGCGCCGGCTCCCACCGTGAACGAGCCGAGCACCTTGGCGCCGGCACCGACCACCACACCGTTTTCCAGCGTCGGATGACGCTTGGCGCCGGCCGTCAGGTTCGTTCCGCCCAAGGTCACGCCCTGATAAATCGTGCAGTCATCCCCCACTTCCGCGGTTTCCCCGATCACGACGCCCATCGCATGGTCAAAGAAAACCCGGCGGCCAATCTTGGCTTTAGGATGGATTTCAATCCCGGTGAGAAAGCGGCCCACCTGAGAGACCCAGCGGGCAAATGCCGTCCAGCCCTGAATCGCGCACCAATGCGCAAAACGATGAATCATCACCGCATGAAATCCCGGATAAGCAAAGATGATTTCCGCTGCACCGTGAGCGGCCGGATCCTTTTCTCGAATGGTGGCGATGAGTTCGCGAGCTTCTTTAAACATGGGGATTTGAAACCAAGTGAATAGCTAAAGAGTCCTGATGGGACAGCGGATATCGAAGACTTACCGTTCTTCGGGCGGCATCGGCGAATTTTTGGGGTCGTTCTGCGTCTGCTCGCGCATCGCCGCCTTGCCTCGCGTCTTGGTGCCGATGCGGTCCCGCTTCGGACAAATCACGGCTGCACAGACGCCGCGCAGCAGATCCAGTTCGTTTTTAGTGAGCCCGGCGCGGCCGAACAGCCGGCGAGAGACTTCCATAAAGTGACGCGGTTTCTTGGGATCATGCGCTCCGCAGGCAGCCATCGCCCTCTCCCAATGCTCAAAGAAGCCTTCTACCGCCTCGAGCGGTGCAGGTTCTTCATGCGCAAAGCGTCCCTGCCAATCGTAAAGCGCACCGGCATCTCCGCGAGCGTCGAGGAGCGCGAGCTGCATCTCATAAGCAGCAATCTGCACCGCTTGAGAGAGATTGAGACTTGGACTGGCCGGATCTGCCGGAATCGCCGCGCACCCCTGACAAAGGCAGACTTCCTCGTTGGTAAGACCGCTTCTTTCCGTGCCGAAAACGAAAGCAATGCTGCCTTCGAGCGCCGAGAGACGAGAAGCCGTTTCAGACGCCGCCTGACGCATCGGCGTGAGCGGCGCGCCGAATTCACGGTCGTAGCCCGTCATCGCCCAAGCATACGTAACGCCTTCGAGGGCTTGAGCTAAAGTCGCATAAGACTTTGAAGTTTCGAGCACATCCGCCGAACTCGTTGCATAAGCTAGCGCTTCTTCATGCGTCCGATAGTCAGCCTCACGAGGCGCTACAACGCGCAGATCGCGGAATCCCATCGTCTTGATGGCTCGCGCAGCTGAGCCGATATTGCCCGGATGAGCAGGTTCGCAGAGGATGAAACACACGCGGCGGGCGAGTTCGGGAACGGACTGCATTGAAAGACGAAAAAGCGAATGAGTAGAAACACTAAAGACTGCCATTCTACTCGGCGCATCGCCCTCAGCGTCAGCCGCACATCAAGAAGATTGCCGACTGCGTATCAAGCCTTGACCAGAAGTACTGTCGCGAGCGCCATCATGCCTTCTTCTCGGCCGACCGCATCCATCTTTTCGTTTGTCTTAGCTTTAATGCTGACTTGATCTGGTGCAACGCCGAGGAGCTTGGCCACATTGGCACGAATCTGCTCCTTCAGCGCGCCCAGCTTTGGCCGCTCGCAGATCACCGTCGCGTCGAGATTCACCACCTGCCATCCGTCAGCCTGAGCGAGATCCATGACGGCCGCGAGCAGTTTCCCGCTGTCCGCACCTTTCCATTTCGGATCTGAAGGCGGGAAGTGCGTGCCGATGTCGCCCAGCGAAGCAGCCCCCAGCACAGCGTCGGTCACAGCATGGAGCAGCACATCGGCGTCGGAATGACCGTCAAGGCCCTTTTCAAACGGAATAGTGACGCCGCCCAAAATGAGCGGACGGCCAGCAACGAGACGGTGAGAGTCGTAGCCCTGACCCACACGAATTTCAGGAATCGGCATACGGCCTCCTTGCCCTTCAAGCAAACATTCTGCGAGCCGCTCATCCCCCGGCTCCGTCACTTTGATGTTCGTCGCGCGGCAGGAAACTACTTTAATCGTCTTCCCAGCGCGTTCCATTGCACTCGCTTCGTCCGTGATGCCGTCAAGTCCGGCATTGAGCGCCCCGATAAGCTCTCCCGCTCTGAAGAGCTGCGGCGTGGCGGCTCGCCAGAGCCCGGAGCGCGGAACCGTTTCGATGATGCGCCGACGGGCGTCGGCACGCTTCACCGTATCGGCCATCGGCACGGCAAGAATGCCGCCCGCTGCAGAACTGTCGGCCGTCACCTCATCAATCAAATGACTTACTTCACTCGGTCGAACACAGGGACGCGCCGCATCATGAACCAGCACCCAGCTTTCGGGCGGCAGACAGGCTGCGCGAAGTCCGCCCAAAACGGAATCGGCGCGCTCTGCGCCGCCCGCACGCAGGATCTTTACGCGGTCATCCCATTTTGCGAATGATTCGGCAGCGTGGTCGATGTAGGAATCCTCAGGACTCACCACCACAAAAACGCGTTCAACTCGAGACGCTGCCAGAAGCGCTTCCACGGTTCGCACCAGCATGGGAACGCCGGCTATCGGCATGTACTGCTTGGGGCAGTCCGCCCCCATGCGGCGTCCGACACCTGCAGCAGGGATGAGGGCGAAGATTCGAGCGGAATCGACTAATGGTGCATCGGTCATGGAAGCATTCTCGCAGTCAATGAGATGCTTCGAATTCTACCGAGCAGAATCTCTAACCCAAACCTCGCGCGGCAATGACGGGTTAAGTCGAGGTTTGCCGGGCAAAAGCGTTTTAGCCGCAACAGGCTTTTTTGGATTACCCCCTTTAGGGCATACCTCCCCAAATGCCTCTGTTTTGAATACCAAGAAGCTAAATATTTATTTAAATATCAAAGAAATAAAGACTAACCTCACACTATCGAACCCCATCATCCGTCTGCATGAAGTTTGCACAAATCAAGGGTTAACACCTAATTTTCGTGTTATTTCTCTGCTTTTTCTTCGCGCAGAATGCGGTTCCACATGTTGCGGAATATTGCATTCCGATTGATTTTCTTCATTTAATAAAGTTCTTCAGGAGACGTTCGTGAATCACACGTCCTTCAAGATCGCTGCGGCAGCCCTGGCCGTAGCTTCTGCCCTCAGCTCGACGGCTTATGCCGGCGGTTTCCAGCTCACCGAACAGTCCGCGCTCGCCCTCGGCCGCGGATATGCCGGCGTCGGCGTTGATGGTACGGACGTTTCCGGTATGTACTACAACGCAGCAACGATGACGCTGCATCCGGGCACGCAGGTTCAGTTCGGCGGCGTTGGCGTCGGCATGAATCTGGAATATGTCGATCATCAGAATCCCGGTGAAAAAAATAACGGCCGCGATAAGGAAGAGTTTGTTCCGCACGGCTTTATTTCGCACCAGATCAATGATTCAACCTGGGTTGGTCTTGCCATCACGGTGCCTTACGGTCTTGCAACAGATTACGGCGAAGATTGGAACCGTAAGGATCACGGCTACAAAGCTGAAATGACCGTGATCAACTTCAATCCGAACGTTGCCTGGAAAGCCACCGATACGCTCAGTATCGGTGCGGGCCTTGCGCTGCAGTACGTTGATGCGAAGTTTGGTGTTGGTTATAAAAATCAACAGATGAATATGAGTAGCACCTATGAAGCTACCGACTTCACTTGGGGCTTCAATGTCGGCCTGATGTGGCAGCCGGTGGACAGTCTTCGTTTGGGTCTCTCTTATCGTTCTGAAACGAAACATTCCACCAATGGTGATGTAACTATCAACGGTTCTACTGGTGGACTGCTGGACGGCACTTATGACGCCTCGGTTACCGTGTCTGGTCCGGCTTGGGCTATGGCCACGGCTGCGTGGGATGTCAATGATTATTTGAGCCTTTACGCGACTTTCCGCTGGGCTGACTGGTCGAGTTTCGACAGCCTGCAGACAAACAGCTCTGCACTCAGCACTAAAGTTAACGCTGCGATACAACATGTCGGAGGTCTCGATTCTGATCAGGGCAAACACCTCTACGACATGTATTCCAAAATGACGAACATCGAAAACGGTTGGAAAGATACCTACCTCATGTCCGTCGGCTATGACCTCCGCGTGAACAGCTTCTGGACGCTGCGCGGCGGTATCGCTTATGAAACGTCTCCGATCGACGACAAGACCAAGCGTACGGCCATCATTCCTGACGCGGATCGCTGGTGGTTTGCCATTGGCTCGTCTTTCCATTGGACCAAGGACTTCCAGACCGATATCGGCTTCGCTCATCTGCATGGTGTTCACGAGCGCTCACTCTACGACAGCCGAACCAAAGAAGAAATTGGCCGCTATCGTCACCTCGACGCCTACCTCCTCGGCGTTCAGATGCAGTACCGCTTCTAATCAGCTCAAGCTGATTTGAGGTCAAGCCCGCCCTGGTGAATTGCCGGGACGGGCTTTTTGCTGTTCGCTTTATGCCGCCGGCATTCCATCATCGTCCTACACTCAACTCCAGATTCGGACGATCGTCAGAAAGTGACGACTGTCTGCCCTAAGCACCCTGCTTGGAGACAACGATGGCCAGTTATGACGCCTTTGAGCCGCTCTTCACCAACCAATTCATTGGCGGCGAGTGGACGGCTTCCTCATCTCCCAGCCGCATTGCGGTTGAGAATCCCGCGACACTAGAGAAATTCGCAGAAATTCCTGACGGTACGGTCGAAGACATTGATCGTGCAGTTGATGCTGCTTACGAATCACTGCCAGCCTGGCGGGTAACACCGCTCAAAAAGCGCCGGGCACTGATGCAGCGGTTTCTCGAACACTTCAAAGCCATGCGTCAGGCGATTATCGATCTGGAAGCTGCAGAACTGGGCGCTCCGATTGCTTTTGGCGCCAATGCGCATTGTGACTATCAGTTCGTCCGCATTCAGTCCTACATTGACGAAGTTGAAAAAGTCGTCTTTGAGGAGCCCTTTGAACATTCAACCGTCATTCGCGAGCCCGTCGGCGTGGTCGGCTGCATCACGCCTTGGAACTACCCGATTGGGCAGATCGTCCAGAAAGTTATCCCGGCGCTCCTCACCGGCAATACTGTCGTGCTGAAGCCCAGCCAGTCGACGCCGCTGACGGCCTGCCTCATGATGGAGGCCTTCCGCCTCGCCGACTTTCCGAAGGGTGTTGTGAATCTCGTATCGGGACGAGGCAGCCGCGCGGGTGCTGAGCTTGCCCTCAACCCCAAAGTGGCGATGATTTCCTTCACGGGATCAACCGCAGTCGGCGTATCTCTTTCGCAGCAGGCGCTGAAGACTGTCAAGCGCATCAGTCTTGAGCTGGGCGGCAAATCGCCTTGTGTGTGGCTGCCTGACCTGCCCGACTATCGTGCCGCCGTCAAGCCGCTCTTTAATTCAATCTTTTTGAATTCCGGCCAAACCTGCACGGCGCTTTCTCGGCTCATCGTGCCGAAGGCTCGCCTCGCTGAAGTTGAAAAACTGCTTCTGGATCACCTGAAGGACTATCCGGTCGGTGATCCGTTTGATCCCAAGGTACTGATTGGCCCAATGGCCTCTCGTCAGCAGTTTGAGACCGTGAAGTCCTATATCGAGCTGGGGGTGAAAGAAGGCGCACGTCTGCTTGCCGGAAGCATCCCGGAAGAACCAGGTGCTCATGAAAAAGGCTGGTTCATCCAGCCCACGATTTTCACGGACGTTAAAAATGACATGCGGATAGCCCGTGAGGAAATTTTTGGCCCCGTACTCTGTGTGATTGCTTATGACACGGTCGACGAAGCGGTAGCCATTGCCAACGATACGCCTTACGGCCTCAACGCCATGGTTGTGGGTCCCAAGGCGGAAGCTCAAGCCGTTGCCCGCCGAATTAACGCCGGCAACGTTTATATCAATGACGCGCCGCGCGACGTAACAGCTCCTTTCGGCGGCTACGGTGCCTCAGGCATCGGCCGCGAAGGCGGACGCTACGGGCTGATGGAATTCACGCAGCTTAAGGCAGTCTTTGACCATTCAACTTATTAAAAAAACTGCACAGCATTTCGGCAAAAACGGCGCGGCATCGCAATGGATGAACCGCGCCGTTCGTTTTACAAAGAATCTTAAATACCGACTCACTTTGACCGTTTCTCGAAAGCACTTGTCTGTTCCGAGGATTCCTAGTGCTTAGGGCCTAATTCAAAATAATCATGTGGTTGATGAGTGCATCCCGAATGGATCCCCTCAACCGCAGGACCCTATCCACAAAAAAAAGGAACAAGGAGACTTTCAAATGCAAAGACGAGAACTCGTCCGTTCCGGTCTCTTCGGCGTCGCCGCTGCAGCTGCAGGTGCCGCTCACGCCGCACAGGACGCAGCACCGGCCAAAAAACGTCTCTCAGAGAACTGGGATGTCGTTGTTGTAGGAGCCGGCTTCGCCGGCATGTGCGCCGCGCTTGAAGCAGCCGAACGAGGCGCAAAAACGGTCCTTCTGGAAAAGATGAATCGTCCCGACGGCGCCACCGTTTATTCATCGGGCTGGATTGCTGCCGTTGGGAGCCGCTTTCAGAAAAACCACCCGGAAGACTCTCCGAAAGCCTTCTTTGAAGACATGATGCGGCTCTCGCATCAGCGCTCTGATCCGGAACTCATCAAGGTCTACGCTGAAGAGTCCGGCGCAGGCATCGATTGGCTTGCCGATCACGGCACCCCTTTTTACCTTTGGGAAGGTCTTCCTGCACCGGAACTTTCACGCTGTCTGATCAGCCCGGGAGAAGGCATTACGGGCGGCAGCAAACTGATCCGGTGCCTGATGGCGGCGCTTGAAAAGAAGGGGGTTGCCATTCACTACAACACCAAAGCTGTCTCACTCGTCAAGGACGAGTGCTTCAATGTCGAAGGTGTGTCCTGCATTACGCCAGAAGGCCGTAAAGACTATCTGGCCCGCGGCGGCGTCATCCTCACCACGGGCGGATACGGCGCAAACGAAGCGATGGTTGACAAGTACATTGGTCCCTGGGCATCGCGCCTCATCGTACGCGGCTCGCCCTGGATTACGGGCGAGAACATTCTGATGGCCGAAGAGGTTCAAGCGTTGCTCGTCAACATGGATCAGTTCTATGCGGGCCCCATCACGCCGACGGGTCACTGCAATCCGTCTCCGCTCATGCATGCTGGCTACGGCATCCAAGTGAACACGAAAGGCAAACGATTTGTTCCCGAAACCTGGCTGCAGGTTCCGAAAGCAAAAGCCATCGCCGAGCGCACCGAGGACAACCGCAGCTTCATGCTGATTGGTGCTGATGCCGACAAGAACGCACAGATTCTCACAAATACGATCAAACGCTTCGCACGACTCGGTTTTGAAGTGATTAAAGCCGACACGATTGAGGAAGCTGCCAAAAAGGCCGGCGTGCCGGAAAAGAATCTCGTTGAGACCGTGCGTGAATTCAATGCCGCAGTGAAAGCGGGCAAAGCAAAGGAACTGGATCCGCCCTACGACTACGACGAACCGCATGCGCTTGAAACGGGGCCTTTCTACATGATCCCGGCTGCTGGCGGCATGGCCAGCACATTTGGCGGACCCAAGATCAACAAGGACGCACAGGTTGTGAATTTTGAGCGTCGTCCGATCCCGGGTCTTTATGCTGCTGGCGCAGCTGCTGGCGGCGTCTGGGTCTATGACGATATCGGCGGCAACCAATTGGGCGGCGGCATGGTTTTCGGCCGCGTTGCTGCCCGTCATGCAGCCGGCCGCGCCGCTTCCCGCAAGAACGCCTGATCCTTTGAGGTATACGCCATGCAGTTCAATCGTTTTACTGCCGCCGTCCTCACCGCCGGCGCACTTGTCCTTCTTTCCATCAACACGGCGAGCGCTGCCGATGGACAGTTTCTCGCTGACCGTCACGTTGCGCGCGGCGTCGCATGTGCATCCTGTCACGGCAAGGAAACACCCAAAGCGGGTGCAAAAGTTTCAACCGCGCAGTGCAATACCTGTCATCTGTCGCTCGATGCCGTTGCTAAACAAACTTCTAAACTCGATCCCAATCCGCACTACAACCATCTGGTTGGCCTTGATTGTGCCGAATGCCACCGCGGTCACCAGCAAAGCGTAAACATGTGTGCTCAGTGCCACAATATTGAGTACAAGGTTCCATAACCGCCCATTTCTGACAGCAAACGTCTTCTAATGACACAAAGAGCGGTTTGCCGTCAGAAGGCGTCCAACGTTCTTCATCTTGCCGACGGAGGAGCTTAGAACTCCGTCGGTTTTCTCATATAAAAACAAGCACCTTTAGGCAGAGAGATATGAACGCTTTCATTGAAGCTACGAAGTGGCCGATGGGGTTTGAACCAGACGACACGACGTCACTTCTTCAGTGCACGATCGTCAATGAACGAACCTCCGTCGGAACATCTGTAGGCCAACATGTACATCAAACCGGCCAGTTCGTGGTTGCGCTTTCCGGTCTGGTCGGCCTTGCCTTAGGCAGGAACCTTAGGCAGGAACCGCATTGCCTTTCCGCCGTCCTCCGCAGCTTGGGTGCCGCCCGGCTGCAGACATGAAGGGTTCCTTGGGGAAGGCGCTGTCTCGCTCTATTGCCACATCAATCCGGAATGGGCTGCGATGCTTCCGACTGAGCCCTACCGTCTGCTGCTCTCACCGATGGTGATAGAGATGCTCAAGCATTTTTCGACGCTGCCGAGGCGCTTCCCGATGCACAGTCACGAAGCACGCCTCGCCGGCGTCCTTTTTGAGGAACTCGCTGCCGCGCCGAAACTCCCCATCAGTTTTGTGCTGTTTCCCGACCATCCTGCACTTAAGCGCATTGCGGAATCTATTATTCAATCCCCCCAGCTTGACAGGCCTGTCGCCTCCTGGGCTCAGGAAACCGCTATGAGCGAACGTACGCTCGCAAGGCTTGTCCTCAAAGAAACAGGACTTTCCTTTGGCGCATGGCGGCTGAAGATCGCTATGCTCACCGCCACTCAAAAACTCCTGGCCGGGGAACGCGCTGAAGAAGTTGCCGCATATCTCGGCTACGCCGCTCCGTCGGCTTTTTCAAGTGCGTTTCGGCGCGTTTTCGGCACTTCACCGAGTACTTTCAGGAATGCGGAACTGTCTTTGAGGAAAAATTCACCGCCCAAACACCCAATAACGCTTGATTGATGAGGTCGCTCTGCACTCCTTCGGACTTCGCGGCTCCAGTTTGCTTAAACGATTGAACGCTCGTTTAAATCCGCACATCTCCCCATAACAAACGGCGCGGAAATTTCAATTTATCCGCGCCGTTTGTGCTGCTGAAATGCTTAAGAGCACTCACGTTCTTGGATCACAGGCATGCGGAATCTTCCATGAGAGGAAGAGCCCCGCTGCCGCACCGCCGATCGCCGGCGAAATCCATCCCAAATCAATGTTGGACCACGGGAGATCTGCGCAGAGATTCGACAAAAAGGGCACATTGAGACCGAAAGCTTCCAGCCCGGCAGCCACGGAAACGACACCCGTAAAGAGCATCGAAAGCGGATAAACCCAGCGGTGCAGGTGAAGATTTTTCCAGGCTAGATTGATGAGACCCAACGCGATCAGCACGATGGCGAGCGGATAGATAGCCACCAGCACCGGGATCGAAAACTTCAGAATGAGCGTGAGACCGGCATTGCTGATCACCATGCTGACGACCGCAAATACCACGGCCCAGCCGCGGTATCCGAGCTTGGGAAAGAGTCCGGAGAAATAGTCCGAGCAGCAGGCAATCAACCCCACGCAGGTATTGAAGCATGCAATGAAGAAGACGAGCCCAAGGAGCACCTGTCCCGCCGTGCCAAAAAGTTTGTCAGCGACAGCCGTGAGCGTTTGAGCACCGTTTTCCATCCCGGTGAATGCGCCGCCCGCTTCTGCGCCGATCTGCGTGAGCGCACCGTAGACCACAAAGAAAACGGCCGCGGCAATGCAGCCGGCAAAAACCGTTTCCTTCACGACGGCGCCTTCGCTCTTAATGCCCATCGCACGAATGTTCATCGCAATGATGAGACCGAAATTCAGAGCCGCGAGCGTATCCATCGTCTGATAGCCGTCGATGAAGCCGTGCGCAA
>ERZ779869.4024-NODE-4024-length-10861-cov-9.096983_pt1 | contig 10861 bp, 8 predicted proteins | sample MGYA00511557_ERZ779869 | MGnify/ENA primary metagenome ERZ779869 (study PRJEB29588, sample SAMEA2154620) | human gut metagenome | biome: human gut; feature: human-associated habitat; material: faeces | place: Denmark | collected 2008/2010 ...
TAGCGTCGAACTGACCGGTCACCAGGCGGGGAGCCAGGCAGCCGAAGGAGGCGCCGACCTTGTGGCAGCCGGTGGGGAACCACTTGCCGGACATGGCAACGATGCGGCAGGGCACGCCGGAGAGCTTGCTGGGGATCTCCACATAGTTGGGGACCGCCTGGAACAGACCGCCGGACTCCTTGGCCTCGTTGTGCCAGGAAATGCGGAACAGGTTGACGGGATCCACATCCCACAGACCGGTGTGGCTCAGCTTGGCCTTGATCTTCTCGGGGATCAGGTCAGGGTTCTGCATCTGGGCGATGGTGGGGATGATGACGTTGTTCTCCTTGGCCTTCTGGATGTTATGCGCCAGACCGACTTTGTTGATGGACAGATCGATTTTACCCATGTTTCTTTTCCTCCTGTTGTTTGTTCGCATCGATATAGGAATATAAGGTGTATTTGGAAATACCGAAGTATTTTGCCACTTTGTCGCCGGACTTGGTGACCAGGAACGCGCCCGCGTCGCTGAGGAAGCGGATGGCCCGGATCTTGTCGTCCTTGTTCATCAGGGCCGCAGGCTTGCCCACCAGCGCCACGGACTGCTGGATCAGCTCGTCCAGCACATCGTTGACGTTGATGATCTTCTCCGGCTCGGACTGCTCCCGGTCGCGGGTGAGCATAAACTCGCCCAGCTCCTGGTGCATCATCATGATGTTGGTGATGTCGTAGTTGATGGAAAATATGGCCGTGACCGCGCCGCGGCTGTTGCGGATATACAGGGACGAGGATTTCAGTATCTTCCCGCCCGGCGTCCGCGTCAGGTAGCACAGATGGTCCTGGGGCTGCTCGTTCTGATGCTCCAGCTGCTCCATGACGACCCTGGATGCACCGTCGCCGATCTTCCGGCCGGACACGTGCCCGTTTTCGATGTGTACGATGGTGTGCTCCGGGTGGCTGCTGGCCACATCGTGGATGACCACCTCGCACTTGTCGCCGAACTGCGCCGCGATGCCCGCGGCGATCTGCTTCAGCGATTCTAATCGTTTCGCCTCCATAACACCCTCCTTTTCCGCTTTTCTCCTCTTACATAATACCACACCTCCCACAAAAAGCAACGGTTTTTTCTGAAAAACTTTTTGATTTCCTAAATTTTTGTTTGACATCCAGCTACCATGTGCTATGATAGGAGATGGTAAAAACCGTTTACCCGTTTTTAACACAGAATTTGATAAAATTTTTGCGGAGGTACATTATGGATTTTGCTGCCATCAGAAACGCCGCCGAGGCGTACAAACCCGCTATGGTCAAGTTCCTGCGGGACATGATCGCCATCCCTTCCGAGTCTTGTGAGGAAGAGGGCGTCGTCAAGCGCATCGCCGAGGAGCTGAAGGCCCTGGGCTATGACAAGGTGGAGTTCGACAAGCTGGGCAACGTCATCGGCTGGATGGGCGAGGGCGACAAGATCATCGCCATCGACAGCCACATTGATACTGTTGGCATCGGCAATATCGAAAACTGGGAAGCCGACCCCTACAAGGGCTATGAGACCGATGACATCATCTACGGCCGCGGCGGTTCCGACCAGGAGGGCGGCATGGCCGCCGCCGCCTACGGCGTGAAGATCATGAAGGATCTGGACCTGCTGCCCAAGGGCTACAAGATGATGGTCGTGGGCTCCGTGCAGGAGGAGGACTGCGACGGTATGTGCTGGCAGTCCATCGTCAATGAGTACTTCAACGGTCCTGAGGATGCCCGCAGCAAGATCGAATTCGTTATCTCCACCGAGCCTACCGACGGCGGCATCTACCGCGGTCACCGCGGCCGTATGGAGATCCGCGTGGACATGCACGGCGTCAGCTGCCACGGCTCCGCTCCCGAGCGCGGCGACAACGCCATCCACAAGATGGCCGAGGTCATCCTGAACGTCCGTGACCTGAACGAGAACCCCGCCGACGGCTCCACCGAGATCAACGGCCTGGTGAAGATGCTGGATCCCAAGTTCAACCCCGAGCACTATGAGGACGCCCGCTTCCTGGGCCGCGGCACCTGCACCACCAGCCAGATCTTCTACACCTCCCCCTCCCGCTGCGCTGTGGCCGACAGCTGCGCCATCTCCATCGACCGCCGCATGACCGCCGGCGAGACCTATCAGTCCTGCCTGAAGGAGATCGAGGACCTGCCCGCCTGCAAGAAGTATGCCAAGGACGTGAAGGTTTCCATGTATATGTATGACCGTCCCGCATGGACCGGCCACGTGTACGAGACCGAGTGCTTCTTCCCCACCTGGATCAACAAGGAGACCGCTCCTCACGTCCAGGCCCTGGTGGACGCCCACCACAACCTGTGGGGCGACAAGCGCCTGATGCCCACCGAGCTGGCCGCCTCCAAGCGCGAGGGCCGTCCCCTGACCGACAAGTGGACGTTCTCCACCAACGGCGTGTCCATCCAGGGCCGCTACGGCATCCCCTGCGTAGGCTTTGGCCCCGGTGCCGAGTCTCAGGCACACGCCCCCAACGAGGTGACCTTCAAGCAGGACCTGGTGACCTGCGCCGCCCTGTATGCCGCCGTTCCCGGCCTGTACAAGCCCGAGAACAAGGACGGCTCCGCCACCAGCTTCCGCCAGGAGCTGACCGGCAACGACATCAAGTAATCGATCATACGCCATATACGCTATATTAAACATACAAGGAGAACGATCAAAATGAGCAAGACTGTTGAACTGGCACGCCATCTGTCTACCCTGAACATCAACAATATGTACAAGACCGATTTCTATTGGACTTGGGACAAGACCGACGATGAGATCGACGCTATCTTCACCGTGGCCGACGCCCTGCGCGACCTGCGCGAGCGCAACAAGAGCACCCGCGTGTTCGATTCCGGCCTGGGCATCTCCATCTTCCGCGACAACTCCACCCGTACCCGCTTCTCCTTCGCCTCCGCCTGCAACCTGCTGGGCCTGGAGGTCCAGGACCTGGACGAGAAGAAGTCTCAGATCGCCCACGGCGAGACCGTCCGCGAGACCGCGAACATGGTGTCCTTCATGGCCGACGTCATCGGCATCCGCGATGATATGTTCATCGGCGAGGGCCACAAGTATCAGAAAACCTTTATGGACGCCGTGAAGGAAGGCTACCGCGACGGTATCCTGGAGCAGCAGCCCACCCTGGTGAACCTGCAGTGCGATGTGGACCACCCCACCCAGTGCATGGCCGATATGCTGCACGTCATCCACTACTTCGGCGGCGTGGAGAACCTGAAGGGCAAGAAGGTCGCCATGACCTGGGCTTACTCCCCCAGCTACGGCAAGCCGCTGTCCGTCCCGCAGGGCGTCATCGGTCTGTTCACCCGCTTCGGCATGGACGTCACTCTGGCCCATCCGGAAGGATACGACGTCTTCCCCGAGGTCGAAGAGATCGCCCGTCAGAACTGCGAGAAGTACGGCTCCAAGTTCCACAAGACCAACTCCATGGCTGAGGCCTTCAAGGACGCCGATATCGTCTATCCGAAGTCCTGGGCTCCGTTCAAGGCAATGGAAAAGCGCTCCGAGCTGTATGTGAAGGGCGACCAGAAGGGCATCGACGAGCTCGAGAAGGAACTGCTGGCACAGAACGCCGAGCACAAGGACTGGACCTGCTCCGAAGAGATGATGAAGCTGACGAAGGACGGCAAGGCTCTGTACCTGCACTGCCTGCCCGCCGATATCTCCGGCCTCAGCTGCCCCGAAGGCGAAGTCGACAACTCCGTGTTCGACCGCTATCTCGTGCCTCTGTACAAGCAGGCTTCCTACAAGCCGTACATCATTGCCGCTATGATCTTCCTGGCGCAGGTCAAGGATCCGGTCAAGGCCCTGATGGAGCTCGACGCCGCTGACAACAAGCGCAAGATGTTCTAAGCTTAAAAACCGGAAAAATCAAACACAAACACCATATGGCAGGAGCGTGGCTCCTGCCATATGCAGTTCAAAGAGGAATTTGGAAATGGGAAAAAGAATCGTCATCGCCCTGGGCGGCAATGCTCTGGGCAAGAATCTCGAAGAGCAGATGCACGCCGTCAAGACGACGGCCAGCGCCATCGCAGACCTGATCGAGGACGGCCATGAGGTCGTCATCGCCCACGGCAACGGCCCGCAGGTCGGCATGATCCAGAACGCGTTCGCGGCCTACCACAAGCAGCAGGCCAAGAGCGACATCATGCCGCTTTCCATGTGCGTGGCCATGAGCCAGGGCTACATCGGCTACGATCTGCAGAACATGATCGGCGAAGAGCTCGACCGCCGCGGTCTCGGCATCCACTGCGCGACCGTCCTGACGCAGGTCGCCGTCGATCCGGCTGACCCCGCGTTCCAGCACCCGACCAAGCCCATCGGCGCTTTCATGACCGAGGAAGAGGCCAAGAAGCTCGCCGCCGAGAAGGGCATCGACGTCGCCGAAGACGCCGGCCGCGGCTGGCGTCAGGTCGTTGCGAGCCCGCGTCCCAAGGAGATCGTGGAGATCGCGACTGTCAAGGCGCTCATGAACGCCAAGCACGCCGTCATCGCTGCCGGCGGTATCCCCGTTGTGTGGGAGAACCACTACCACCTCAGAGGCGTGCCCGCCGTCATCGACAAGGACTTCGCTTCCGAGTGCATGGCGGAGCAGCTGGACGCCGACATGCTCATCATCCTGACCGCCGTTGAGAAGGTCGCCATCAACTTCGGCAAGCCCGACCAGAAGAACCTGGACGAGCTGACCCCGGACGAGGCCCGCAGGTACATGGCCGAGGGCCAGTTCGCGCCCGGCTCCATGCTGCCGAAGGTCGAGGCCGCTGTGAAGTTCGCCGAGTCCAAGCCCGGCCGCACCTCCCTCATCACCCTGCTGGAGAAGGCCAAGGACGGCATCGAGGGCAAGACCGGCACTGCCATCCATCTGTAAATCTCACCAAAAGCAAGGAGCGCTGCCAGTGCAGCGCTCCTTTTTTCGCGACGGGGCGGCTGCGGCGTAAAAAGTTTACAGCCCGGAAACAAATTTTTGCCCGATTGTACTTTTCTGTTGTGTTCAGGTGTGATACAATGTATTCGGAATTTTATGCCGTCATTCCGACGCTACAGATAAAGGAAGATCACTATGGAATTACTTGCTCCCGCCGGTTCGATGGAGGCGCTGCGCGCCGCCGTCTGCAACGGCGCTGACGCTGTATATCTGGGCGCGGGGACCTTCAACGCCCGCATGAATGCCCGCAATTTTTCCGCCGCCGACCTGCAGGAGGCCATCGTCTACTGTCATGTGCGCGGCGTCAAGGTCCATCTGACGCTCAATACGCTCGTGCTCGACCGCGAGATGCAGCGCGCGGCGGATCTGATCCGCATGGCGGCGGCCTTCGGCGTCGACGCGTTCATCGTGCAGGACCTGGGCGTAGTGTCGCTGTGCAAAGAGATCGCGCCCGACGTGCCGGTGCACGCGTCCACGCAGATGAGCATTCACTCGCTCGAGGGCGTTCTGGAGGCGGCAGCCCTCGGCTGCAGCCGGGTGGTCCTCTCGCGGGAGCTTCCGGCGTCGGAGATCGCGTATATCTGCAAAAAAAGCCCGGTCGAGATCGAGGTTTTCGTCCACGGCGCGCTGTGCATGTGCTATTCCGGGCAGTGTTATCTCTCGTCCGTCATCGGCCGGCGCTCCGGCAACCGCGGCCAGTGCGCCCAGCCCTGCCGCCTGCCCTACGGCTACGGCCGGTTTGAATCGACGCGCTACCCCCTCAGCCTCAAGGACAACTGTCTGGCGGGCGAACTGGACGAACTGCGGCGCATGGGCGTCGCGTCCATCAAAATTGAAGGCCGTATGAAGCGGCCCGAATACGTCGCCATCGTCACGCGCGCCTACCGCACGGTCTTAAACGGCGGCAAGCTGACGCAGGCCGATCTGCAGGAACTCGAAACCGCATTTTCCCGTCAGGGCTTCACCGACGGCTATTTCAAGGGTCAGACCGGCAGCGATATGTTCGGCCGCCGGCAGGAGAGCGAGGACACAGCCGACCTGTTCGCCTCTGCCCGCGCCACCTATGAGCAGGGCGAGACGCAGCGCATCGGCGTGCGCTTTTACGCCATGATCCACCGCGGACAGCCCGCGCGGCTTGCCGTAGAAGACCCGGACGGCAATCTCTGCCGGACCTACGGCCCCGTGCCGGAACAGGCCGTCTACCGCTCACTCACAGCGCAGGATCTGGAACAGCAGCTGAAAAAAACCGGCGGAACGCCGTACCTCTGTACCAGTGTCCGCTCGTCGCTGGATCCCGATCTGATGCTTCCGGCCTCCGCCATCAACGCCATGCGGCGTGACGTGATCGCCGAACTCACCGCGAAGCGCGGCCGCGCCGAAAAGCCGCACCTGAACGCCTATGACGAGCCGCCGCGCTACGATGGCATCTCCGGCGAACCGCAGCTGACCGTGGCCGTCCGCACGGCCGACCAGATTACATCCCGTATGCTCTCCATGAAGCCGACGGTGCTCTATGTCCCGCTGTCCGAACTGGTCGAGCACCCGGAGTTGCGGCAGCGCGTGGGCGTTGAGACGCAGCTTGCGGCCATTCTGCCGCGCGTGATCTGGAGCGGCGAACTCGTTCCCATCGCGCGGCAGCTGCGCACGGTCTACGATATGGGCGTGCGGCAGGTTCTGGCCGGAAATCTCGGACAGCTGCACATCGCCCGCGCGGCGGGCTTCGCCGTCCGGGGCGATTTCGGCCTCAATATCGTCAATTCCCGCGCCATGCGCTATCTGCGCGAGCAGGGGCTTGATTCGCAGCTTCTGTCGTTTGAACTGACGCTGCCGCAGATCCGTGATATCTCCAAGGCCGTCCCGGCGGAGGTTCTGATCTACGGGCGGCTGCCGCTGATGCTGATGGAAAACTGCGTCATTAAAAACCGCACCGGCACCTGTACCTGTCAGACCGGCACGGTTCGGCTGGTTGATCGCGTGGGTGAGGAATTTCCCATCGTCAAAGACCCCGGCACTTGCCGCAATGTGCTGCTGAACGGCAAAAAGCTGTATCTGCTCGATAAAAAGGATGCGTTCCGGGGTATGGGCCTGTGGGCGCTGCGGCTGCAGTTTACAACGGAAAACCCCAGCGAGATCGACAAGGTGCTGATGGACTATCAGGGCCGGGCCGTCTTCGACGCTGGAAGCTATACGCGCGGACTGTATTCGCGCGGCGTGGAATAAGCAAAAAAAGAAGGAACTCCTTATGATCATCCTTGCATCGCAATCTCCCCGCAGGCAGGAACTGATGAAGCTTACCGGCCTGCCGTTTACCGTCCGTGTGGCAGATGTGGACGAGACGATGGACAAGTCGCTCCCTGTCCAGCAGGAGGTCACGCGCGTCAGCCGTCTGAAAGCGCAGACCATCGCCGCCGGCGCAGCTGCGGACGATATCGTCATTGCTGCCGATACCATCGTGGTCATCGACGGCCGCGAACTGGGAAAACCCCGCTCGGAGCAGGAAGCACTGGACATGCTCCGCCTGCTCTCCGGCAGGACGCACGAGGTCGTGACCGTTCTGTCCGTATGCAAAGGCCCCCGCATCGAATCCGAAGCCGTCGTGACGAAGGTGACATTCCGCACGCTCTGTGACGAGGAACTCCGCGCCTACATCAAAACCGGCGAACCCATGGACAAGGCCGGCAGCTACGGCATTCAGGGCTACGGAGCCATGTTCGTCAAATGCATCGAGGGCGATTATTTCTCCGTCATGGGGCTGCCGCTGTGCCCGCTGTGCCGGATGCTGCGCGCGTTCGGCGTAAGCATTCTGACGGAAAAGGAGGCGCAGGAGGCGTGAAGAAGAAATTCTGGACGGGCCGGCTCAAGACCATCCTGATCATTGCGCTCGTCGTCGCCATCTGCGCGGCGGTGACGCTCGCCATCGCCACGGGCACGAGTGCGCTGGAAAACGTGGTCGGGACGATCCTCTCGCCCATCCGCGCGGGCGTCGCGTCTATCGACCGGCTGGCCGAGCGGTATTATAACTACATGTTCCGCTACGAATCGCTGGCGGCGGAAAACGCGGAGATGGAAAAGCAGATCCTCGCCATGCAGGCCGACGTCCGCGACGCCGAGCAGCTGCAGCGCGAGAACGAGTGGCTCAAGGCGCTGCTGCAGCTGTCGAACGAGCATGAGGACTACCAGTTCCTCACCGCCTACATCATCTCCTGGGATTCCTCCGACTACAAAAGCGCCTTTACCATCGGCAAGGGCACGAACGCCGGGCTTGAGGAGGGTATGTGCGCCGTGACGGAGAACGGGCAGGTCGTCGGCCTTGTGACCAAGGTCGGGGCCAACTGGGCCACGATCACGACGATCATGGATTCGTCGCTGGAGATCTCGGCCTCCATCGCCTCGTCCGGCTATACCGGCGTCGTCCAGGGCACGTTCCTGGAGGACGGCACGGAGATCCTGCGCATGAACTATCTTCTGACCGATGCCATCGTCAAAAACAACGACCAGGTCGTCACCACCGGCTCGACGCTCTACCCGCGCGGGCTGCTGCTGGGCTACATCACGAACGCCAGCCTCGACGAGACGGGCGTTGCAAAATACGCCACGCTCGAGCCGTCGTGCGACCTCGGCAAGCTCGAGCAGATCGCCATCATCACGCAGTATGACCTGCAATGACCCCATGATAGGAAAGGAGGCGCGCCATGCACGCGACCTATAAAAATGCGCTGATGTGGACGCTTTACGGCGTGCTGTTTCTGCTGATCGCCGTTTTGCAGACGGTTGTGTTCGGCCGGGCACGGTTTTTCGGCGTCAAGCTGACGCTGATCCCTGTCTGCCTCGCCTGCGTCGCCATGCTGGCAGGCGCCGAGGCCGGGGCGCTTTACGGCCTTTGCTGCGGCGCCGTCTGGTGCTTTACGGGCGCAAGCGGCGGCGCGATGCACATTGTGCTGCTGACTATCTGCGGCGCGGTAATCGGCTATCTCTGCGACCGGTATCTGGTGCGGCGGCTGCTGTCGGCGCTGATCATGAGCCTGCTCGCGCTGACGGTCTGCCAGACGATCTTATTCCTGTTCCAATGCTATCTCGGCACGATCTACATCGGCACCATCTACACGCTGCCCATCCAGATCGGCCTGAGTCTGCTCTCCTGCCCGCTCATCTACCTGGGAGCCTGGGCGATCCGAAAGGTTGGTGCCAAGTAAATGCAGCGAATCTCCCGCTTCCGCATGATCGTGTTCATCGTCATCATTCTGGCCATGATCGGCGTGTTCTCCCTGCGGCTTTACAAGACGCAGGCAGTCGTCACCGAGGAATCCCTCGTCGCCGCCGACGCCGACTCCATGACCTATCAGTCGACGGTCGAGGCCGCGCGCGGCAATATTCTGGACCGCAACGGCAACGCGCTGGTCTCCAACCGCGCGAGCTATAACCTCGTCATCGTCAACTTCGTCTTCTTCAACGCGCCGGACCCGAACGGGAATCTCTTAAAGGTGCTGGACCTTTGCGACGAGCTTGGGATCCAGTACGAATCGCACTTCCCCGTCACCCCGGACCGGCCTTACGAATATACGGACGACAACAATTCGGCCTGGCAGGAAAATTTCCGCAAATTCCTTGCCGATCGCGGCTATGACCTCGATATCTCCGCGCCCACGCTCATGAAGCGGCTGCGCAGCGAATACAAGATCCCTGACGACTGGAAGCAGGCGGACGTCTACCGCATCATCGCCGTCCGGTACGAGCTGGAGCTGCGCTCGATCGAGGGCGTCGGCCTGGAAAACTACACGCTGGCGGAGGACGTCGACGCGGAATCCCTCGCCGCCGTCATGGAGCTGGCCGTGCCGGGCGTCGTGGTCGAAAACGGCACGGTGCGCGAATATAACACGAAGTACGCCGCGCACATTCTCGGCTACATCGGTCCAATTTGGAGCGCGGAAGCCGATGAATACCGTGAAAAGGGCTACTCCATGAATGCACTCGTCGGTAAATCCGGCGTGGAGCAGGCGTTTGAGCAGTACCTGCACGGCTCGAGCGGCCTGAAAAAGACGACGGTCTCCTCGACCGGCGAGATCCTGAACCGCTATTACGTGACCGAGCCCGTGCCCGGCAACAACGTGGAGCTGTCGATCGATATCTCCCTGCAGGCCGTGGCCGAGCAGTCGCTCGAGAAGGTCATCCTCGACCTGCGCGAAAACGGCGTCGGCCGGAACAAGGAGGGCAAGGACGCCCGGGGCGGCGCGGTTGTCGTGCAGGCGTGCAAGACGGGCGAGATCCTCGCCATGGCGAGCTACCCGACCTATGACATTTCTACGTTCAATCAGGACTATGAAACCCTCAAAGAAGACGAAATGAATCCGCTGTTCAACCGTGCGCTCACGGCTTATCCGCCCGGCTCGGTCTACAAAATGGTCACGTCCATCGCGGCCGTCGACCTCGGCGGCTTCGACCCCGGCTATATCATCGAGGACAAGGGCCTGTACACCTACTATGATTCCTTCCAGCCCAAGTGCCACATCTGGTCGCTGGCCAACCCCCGCACCCACGGCAAGATCAACCTGATGCAGGCCATCGCCTATTCCTGCAACTATTACTTCTATGAGGTCGGCCGTCTGACCTACAACAGCTATATGGAAAAGACCGGCGAAAACCCGTTCGACATCGTGGCCAAGGCCCTCGGCCTCGGCGAGGCGACGGGCATCGAGCTGCCGGAGGACACCGGTACGCGCGCAAACGCGGAGGAAAAGAACAGACAGTACGCGGGCGACGATTCCGGCTGGTACGGCGCGGACGTCCTGCAGGCCGTCATTGGCCAGAGCCTGAACAAATTCTCGCCCCTGCAGCTGGTCTGCTATACCTCGGCGCTGGCAAACAAGGGCACGCGCTATGAGGCAACGCTTCTGTCCCGCGTCGTCTCGTGG
>ERZ779869.4033-NODE-4033-length-10848-cov-2.737608_pt1 | contig 10848 bp, 5 predicted proteins | sample MGYA00511557_ERZ779869 | MGnify/ENA primary metagenome ERZ779869 (study PRJEB29588, sample SAMEA2154620) | human gut metagenome | biome: human gut; feature: human-associated habitat; material: faeces | place: Denmark | collected 2008/2010 ...
CCTGCCAGACCGGCGGGTGCGGCTATCTTTATACCTATCTCCGGACGGAGAGAAAGCAGTCAGCGGCGTAAAGCGCAGAGCTGACAGCAGATTTGCACAAAAAGATGTCCGTGAAGGGATGCTGTGAACTCTGTGAAAAATAAAAAGAAGGGGGCAAGAGGCGTTATGAAGAAGAAAAGCAGTAAAGCAGTCAGATATAACAAATGGGGTTACATTTTTCTGATTCCTTTTATTCTGGTGTATGTTGTATTCCAGCTTATACCACTGTTTAATACCATTTATAACAGCTTTTTTGAAAATTATTTATCAGGTCTGACACAGATCGGACCAAACTTTGTGGGACTGGAGAACTACAAAACGCTGTTTACACAGGGCGATATCTGGATTTACGCAAAGAATACCATGATTTTATGGATCATGTGTTTTGTGCCACAGATTATTTTGTCATTACTGTTAGGTGCATGGTTTTCTGATGTGCGTTTGAAATTAAAAGGAAGCAGATTTTTCAAGACCGTGATCTATCTGCCAAACCTGATCATGGCATCCGCATTTTCCATGTTGTTCTTTACACTGTTCTCAGATGGTGGACCGATCAACTCGATTTTAATGCAGATCGGAATCATTTCAGAGCCATATAAGTTTCTGGCAAACACAGGAAGTGCGAGAGGGCTGATCGCCCTTATGAACTGCCTGATGTGGTTTGGTAATACGACTATTCTTTTAATGGCAGGCATGATGGGTATCGATACCTCTCTGTTTGAGGCAGCAGAGGTCGATGGGGCAACTTCTTCGCAGGTATTCTGGCAGATCACATTGCCATTGTTACGTCCGATTCTTGTATATGTGGTTATTACATCTCTGATCGGTGGTTTACAGTTATTCGATGTACCGCAGATTTTGACCAATGGTACCGGTGATCCAATGAGATCGACCATGACATTGATCATGTTCTTAAATAAACATCTGTACAGCAAGAACTACGGAATGGCTGGTGCAGTATCCGTAATCCTGTTCATCATCACCGCAATTTTAAGTCTTATTGTCTTTAAGGTAACTGGAAACGATAAGAGAAAAGCATGAGTAGAATAGAAAGGTGAGGTGTTATTATGAACGAAAATAAAAATCTGAAAAAAGGACTTGGAATCCATGCAAGAAGATTTATCGCTTATGTAGTCCTGATTCTTGTTACATTTGCCTGCCTGTTCTGGTTCTATGTGCTGTTCATTAATGCGACCAGATCGAACGGTGAACTGCAGGCCGGATTTACACCACTGCCAAGCACACATCTGCTGGAAAACTGGAACAATCTGGTACACGGAACACTTCCGGTATGGCAGGGTATGATAAACAGTCTGATCGTATCTGTACTGTCAGCAGCGTTATGCACCTATTTTTCAACCATGACGGCTTACGCCATTCATGCATATGATTTTAAACTGAAAAAATACATCTATGCATTTATCTTAGCAGTCATGATGATCCCTACACAGGTAACTGCACTTGGATTTGTAAAATTAGTCGGTACATTACATATGGAAGATACATTCATTCCATTGATCGTGCCAACGATCGCTGCTCCGGTAACATTCTTTTACATGAAGCAGTATATGGAAAGTACATTGCCGGTATCTCTGATCGAGGCTGCCAGAATTGACGGCTCCGGTGAGTTCCATACATTTAACCAGATTGTACTTCCATTGATGAAACCTGCCATTGCAGTACAGGCAATCTTTACATTTGTAAGCAGCTGGAATAATTATTTTGTACCGGCTTTGATCTTACACAATGACAAGAAAAAGACACTGCCAATCTTAATCGCACAGCTTCGTGCAGCTGACTGGCTGAAGTTTGATATGGGTCAGGTTTATGTGATGATCGCATTTTCTATCTTCCCAGTTATTATCATTTATCTGATCTTATCCAGACACATCGTACAGGGTGTTGCCCTCGGCAGTGTAAAAGGATAAATTAGAATATAGCTACAAATGAAAAAACCTTCCCTGAGAACCGTCGTGATTCCCCATATCACGGCGGTTCTCCTTTGATGTAGCAGAAAAAGATTACAATATTAAAAAACATCAGAAAAATTATCTGAAATAATCAAACATAGGCTCTTTTTTTCCAGTTGCTAATGTGCTATAATAGGCACAGATTTTGGAAAAAAAGAAATGGTTGAGAAGTGAATCTGCACAATCCTTTCAGAACGGAGGAAGACATGACAGAAGGCGGTTTTTTAGTTTTCATGGGAATTTTATTACTTTTGGTTGTCATCGTTGTTGTGATAGCGGTTGTTTCATCTGTGGCAGGGGGCAGCAGCAATCGTTGATGATGAAGACAGCGAAGATGAATAGAACAGGGTGAGAACAGAATAGTGGGGCGGTACTTTTGTGCCAGTCCCCTTTTTGCAGGTCTTATGGATACTGCGAAATGTCCCGAGATCGAATCATAAGAAAGGAGACAGAGATTATAATGCAGTTACTTACATTTTTGTTAAATGGAGTGAAGTTTGGTATTCCTGTCAATGATGTGGAATCCATTGAAACAAGAATGAATGTGGTGAATATTCCAAATTCACTGCCACAGGTTCATGGGATCATGAATCTGCACGGAGAAGTTATTGCAGTGTACAGTCTGGCAGAACAGTTTCATTATCCGGAACAGGAAATTAACAATATCATCGTTGCATCCATGAATGGTACAAAGATTGGGCTTGAGGTTGGAAACGTGGATGAGATTATTGATGTCCCGGATGAGAAGGTTATTTCCATGCCAGTCATTATGAAAGCAGTAGAAAATTGTTTTGATGAGGTTGCTTCCTATGCAAAAGAACTGATCGTTCTGATTGAGGTATCAAAGCTGATGCCGGAAGCAGAGCAGCAGGCAATACAGAAATTGGTAGAACAACAGTCATAAACAAAAAAGAGTAAAGCCTCTGTTATTATATATTGGAAAGATACAGTCTCGTGGGATGGAGTACCGATAGGTACTCCATTTTTGCGTAAATAGGAAATTTTGTTCCATTTCTAAAATAATTCTAAATTCTGTCCGATTTTCCTTGCATTTTGATGAGAGAGGAGTAAACTGATTTTTGCCGACCGACCGGTCGGTATTGGCTTGCGGGAATGCAATAGCCAATCAGACATATAATTTTTCAGGAGGAACGAGAATGATCCCAAAGTATAGTGTAAAACGTCCGTACACAGTGTTAGTGGCTGTTGTACTGGTGATCGTTTTAGGAGTTGTTTCGCTGACGAGGATGACAACAGATCTGCTGCCGGCAATGAATCTGCCGTATGTGATCGTTGTCACAACAGATGTGGGGGCAAGTCCGGAGGAAGTGGAAAAGGATGTGACATCGCCAATCGAAGCGGCAATGGCAACGACTTCCAATATTAATAACGTAAGTTCCATGTCCTATGATAACTATTCTATGGTTATTTTGGAGTATGAGCAGAGCACGAACATGGATTCTGCTATGATTGAGATTCAGCAGCAGCTGGATCAGTTGACCGGACAGTTCCCGGATTCAGCGGGCTCACCGGTCATTATGCAGATCGATCCTGATATGATGCCGGTCATGATCGCATCTGCGGATGTGGATGGTATGGATCAGGCAGAGGTATCTAATTATGTGGACAATGAATTATTACCACTGCTTGAGAGTATCGAGGGTGTGGCATCTGTGACGGCAACAGGAGTGCTTGATACGGATCTTCAGGTCACTATGAACCAGGAGAAAATAGATGCTTTAAACGAACAGATTCTGAGCAAAATAGATGCCCAGTTTACAGATGCACAGGCAGAGTTAGACAAGGCATCTTCCCAGATCGACAGTGGGAAAAAGAAGCTTTCCGATAGTGAAAAAGAGATGGGAAGCCAGCTTGGAGCAGGTGAAAATGAGATCATTAATAATAAAATCCAACTGTTTAACACCGAAGCAGATCTGACCACACAATTATCAGATCTTCAGAAATCACAGTCGTCCATGGATGGTGCAATCAAGTCGTTACAGTCAGCTTATGATGGAGCAACGCAGTTACAGAGCGCGATTGACGGTTTACAGAAAGCAAAAGACGGTGTCAGCCAGGCGAAGAGTGGGGCAAAGCAGTTATATCAGGCGCACGATGGTGTAATGGCAATTTTAACAGCAAAAAATCCAATGACAGGTGCAGACATGACAGTGGAGGAAGCGCTTGCAGCAGCGGTTCAATATGGTCAGATGACACAGGAACAGGCGAATCAGTTGGAAACAGTGATTTCAACTTTACAGGCAGATCCTAAAATGTTAGAAGCATATAAAAATGCGGCCAGCGAATCCGATTTCATCGCATACATGGAATCCACAGCCATTGCCCAGATCAATGCACAGGCAGGGACTTCCTATACAAGTGAGAGTGACATTGCCAGCCAGATCGTGACATTACAGTCCAAACTGGATGATATCAATGTGATGCTGATGAGTCAGGCATCCTCTTTTGCAGATGCAGGTGTGACGCTGACTTCTTACAAAGACATTCCGGCTGCAATCTCAAAATTGAGTGAGAGCAAGACACAGATTGCGGCGGGAATCGCGACAATCGAGTCCGCCCAGACACAGGTGGCAGACGGTAAAACATCTTTAGATGACGCATTAGTGACTTTAAATGAATCCCAGATATCCGGTATCATGGAGATGAGCAAGGGATATGCGGATCTTGCTGTTGCAGCAAATAAGATCGAAGAGGGACAGAGCCAGTTAGATGATGCAAAAGAGCAGGCAAAAGATTCAGCGGATCTGAACACGATCCTTACAATGGATACCTTAAAAAATCTTCTGACAGCACAGAACTTCTCCATGCCGGCAGGTTATGTGACAGAGGGGAACGAGCAGTATCTGGTGCGAGTCGGAGATGAGGTGACATCCAAAGCAGATCTTGAAAATCTCGTTCTGATGGATCTTGGTATGGATGGTATCGAACCGGTCAGACTGTCAGATGTGGCAGATATCGAATACATTGACAATTCCGGAGATTCCTATTCCAAAGTGAATGGAAATCCGGCGGTAATGCTTTCGATTGAAAAGCAGACCGGCTATTCCACCGGAGATGTGACAGACCGGTTATTGGATAAATTTGACAGTTTGGAAAAAGAAAATACAGCGTTACATTTGAGCGTTCTCATGAATCAGGGTATTTACATTGACATGATCGTGAAATCAGTCGTAGAAAACATGATCGTGGGAGCCATCCTTGCAATTATTGTATTGTTATTATTCTTAAAAGATATGAAACCTACACTTGTAATAGCATGTTCCATTCCGCTCAGTGTTGTTTTTGCAGTGGTACTGATGTACTTTACGAATATTACGTTAAACATTATTTCACTGTCGGGTCTGGCGCTCGGAATTGGTATGTTGGTGGATAACTCCATTGTCGTGATCGAGAACATCTATCGATTGCGGGGAGAGGGGTATTCCATCCGGAAAGCAGCCGTGGAAGGCGCTTCACAGGTGACAGGAGCAATCATAGCTTCCACACTTACAACCATCTGTGTATTTGCACCGATTATTTTTACAGAGGGTATCACAAGACAGTTATTTGTTGATATTGCGCTGACAATTGCATTTACGCTTGCAGCCAGCCTGCTCGTGGCATTGACTTTCGTGCCGATGATGGCAGCAGGATTATTAAAAAATACAAAAGAGATCAGGCATAATTTCTTTGACAAAGTAAAAGAGGTTTATGGAAAAATTTTAGCTGTATGCCTGCGTTTCAAGCCAATCGTATTTATCGCGGTGATCGTTTTGCTGGGAACAAGTGTTGTGGCAGCATTCTCCAGAGGATATTCTTTCATGGATATGAATATGGAGACGAACCAGATCAGTGCGACGATTTCAGCAAAAGAGGATGAGACGCTTACTTTTGATGAACTGACAGAAATGGCAGACGAAGTCGTGGAAAAAGCATTGACGATTGATGGTATTGAGACCATTGGTGCCATGGCAGGTGGAAGTGCTCTTTCCATGATGGGAGGAAGTTCTACAGACAGTATTTCCATGTATATGATTCTGGATGAAGAATCTGAAGTGAGCAGTGCAGATGTAATCGAACAGTTGGATGAACTGACAAAAGACATGGACTGCGAAGTTACAACAGACACCTCCGCTTCTGATATGACATCACTTATGGGAAGTGGACTGACGATCAATGTAAAAGGAAATAATCTTGACAAACTGCAGGAACTTGCAGGCGAGGTTGCAAAAGTCGTAGAGAACACCGAGGGAACTGTGGATGTGGATGATGGACTTGCCAATACGACACCGTCTTTCACCATTTCTGTAGACAAGGAAAAAGCTGCGAAATATGGCATGACCGTTGCACAGGTATTCCAGCTTGTTTATGGGGAGATGACATCGTCAACCTCCGCAACAACGATCTCTACCGATGTAAATGAGTATCAGGTTTACGTACAGAGCGAGGAACAGTCCGATGTTACATTGGCTGATATCAAAAACCTGACCTTCACTTATACAGACAGAGAAGGAAACGAGACAGAAACAGCACTTTCTGATATTGCACAGTTTGAGGAAGGTTACACCTTAGGAACGATCAACCGTGATGCGCAGACCAGATATATCAGTGTGACCGCAGGAGTGGATGATGACCATAATGTCAGTCTGTTAAGTAATGAGATCCAGAAAGAGTTAGATAAGATCGATCTGCCGGAAGGATACTCCATTGAGATGGCAGGTGAGGACGAGATGATCGCAGATGCGATGAATCAGTTGTATCTGATGCTTCTTTTGGCAGTTATCTTCATTTACCTTGTCATGGTAGCACAGTTCCAGTCACTGTTGTCGCCGTTTATCATTATGTTTACAATCCCGCTGGCATTTACAGGCGGTCTGTTCGCACTTTACTTTACCGGCAACGAAGTCAGCGTTGTGGCAATGATCGGATTTGTCATGCTTGCCGGAATTATCGTAAATAACGGTATCGTTATGGTAGACTTTATCAACCAGCTCCGCCGTGGCGGAATGGAGAAAAAAGACGCCATTATCGAATCCGGAAAAACGAGACTCCGTCCGATCCTTATGACCGCACTCACCACGATCCTGTCCATGTCCACGATGGCAGTCGGACTTGGAGAAGGTTCAGAAATGATGCAGCCAATGGCGATCGTAACGGTTGGCGGTTTGTTATATGGTACACTGTTAACTCTGATCGTTGTTCCATGTATTTATGATGCATTCAACCGCAATAAGAGCATGGTCGAGGAGGACTTATAATGGATGAGCAGAAACTGATCCACGATCCATCACAGAAAGTACTTGCCATGTATCAGGCAGTCATTGAGTTCATTAATGAAGGCTGTGATATCAACACTTTAAAAGTAGCTGATATCACAGGCCGGGCAGGCATTGGAAAAGGAACAGCATACGAATATTTTTCTTCAAAGGAAGAGATAATCTCTTCTGCAATTTTATATTATGTGAAAGTGTGCTTTGAAAAACTGCAGGTAATTTCTACAGATAACAGAACGTTTCAACAGAAAATTAACGAGGTCATGGATTTTATTGATGAGCATGTAAAAGAAAAGCAGGGTGTCTTTTTCCTGATAAAAATGGTATTGGAATCATACGAGATACCAAAGAATCTGAAAGATGAGTATGAGCGTATGAAACACCAGTGCTGTGATAAGGAGAAAAACGAGATTATCGACTGCATTGTGGAGGAGGGTGTCCGCGAAGGTCTGATCCGGGAGAAGAATGTTTTCCTGCGAAGAGCCGCGGTCGAAACCCAGCTTTCGGTCTATTTTATGTACCGCATCGCAGCAGAGAAAAAAATCGAGCTTGACCTGGAGGCAGATTTTCTGAGAGAATATGTATCAGAATATATTGAAATTATTAGGATAGAAAGAAGGAACAAATAAATTAAAATCACCTATAAAAAAATCAGTTGACAAATGCCACTTTAGCTTTTATGATGAAAAAAGATATAAAAAGGTGATGAGAAAGAGGAGTACACACAGACACCTGAAAGAGAATGACATTCACCGGCTGAGAGATGTCACCAGAACATGTTGTGTGGAAGGTAGCTTTTGAACCGTCGCGCAGAACCTGTCTGTTGCAGATAAGTGGCAGAACTTGCAAGTTGATCATGCGGAGAAAATTTTCGTATATCGCCAGAAGCAGTCAGAAGTAAGCGAGAACGAGTTGTCCCCGTTACCGGACAGTGGCTTAGGAATGAGCCGGCAGAGATATGTTGTTTTTACAACATAACAAAGGTGGTACCGCGTTGACACGCCCTTTGCATCCGTATGGATGTGAAGGGCTTTTATTTTTTTAAGAAAGGAAAAAGACAAATGAAGGAATTAGCAAAGACCTATGACCCAAAGGGCATTGAAGAACGCCTTTATAAAAAATGGGAAGACAACGGTTACTTCCATGCAGAAGTAGACCGCAGCAAGAAACCATTCACGATTGTGATGCCTCCACCAAACATTACTGGACAGCTTCATATGGGACATGCATTAGACAATACCATGCAGGATATTTTGATCCGCTACAAGAGAATGCAGGGTTACAATGCATTATGGCAGCCTGGAACTGACCATGCTTCCATTGCAACCGAAGTAAAAGTGATCCAGTCCTTAAAAGAAAAAGGAATCGACAAGGCAGACCTCGGAAGAGAAGGTTTCTTAGAGAAATGCTGGGAGTGGAGAGAGGAATACGGCAATCGTATCATCAACCAGTTAAAGAAAATGGGATCTTCTGCTGACTGGCAGAGAGAACGTTTTACCATGGATAAAGGATGTTCTGATGCCGTACAGGAAGTTTTTATTAAATTATATGAAAAAGGATATATCTACAAGGGTTCCCGTATCGTAAACTGGTGCCCGGTTTGTAAGACATCCATTTCCGATGCGGAGGTAGAGCATGAGGAGCAGGACGGATTCTTCTGGCATATCAATTACCCGGTAGTTGGTGAAGAAGGAAGATTCGTTGAGATCGCAACAACAAGACCGGAGACTTTATTCGGAGATACTGCAGTTGCTGTGAATCCGGATGATGAGAGATACCAAGACATCGTTGGAAAAATGTTAAAACTTCCGATGACAGACCGTGAGATTCCGGTGATCGCTGATCCATATGTAGACAAAGAGTTTGGAACCGGATGTGTGAAGATCACACCAGCCCATGACCCGAACGACTTTGAGGTTGGAAAACGCCACAACCTGGAAGAAATCGTTGTCATCAATGACGATGCAACCATGAACAAGTTAGCAGGAAAATATGAGGGAATGGACCGCTACGAGTGCAGAAAAGCATTAGTAAAAGATTTAGAGGAAGCAGGACTTTTAGTAAAAGTTGTTCCACATTCCCACAACGTAGGTACACATGACCGCTGCGGCACAACCGTTGAACCAATGATCAAACAGCAGTGGTTCGTGAAAATGGACGAGATGATCAAACCGGCAGTTGAAGGCGTAAAAAATGGTGATATCCAGTTACTTCCAAAACGTATGGAGAAGACATACTTCAACTGGACAGACAATATCCGTGACTGGTGTATTTCCAGACAGTTATGGTGGGGACACAGAATCCCGGCATACTACTGTGATGAGTGCGGTGAGATGGTTGTTTCCAAAGAAGCACCTCACAAGTGCCCGAAATGTGGATGTACTCATATGACTCAGGATCCGGATACATTAGATACATGGTGGAATCAATATATATCCGTTTTTCAAGAACGGGATTTAGATTACGTGTGTACAATGGGTAGAATATTTCCTACTGAAGGTTCGTATAAATTACGTCTTAACGTAACGCAAGTTAGTAGTGGGCGTCATTTTTATTCCAATGAAGTGGATGTAAAATTGATAGCGCAAGCCAGTGTTTTGGGGGCTATGGTGCTTCATGGAGATGGGAATGCTTCTGACATTGGAATTGTTGCAGCAAAAGAGTTTCAATTGGCACCTCCATCGGGAACTTTCGTAGAACAAATTTTACCTTGTTATTATTCCGAGCAAAATGGTGGGGCAAAGATTGATGGGAAGGGGATAAGTATTATACAAACTTATCTGTCGCAGGATTATATGGATAATGTTGTTATTATTGCCTTGACAGACGAGAGTTCTGCTGTAACAGAAAGCAAAACAATGCTGAAAATAGATGAATGGAATGATTTATTTGTTGGAAATTTGAATCGAGGCATACCACAGGGATTTTGTGTAAAGGATTATAATGTATATGTTTTTGATGATGGGGATATTTTTACTCGACAAGCTTATACATATCCATTTACAACACCTGTTTATGAAAAGGATGTATATGGTTATGATTTTTATCCTCAAATTTTTTTCCCATCAGGGAGTTTATTGAATAATACGGGGATGTTCTTTGAAAAGAATAAACGTGCTTTTATGATTTTGCAGAACTTGTTCAATTTTGATAATTGGACTATTATGAATGCCGATAGTGGTGTTTTCAATCCCGGTGATATGAAAGCGGATTTTGTTTACATGGATGCAGGAGGACGTTATGGAATGCTTGCTGTGATGAAGGAAGATAATGGAAATTATTTCATTGCAGAAATGGATTGGAATGCGGCAAGTTATGATCAAGTCCCTGTATATAGGTATGATTTGATGCATTTACCGGAGGTCCAAAATGGAGATGTGGTAAACTGGGCTTTCGGAACTGCGCAAATAAATATGGCATATTATGCCACAGCTAACGAGGTGAAGCAATTTTCTGTGGATGCTGGTCAGAAAATTATACCGGAAACATTGAAGATGACAAATAACGATCCAATAATTTTTGAGGGTGAAATAACGATGATGAAGATATTGAAACCGGCAATATTA
>ERZ779869.4034-NODE-4034-length-10847-cov-3.252131_pt1 | contig 10847 bp, 6 predicted proteins | sample MGYA00511557_ERZ779869 | MGnify/ENA primary metagenome ERZ779869 (study PRJEB29588, sample SAMEA2154620) | human gut metagenome | biome: human gut; feature: human-associated habitat; material: faeces | place: Denmark | collected 2008/2010 ...
GCTTGCGGCCCCCCCGGGTCTGACGCTCGGAGAGGAGGACGGTGTTTTGCGGGTCCTCCAGGGCCGTCAGAGCGGCCAGCATTCCGGCGGCGCCGCCGCCGACTATGAGAACGGTTTGGCTCATGGCTCCGCCTCCAGTCTGCGCCGGGTGAGATAGCCCTCCAGCATGAGGCTGGCGGCCACAGCGTCCACGATCTTCTTGCGCTGCTTGCCGTTTTTACCGTTTCCGAAGAGGATGGCGTGGGCCTCCACGGTGCTGCGGCGTTCATCCCAAAGCACCAGGGGAAGGCCCGTGGTCTCCTGGAGAATTTCCCCCAGGGCGGCACATTTTTCAGCCCGGGGGCCCAGGGTGCCGTCCATATTCTTGGGATAGCCCAGGACCAGGCGCTCCACGCCGTGCTCGGCGGCGGAGGTCAGCAGGTTCTTGGTGCCAAAGACGTTGTTCTTGACGGCCTCGGCGGGGCTGATCTCCATCAGCGGGACATGCTTGTGGGCGGCAGCATGGAACACCACCGTCGGGTGGTACGTCTCAAATACCTCGTCCAGACGGGCCTTGTCCCGGATGGAGCCGACCAGCACCGTGACCGGCACATCACGGCCATATTTCTGCTGCAGTTCCATCAGCAGTTCATAGGCGCAGTTCTCATAAATATCGAAGATAAGCAGTTTTGCAGGTTTGAAGCGCATGACCTGACGGCAGAGCTCACTGCCGATGCTGCCGCCGCCGCCCGTCACCAGAACGGTCTTGCCGGTGAGGTAGCCGGAAATTTTCTCCGTGTCCAGTGTGACTTCCTCACGGGAGAGGAAATCGGCGGTGTTCAGCTCACGGAACGCACCCTGCTGAGGTGTGCCTGCACCCACCAGCTGGGGGTCGCTGAGCATCTGCACGGCGCAGTGGGTGGAGACGCAGAGGTCGATGACGTGGTTCAGGCGGTTTCCCTTCAGGGTCGGGATCGCCACGATGATGGTGTGGATGTTGTAGCGGGTACACAGGTCAGGAATTTCTTCCAGTGTGCCGCGCACCGGGACACCGTGGATGGTCTGGCCCAGCTTGTTGGGGTCATCATCCACGGCCACGATGACATGGCCGTAGCTGGTGTTGGTCTTGCAGACATTGATGGCCCACGCACCAGCCTCGCCCGCACCCACGATCATGACGGGGCGGTTGGGGTCCTTGCTGGTGTTGCCGCGCAGACGCTCGCCCAGCGGGTGGTTCAGGAAGAGCCGCCAGGCCAGACGGCTCCCGCCGATGAACAGGAAAATGAGCACCGCCGCCATGGCGTTGGCTGAGTTGAAAAGCACGCCGTGGATGAAGCAGCGGTTGACCAGATAGACGATGCCCGTCGGGACGGCGATCATCCCGGCCAGACGGATGAGGTCACGCTCCCCGGCGTACTTCCAAAGGATGGTGTAGAGCCGCCCGGCCAGAAAGCTGAGCAGGTAGACTGCCACGATCCAGGGCAGATTCGCGTAGAGCAGGGCGCGGTTGTGGGGCCACCAGGAGGCCTCGACAGCACCGTCTGCACGCAGCAGCAGGGCGAAATAAAAGCTGAAGGCTACGATGGCTCCGTCCAGCACCACCAGCAGAGCCCGGCGGGCCAGTACCTGCAGCATATTTGTTTTCTTTTCCTTCTCCAAATATTTGTTTATTTATTACCTCGTCTTTAGTATATAAAATAAAGTCTTTAGCAAATTTTTCATTAAATATTTTTTTAAACTCTTCTTTTTTGTTTTCTTTTACGAAAAAAGCACACGCTCTTGATTCTATTGAAATATCTAATCTTAACGTATTTAATATTTCCGGATAGTCTGTAAGAAATATTGGAGTTGAATCAATATGTCCATGGTCCGCAACCACCATCACAGTGGCATCAGTTAAGCTGTCTGATAATTTCTGTATAGTAGCATTTAACTTTTTTATTATGCAATGTGTTTCTTTACTTTTGGTCCCGTATTTATGTATAATTGCATCTGGTTCTTCACAATACACATATGTAAAGCTTTTATTATATTTCTTGCAAATATCTCTCACTTTTTTCATCGCATCTTCAAAATTTTCATATTTATTCTCTCCGAACGGAAACATTTCTTCTACATATACATCTTTATTTTTCATCTTTATCAAATCAAAAATACTTTTATATGCCAATTTCTTCTTTGCAACATTATATTTTTCTGCTTTATTATTACTATCTTTTAAGTTGTTTGTAAACAAAGTCACAATTTTGCCAATATCCTCAAAATAAACATCCCATCCTATCCAACCATGTTCAACAGGATTCAAACCGCTCATTAATGTAGTTGTAGCTGCAGTAGTGGTAGTTGGAATCACAGAAAAAATATCTTTTTTCTTGTTTTTTATTAGAAATTCATTTTTGTTTAAGTGATAATTAAGTATATTTGTACCTAATCCGTCTAGCAGAATTAATATTACATGATTTGAATTTTTCTCTATTAATTGTTTATCTAAATATTGTAATGAATTATGAAACGTATCTACTTGATAATATTTTAAAATTGAATTACTTAAATTGGTTAAGCAATTATTATAAATATTCAAATCTACATCATACATTATTTTTTCTCCTAATTTATTACTCATACCATATAGGGCTATATGTTTTCTAAATATATTTTTCTCTACTTTTTATAGTTTTCTATTGCTCCTAGTGCACATATAAACTCTGGATTTTCTGGAATAATATAGTTTACATCATGTAATTTTTCTAGTTTTTTTATAACTTCTTTTAGATATGGGTGTTTTGCCATACCTCCAATTATTATAATGTCTTTTACATTATCATTTTTGCATAAGAATGCAGCCATCACTCCAACTGTTTCAAAAACTAAATTTGATATTCCTAGTAAAATATCGCAAGAGCTTGCCTCTTTATTCATTTTTCCAAAGTTTGATGATGTAATATCTTTTGGTAAATTTGGTATTTCTTGTGTTGTAATATCTCCTATTTGCAAATCTACGTTTTTTATATTTCCTTGGTTACACTTTTCTAAATATTCTTCAAATGTAGCTTTTCCAAATAGTTTTTCTGCTAGTTTATAAAATGTGCCTCCACCAACTCCGACTTCCGCCTAAGTGTTTTATTTCGTTATTGTTTGCTTTTATAAATGCTGTTCCAGTCCCAATTGAAGCAATTATAGCATTTTGTTTATTTGAAGCTGTTAGACCTCCTAAGCCAATTGCTTTAAATTCATCTATATATAGAACAGGAATTTTTAAAAATTCCTGTTCTTTTATTGTGCCTACTCCTGTTATAATTATTGTTTCAATGCTTCGTGGCTCTATGTTATTATTTTCTATAAATTTTTTTAGTAATTTTTTTGGTTCTTCTTTTTGGTAAATGTTTTTGTTTATTATTTTATTGTTTTCATCTACTTCTATAATTTTTGTAGTAGTGCTTCCTAAATCTGCACAAATTGTATGCATTGTAATGCTCCTCCAAAGTTATATTTTTCTAGGTCCGTCTCCTATTTCTACAGCATAAAAATCTGCTTCATATCCTATTTTATCTTTATAACTTTTTCCTACATTTTTTATAAAGTCATCTACTTTATCTGATTTTACTATACTTACTGCGCATCCTCCAAAACCTGCTCCTGTCATTCTTGCGCCTATTACTCCATCTTGTTTTAAGCTTTCTTCTACAAGTGTGTCTAATTCTTTTCCTGTAACTTCATAATCATCTCTTAAAGAATTATGTGATGCTATCATTAGTTCACCAAAAAGGTCTATTTTATTTTCTTTCAATGCTTTTACAGCTTTAATTGTTCTTTGGTTTTCATATACTGCATGTTTTGCTCTTTTTTGTCTTGTTTCGCTTTTTATTAAGTCTTTGTTCTCCTCAAATTCTTCTTCTGTAAGTTCTCCTAATGATTTTATGTTTAATTTTTGTTGCAACTCTCTTAGAGCTTCTTCACATTCAGCTCTTCTTTCATTGTATTTAGAATCTCCTAATCCTCTTTTTTTGTTTGTGTTCATTATTACTATTTTTGCATTTTCTAGTTTTACTGGTGCATATTCATATTCTAAATTAGCTGTGTCTAAAAATATTGCACAGTCTTTTTTTCCGTTTGCAATTATAAATTGATCCATTATTCCGCAATTTACACCAATGTATTTATTCTCTGCTTTTTGTCCTAGTAATGCTATTTTTGTCATATCTACATCTAAATCAAATAAATCTTTTAATACAAATCCTGTTAGCACTTCTATTGAAGCTGAAGATGAAAGTCCTGCTCCATTTGGTATTGTTCCTAAATATACAATATCAAAACCTTTATCTATATTAAAACCTTCTTCTTTCATTGCCCAAATCATTGACTTTGGATAGTTTATCCAATTCTCACTTTTGTTATATTTTAGGTCATCTATTGTAGATTCTAATATTCCTAGATTTTCAAAATTCATTGAATATAATCTTATTTTATTGTCATTTCTTTTTCTTGCAACTGCATATGTTCCCATTGTTAATGCACATGGAAATACATGTCCACCGTTATAGTCTGTGTGTTCTCCTATTAAGTTAACTCTTCCTGGTGCAAAGTATTCTTTAATGTCCCCTTCATTTCCAAATAGTTCTTCAAATTTTGTTCTAATCTTCTCTTTCATATTTTCCTCCAAATATTATAAAATTTGTAATTATAATTTATTCGTCAAAAATTAAACATCGTATTTATAATGGCATTTTACCACAAAGCATATTTTATAATCAACTAATTTATTTAAATTTATTTTAGTTAACAGGATATGCTGTGCTAGCCGGTCCTTCTTTTACAGGATTTGGTTTTCCGTCAATTATTGATTTTACTAATTTTTCGAAATTTTGAACTGCTACTTTTGCTGTCCAAACTTCACTTATTGTTTTATATGCATTTTTAGATAGTTTTTCTCTTAAGGCTTTATCATCCATTACTTTCATAGTTTTTTTGTAGAAGTCATCTAGGCTTGTATATGCTAGTCCATTCTCATTATTTTTAATTAAGAATGGTACTCCTCCTATTCCTTTATATGCAATTACTGCGCATCCACTATTCATTGCCTCATTTAAAACTACTCCCCATCTTTCATTTTTGTCACTTGTGCAAATAAATATATTTGCTTTTTCCATATATGATCTCACTTTATCAGATTTTACTGCACCTACTAATTTTATTTGATTTGTTAAATTATATTTCTCTATTTGAGATTTTGTTTTTTCAAGTAGTTCTCCATTTCCTATCATCTTTATTTCAAAATTATAGTTTTTTTCTTTTAGCTTTTGAGCTAGTTTTACTACATATTCTGGATGTTTTTCTTTTATGAATCTTCCAACCCAAATAATTTCTATTTTTTCGTTTTCTTTTTGTCTTAATAAATCTTCTACATTGTATATTTTTGTTTCTGGAAAGTAACCCCATTTAAAGCACTTGTTTTTGTACATTCCTAATTCATTAAAATCGTTTGGTCCATAGCTACTTGCACATAGTAAATATAAATTTTTGTTCTTTTTATATTTTAGATGTCTATCATATACCTTTTTTGAATTTTCAAAGTCAAATATACTAAGTACTCCATTATAGAAAATTCTAGCATAGTATCTAAATGTAATTTTATCCTGTTTTAGTCTTTCTTTAATATAATCATCTGTTGGTGTAGAGCCAGCTATAACTATGTCGCTATCTACTGCTAGCTTTGTAGCTTCATTGTACTTTTCTTTGCTTTCATATGCTTTTAGTACAAATGGGTAATCATTATCCATATCTTTGTAGCCTAAAGAAATTCTTTCTTGGTTAATTTTTTCCATTGATACAAATTTAAAATCTTCGCCATATTTTTTATACATTTCTAGGCAAAATGGAAGTTGATGATGTGTAAGAAAATTTGAATAAAATGTTATTTTCATAATATGCTCCTTTTATTTTAATTTTTTAGTAGTTACTTATTCTATTTATCAGATATGGTATCTTGGTTTCAAAATTCACTCCATATGCATCTTTTTTGTTTGTTTTATATGTATCGTTAATTGTTTCCCAAACATAATCTACTGCGATTTTTAAACCTTCTTCTAAAGTATTGTTGTTGGTTATTGCTCCAACTAATGTACTTGCAAATATATCTCCTGTTCCATGATACTTTGCAGGTATTTTTTCTTTAAAATACGTAAAAAATTCATTAGTTTCTTTGTTGTATGACATTACTCCTAATTTATTGTCTTTGAAACTTACTCCTGTTAAAACAACATATTTAGGTCCCAAATTGCTTAATTCTATTAGTATATCTTTTATCTCTTGTTCACTATAAATTTCTTTATATTCTTTCTCTAACATGTAGCTTGCTTCTGTAAGATTTGGTACTATTATGTCTGCCATTTTACAAAGTTTTTTCATTTCTTTAACAAATTTTGCATCAAAGCCTGCATATAGCTTACCATTATCTGCCATTACAGGATCTATAAATATAAAATTATCTGGTGTTTTAAATTGCTTAAAAAACTCTTTTAGTATACCTTCACATTTTTCTTTCATTATTCCATACTCTATATTTATATCATATTCTTCTTTGTATTTATTTATATCAATTTGTTTTTCTTTTTTAGGATCCAAAGTTCCAATATAAATGTTTTTTATTCTTGATGAAATAATAGCACCCATACACATTTGGCATGGTTCAAGTGTAACATACATATCGCAATCTATTAGTCTCCAATTATTTAGCTTTTTATTTGCTTTTTGAATTGCTAAAATTTCTGCATGAGAAATTGCACTTTGTTTTGTTTCTTTTAAATTATGTGCCCTTGCAATAATTTTGCCTTTCTTTACAATCACTGCACCTACTGGGATTTCTAGCTTTCCGTAAGCTTTTTCAGCTTCCTTTAAGGCTAAGCTCATAAATTTTGGTTCCATTGATATTTCCTTTTTAATTTTTTTGTTTGTTGGTGCACTTAGCTGGATTCGAACCAGCGGCCTCTCCCTTAGGAGGGGAGCGCTCTATCCACCTGAGCTATAAATGCATTTGTATTATTTTCATATGCTTTTTACATTATACACTATATTTTTTTTCTATGCAACAAATGTAATAAAAATTTAATTTTTGCACTTATTTTTCATATAAGACATATTTCCGTAGTTTTACGTGTTTTAGTCGTTTTTTAGGCTTTCTTGACATTTTTTCTTTATATTAGTAGTATTAGTTTATATTTATATAGGAGGAGATTTGTCTTGAAAAAACATTTTTTAAACTTATTTTTATTATTTATCATTCCACTGCTAATTTTAGCCGCAACATTAGTTCGGAATCTTTACAATAACACAAAAAGGTGCTCTAGCAGTTGATACAGTAAATCAAAATGAGCAGACTTCAAATTCAAATGTTACTTTTGATGCATATTTTGATGAAGATAACGGCACACGGAACACATTCTGCTGTTATTAATGCAAATCCTGAATATCCTTATTTGACTTTAAAAATTGGAGTTACTGGTGGTACACTAGTTAATCCAACTGTACAATTAAAAACTTTAAGTGGTTCAGCGGCTATTAACTATACTCTACCTTTTAGTAAAATGACTAATAATATTAAGTCAGTAGATGAAACTAATAAAATAATTTATTTTAATGATATTACCAATAGTAGCTCCTCTACACACAATTACTACAAATTTGGAATGCAAATTTCTACTATCATTGGTGATAGCGTTGATATTTCAAAGTTAAATGAAGATAGCGTTATTTTATTTACTGCAACATATAAAGATTTAGCTGGAAACACTTATAATATTTCAAAAGAAATTTATATAAATGTAGGTTGGACTGCTGATTTAACAATGGGCTTAGACCAACGTGTTACTAAATATATTGCTAATGATGATAAAACAATAAATATTCAAACAACTATTTTTTCTAAAATAAATAGTGCAAATTTAATAAATATACTTCCAGTTAAACAATCAAAAATAGTTGTTGATGTTCCTACATACCAAGGTATTGAACCTTCTAAAGTTGAGGTATCAGCAGTTAAAACAACTGCAACCAATGGTAAAGACCAATCAAATGTAGTTTTTGATAGTTCAAATTGGTCTTATGACTCAACTACAAAACAAATAACAATTACTGTAGATAACCCATTAGATAATAACAAAGCTGTTTCTAAAAGAGGAACTGACGAGTTCGTTATCTCATATACTTATCCTGAAGCAGCATATAATTTAATAGATTTGACTGGTGTTAATTTAAAGAATAAAATATCTGGAGTTATGACTTTATATTCAAATAATACAACAACAAATATAACAAAATCTCTTGATGATCACTTTACTTTAACTGAATATATTGGTGCAAAATCTGGTAGCGTACCAAAATCTTTCTTGTATTTAAATACTTTTGGAGAATCATTACGTAAAATAAAATATACTTGTAGTACAGTTCTTTACTTAGCTGAATCTGGTGCACTTCTTAGCCATAAATACATATTAAATGCTTCAACATTTAGTGATGGTACAAACTCTTTTCCAGCACTTATTTCAGGTGTTAATTATATACCTATTGTAGATTTTTATGTTTCAGTTCAAGAATTTTCTGAATTTTTTGGAGCTGATGGCTATATAAAAATTTATGACCAAAATGATACTCTTTTAAACACTATTTCAGCATCATCTACTACAGAAACTATAAATGGTGTTTTAAGCTACAAAATTGATATTCCTGAGGAAACAGCTAGAAATATAGAAAAGTACACTTTAATAACAAGTACACCTACTAATGATCTTACTGCTTTAAAAATTAGCTATCATAGAGCAATTCAAACAGATCTTCCATATACAATTGCTCAAATACAAAAATTTAAAACAATTGATGAAACTGTCAATTTTTATTCAGCACGTGGAAATGCTGGAGATGCAATAAATTATACTCACGAGAAGGATTTAAACCTTTCTCTAAATTTAGCAGATACAGATACAAATGCTTCATTCAATTTGGAAACAACTACACTAAAAAATAGTAATGAAGCTCAAACTATTATAGCAAATATACTTTTAGATAATGCTGCTAGAACAGATTCTGATTTGTGGGAAAACCCTGTTTTTGCAATAGAGTTACCTGAATATGTAACTAGTTTTGATGGCAATGTTAACATTCAAATTTCAAATATAGAAGGTTTTAGCGTTGTAGCTGATGAATTAAACATTATAAAAAAAGATAACAAGTTTAATTTAGTATTTAAACTAGATGGTTCTCAAAAAAATATTTATGCTAACCCAACTAAAATAAGAGTAGAATTTAAAGTTTTTGTTGATAAATTTACACCTAGTGTTACAAAAGATATTAATTTATATTACTATAACGCCCTTGCTTACCAATATAGAAACCCTTCAGTATTCAAACTTGATCCTTCAAATCTAGTTTGCGGAATTGCAACAGATTCCATTGATTTAATTACTGAACCTACTCTTCTTTGTGTTTCTGAGCTAAGTAACTTTAACAGTACAGGAGATGTTATTGATTCATTTGACGAAAACACTGTTGGTAACATATCTTTAGATGGAGCCGAAGCAACAATGGGCTTAATTATTCAAAACAATCATACTGTACCTGTTTCTGATATATCTGTTTTAGGTAGAATACCTTATATTAATAACAAATCTATATTAGGTAATAATGATTTAGGCACAAAAATTAATACGATTTTAACAACTTATATAACTAAAGTATCAAACATTGATGATAGTAAATATACAGTTTATTATTCAGACAATCTTGATGCAACTAAAGATTTAACTAACACTACTAACAACTGGGTAACCACACCAACAGATTTGAGTACAATAAAGTCATTTATGATTGTATTAAATAATTACGAATTGGCTGTTGGCGAGCAACTTAAGTTTAATTATAAATTTTCTACAAGTAATAGCTTAAAATATAATAAATATCTATTTGCTAACTTCGGTGCTTATTATACTTATGATGGAAATTCTGGTTCTAATGAAGCAAACAAAATTGGTTTAACTACTGGAAATGGTCCAATTTTAAGAGTAGTAAAAACAAGTTCTATACCAGAAGGCACTTCTGTAAAAGAAGGAGATTTAATAACTTACACAATAACAGTTTACAATGATGGCAATGTACCTGCTAAAAATGTTGTTATCAAAGATACTATACCTCAGTATACAACCTATGCTCAAGAAGAAAATGGTCAGTATATAAAAAATTCTTCTATTTCAACAGTTGCATCCGGTGTAGTCGAAACTTTAGGTGCTGGCGAAAATTGTTCATTGACATTCTCTGTAATAGTAAATGAAATTGAAAAGCATGATGCTTATATAACAAATACATCAAAAGTTACTGCTGACGGTCTAGATGAAATTCCATCTAATACTATCAATATTCCTACTACTCCTACAGAAAAAAATCCAGCATTAAGAGCTGTAAAAACAAGTTCTGTTCCAAGTGGTACTACTGTTAAGGAAGGAGATATAATTAATTATAAAATAACTGTTTACAATGATGGTACCGCTCCTGCCTATAATGTAGTAATTCATGATACAGTTCCTGCAAACACCACTTATGTTGAATTTGATACTACTACAAACCAATATGTAGAAAAACCTTCTACAACTTCTATTACATCTGTTGCAAAAGAAATTTTAGCTGCTGGTGAAAATTTCAACATTTCATTCTCAGTTAAAGTAAATGCTATTGCAAATAGTAATACAAAAATAACTAATACTGCTACAGTTACAGCTAACGATTTAGATGATGTTAGTTCTAATACAGTTACTATTTCTACAGAAGAAACTATAAAAAAGCCAATTCTAAGTGCTGTTAAAACAAGTTCTATTCAAAACGGAGCT
>ERZ779869.4036-NODE-4036-length-10844-cov-6.682732_pt1 | contig 10844 bp, 10 predicted proteins | sample MGYA00511557_ERZ779869 | MGnify/ENA primary metagenome ERZ779869 (study PRJEB29588, sample SAMEA2154620) | human gut metagenome | biome: human gut; feature: human-associated habitat; material: faeces | place: Denmark | collected 2008/2010 ...
AGGCTCTGGACACCGCACAGCCCGTGGTGGAGTATCTGCCCGGCTGGCACTGCGATATCACTGCCGCCCGCAAGTGGGAGGATCTGCCCCAGGAAGCCCGCGATTACGTTGAGTATCTGGAAAAGGCTATTGGCTGCAAGATCACCTACATCTCCGTGGGTGCCGAGCGTGAGGCCTACATCCACCACAACGTCTGATCCGCGCCACAGAACCCGCCGCATTGAAAAGGAAACGTGACTATGTTTGATATCATCACGGACAGCGCCTGCGACCTGACCCCTGAGACGGCCGCAACACTGAATATTGAGATCATCCCCTTCTATGTCTCGCTGGACGGTGAGCACTACCGCAAGGAAGGCAAGGAGATCGCCGTGCGCGATTTCTACCAGTTCATGGTAGATAACCCCTCGGCCTACCCCAAGACCAGCCTGCCTTCTCTGGAGGATTTTGAGACCGCCTTCCGGGCCCATGCCGAGGCGGGCCGCCCGGTGCTCTGCATCTGCTTTACCAGCAAGATGAGCGGCTGCGTGGGCAGTGCCCGCAACGCCCGGGAGCTGGTGCTGGAGGATTTTCCCGATGCTAAGATCGAGGTCATTGACAGCACCGCCGCCACCGTGACGGAGTCCATCGTGGTGGAAAACGCGGTAGCCATGCGGGATGCAGGCTGTACGCTGGACGAAGCCGTGACCTGGCTGGAAGCGGAAAAGATCACCAACCAGATCTTCTTCACGGTGGGTAATCTGGACTACCTCATCAAGGGCGGGCGCATCGGCAAAGTCACGGGCCGTGCCGCCAACATTCTGGGCATCAAACCCATGATCCTGTTCAAGGAGGGCGAGATCTTCTCCGCTGGCGTGGCCCGCGGCCGCCAGAAGAGCTTTGAGAAGGCCCTCGACCTGCTGATGACCTATCTGGCCGAACACAACGGCACACCCGATGACTACTGCATCACGGTGGGCTACGGCTACGATGCCGACGAGGGTAAGCGGCTCTGGATGCAGACCCGCGCCGCCCTGCGCGCCAAGTACCCCACCTGCGAGTGCAATGTGGTCCTGCTGCAGATCGGCTGCACCATTGCCGTGCACACCGGCCCCTATGCGTTGGGCATGGGCGTGATGCGGCGGTGGAAAAAACAGTAACTCCCTCAGTCGCCTCCGGCGACAGCTCCCTCTAGGAGGGAGCCTTACGGCAGCGAAAAGCCTCCCTCTCAGAGGGAGGTGGCATTGCGTCAGCAATGACGGAGGGAGTTCCCACATAGTAAAAAAGAAGCCCCGACGAATGTCGGGGCTTCTTTTTGTTTTTCAGCCTTGATTTTTACGATGCACGATCACAGAAGACGGTGACACGGGTCTTGCCGCCGTAGGTGCAGGTGTACAGCACCAGGGCGTAGCCGCTGTGTTCCACTTCCTCCACACTGTGGGGGTCAAGCACTTCGACCTTGTTCACGACGTACTCATTCACGATGCCGTCCATATCGGTGAAGGTGACGCTGTCCCCCGTTGTGAGGGAGGTCAGCTTGCCGAAATGGCTCTCGTAGTTGTGCGCCGCAATGACCAGATCATCGGTGCGGGAAGAGCCGAACTGGCGGCAGGGGGCGATCTTCAGGCGGGGGTAGCTCCACTCGCTCATCACCGGCAGGTCAATGCCGATGGCGGGAATGGAGATTTCACCCACATATTCGTTGCCGTCGATCTCCATCACCGGGAGCTCGGGGTCCAGGGGGCCGCTCTCTGCCTCCGGTTCCGGGGTCTCCACCTTCTGCTGAAGGTCGGCCACCACGGTCTGGGCCTCGGCACCGGCGTGGGCATCCTCGTAGCGGTTGTAGGCGTACAGGCCGCCAGCCGCCAGCAGGAGCACCACACCCAGCACGATGCAGACAAGCCCGGGGGATACTTTACGCATTCTTTTCACGTTTCTTGCTGCGCTCCATCAGGTAGGCTCCCACGGCCACCAGCACCAGACCGCTTGCCGTCAGAACAGGGATGGGCCAGTTCAGCTGACCGGTCTGGATCAGTTTGGGACCTTCGGTCGGGCGGGCATCCGCCACCACGCTGGCCGGGGCGGTGGGCTCCGGTGCACTAGGGGTGGTGGTTTCAGTCACGGTCGGGCGGGCATCTGCCGGGGCCGGGTTCTCCGGCGTGGAAGGGGTGGGCGGGGTGACGGGATCAGGGTCATACGGGTCCGGGTAGTACGGGGTCTCGATGGCCTTGTAGCTGTTGTTGAAGGTGATGCTGCTCACCTTTTCGTCCATCAGGTCGGCCTGTGTGTGCACGGCCATCCGGGCCACCAGCTTGTCGTTGTCCCACACCACGGAAACGCGCAGATAGTACACGGTTTCATCGTAGGTGCCGCGGGTGTTGACACCGGCGCGCTGGCGCACGGTGTAAACGTAATAGCCGGGCTTGGTGTAGTTGATTGGGCCAAAGCTGCCGGTCTCGCCGTCGGTGATCTCCAGAGTGGTCACCTCGGGCAGGGGCGCATTGTCCACAGCCTCAAGTTCCACAGTCAGTGTTTCCTTTGGGAGAGGTGTTTCCCCCGTGGACTGAATGGAAACCGGAAGCTCCTGCAGCTGTGTATGCTGGTCAGCCGCGGTGGCCGCAAATGCCGCCGGCTGACACAGGCAGAACCCCAACGCAAGCGTCAGGAGTGCTGCCGCGATTTTACGGAACCTCATTTCATCCTCTCCTTTATGAATCCGACGCGGACGGGATCATCCACGCCAGAAGAATGGTGCGTGCATCGGTAAACTCCGTTGAACAGGTGGACAGCGCCAGCACCTGAGCGTCATCGCCCGCCGCTTTCATGGCGGCCAGCGTTTCGGTGTTCAGGTTCAGGGCGTTCTCCTGCGCAAAGGTGTACAACCCCTGCAGGTCGCTGTCCCAGCGCTGGGGCTGGAAGATCGCGCTCTCAGACGAAGGGACCAGCAGACATGCAAAGGTTTTAAGATCATAGGTGCGGTCGGGCAGGATCAGCTCACCGGTGGTGTTCTCTGCAAAGAACTCTGCGTCCTTGTAGAGATCCAGATCACCGAACATCTTGCTCTCTTCCATGTGGTGACCATACAGCAGAGAGTAGGGGTCGGTGAAGTTCTTGTCGCAGTTCACATCCAGAAAGATGCTGCCTGCCAGCGAGAAATCACCGTAGACATCGGTGTTCACATAGGTAAAGTTGTCCTCGCCCTGTACCACAGGGTAGTCGATGGCGGTGTTGTCCAGTGTGACCCACGCGCAGACATCCGGGTTGATGCCCAGCAGCTCCTCAAAGCTTGCGCCGTTATCCGCGCCCGCCTTGGGCTTGAACTGCAGAAGCTCTGCCTGAACATTGTCTGCGGCGGCGTACACCTGCGAGTTGTCCCACAGGGCATAGGCTGAATACGCCCCGGCGACCACCAGGAACAGCACGACCACCGCGCTCACCAGAAAGTCGGCTGCCCTCAACGCTTTTCTCTGCCAGTTGATACAGCCCACCTCCTAGCTGGCTTTCTTGGCTCCCCTGTTAGGGGAGCTGGCGCGAAGCGCCTGAGAGGTTTCTACCGGAAACTGAACCTCTCCGTCAAAGCCTAACGGCTTTGCCACCTCCCCTAGTAGGGGAGGCAAGTCAGGCATTACGTTCCAATTCAACAACACGTTTCTGTATTGTATCATGGATACGTTCGCAAACAGAATCGAAACAGCGGTCGATCTCAAGATTGGAAAACCTTAAAATCATAACACCATACTTTTCAATGATCGTATCACGTTCTTTGTCGTAAGCCTCACCTTGATCTGTATAGTGCTGTGAACCGTCCAGTTCAATCACTAACCGAGCTGCCGGACAGTAAAAATCTGCAATAAACGAGTTAATTACACGCTGTTTGTAGATTTTTACCGGATATTTTCGGAGAAATAAATACCATAATTTCCGCTCATGCTGTGTCATTTCACGCCTGAGCTCTTTTGCCCGGAAATTCATTTCTCCATTGTAGGGCAGATTGGTGATAGACATAGGCCAAACCTCTCCGTCAAAGCCTTGCGGCTTTGCCACCTCTCCTAGTAGGAGAGGCAAGAAGGGTGCTGCTTCACGGTCAGCTTTCGTGAACGGTCAACGCTGAGGCGTATACTTGGCTCCCCTACTAGGGGAGCTGGCGCGCTAGCGCCTGAGAGGTTCTTACTCCTCGTCGCGGCGGCGCTTGTTCAGCATCAGGGCCACACCACCAATGGCAACGATGGCCAGCAGTGCAATGTAAGGAGCGTTGTCGAGGATAACGCCGGTGTCGATGGTAGCGCCCTTAGTATTCGTAAATGCAACAGTAGCTGCATCCTTCGTCATAGTCTGCGCATCAGAGGTCAGGCTCGTCGTAGAATTGCCACCATTCACAGAAACCGTAGTCGTGTAGCCCTTAGTGGGATCATTCATATTCGTGTAGTCGTCCTCAGTTACAGTATACTTAACACTCTTGGGAACATTTACAAAATTCAGGGTCTGGCCATTCTTCAGAGTGAACTTAACCTGAGCCTTGCCGTCCGCACCGAAGCTAACCGTCTTCGTTTCATCACCCACGGTATAAGTGATACCGGTAGGTGCACTCTCGTTATCAGCTTTTTCAAAGTCAATGGTAAAGCCAAATTCCTTGGTCTTATCACCCAGATTGCCCTCAACAGTTTTGGTAACGGCGATGCTATTTGCAGAGTATGTGTTAGTGAAGGTATCGCTCTTGGCTCCCAGATAATTGCCCTGAGCATCATAACCCTCAGTATGGACAGCAGCCACGCGCAGCTGACCATTAGTGCCATTAACAACACTCACAACCAGTTTGATGCTACCCTCAAAGTAAGAAACACCAGCAAACTTATTGGTAGAAACTTCCTTCAGAGTGTACTCATACACGCCAACTTTCGTGTACTCAGGCAGGGCAATAGTAATGTTGCCAGTAACGCCCTCAGCTGTTGCGGTGCCTGCCTCAAACGTAGCACCAGTGATTGTGCCCAGCTCCGGTGCAGAAGTTGCATCGCCGCTCTTGACTACACCATTACCAACCTGCGCCAGAGTAAAAGTCTCTTTTGCATTGCTACCATTGCCTTCCAGCTTATAGACCTTTTTCACAGTAACAGTCTGTGCATCAGAATACTCTTTGCCATCAAGCGTGATGGTGGACCCAGTCGCAAACGCTGCGGTTGCGCCGACGGTGAGCATCATGGCGGCAGCCAGAACGCCCGCGAAGAATTTCTTCAGTTTCATTGTTATTCCTCCCTAGTAAGAAATCGTTCGTACTCCTGTGCCGCGGCCCAAACTCCGCGGTTCACAGGCAGGATGCCGGCAGCTTCTTCCGGCCTCCGTGGTATTACAGACTGCGTCGCCGCAGTAGTGTAATTACTTTTGCTTGCACATCCTCCAGCGGAACCGGGCCAAAGTCCCGGCTGTCCTCGGATTGTGTGCGGTAATCGCCCAGCACAAAAACGCAGCCCTCCGGCACCGTGTAGGGGTACTCCAGCGCGTCTTTTGCGTAGGTGGGGTAGAGGATCTCGCCGCTCTGCACCGCGCCGTTCACCACAAGGGTGCCGCTGTCGTCCAGAGCCACAAGGTCGCCCTCGCGCCCAAGGATGCGGCCCACCCGGAGCTTGCCGCCCTGGGTGTAGACCACAACGTCGTTTTTTGCGTAGGTTTTTTGCAGGCGGTAGCAGATGAGCAGGTCGCCATCCTTTACCGCGGGGAACATGCTGCTGCCCTTGGCCTGCGTGAGCAGGAACACCTGCGTGAACAGCACCCAGGCGCACAGCAGGATCACCACAACGCGGCCCAGCAGGCTGATAAAATCCTGCCGGTTCTCAGCGTCCAGCCTGCGGCGGCGCACCGCCCGTGCCCCCTGCTTCAGGGCTTCATTGTCCAGCGGGTGCATCGGAATGCGCCTCCTTTTGGGGGTCAGAGCTGTCAGATTCCGGGTTAAACCTCTCAGTCACGGCTGTCGCCGTGCCAGCTCCCCTAGTAGGGGAGCCCTTGGCAAAACTGTCAACTTTGGTGGGAGCCAGGTTTATGTTCCCGGGTTCACCGGTGCCGGATGCTTCCGGCTGCGCAGCACCTGTCTTGCCTCCCCTACTAGGGGAGGTGGCAAAGCCGTCAGGCTTTGACGGAGAGGTTTCCAGCAGCACATTGTACCTTGTGCGCTCGGCGCGGATGGCGGCTTCGTACAGTGCGTAAAGCTCTTCCAGCTTCTTCCACATTGCCGCTTCGTCCACGCCGCCCAGCAGGTTCTTGCGGAATTTCACCGTCCGGAACCACTGGATGATTGCTTCCTGCTCCGGGCTGATACAGCTTTCCTCTGCACCGGCCAGCCGCTGGGGCGCTTTCTTCTTCGCCATGCGGTCAGCCCCCTTTAGTCATCTTCCTTACGGTGCTTGCGCAGCATCAACAGGGCAACGCCGCCAGCCACCACAGCAAGGATGACAATGTAAGGCAGGGTGTCGAGGAGGACACCAAGGTCAGGTTGCAGGGTGCAATTATTGGTAAAGGCAATCGTCTTAGCGTCCGTACCAATCGTCACACTTGCTTCTCGCCTATTCTCAGGTGTTCCGGAATCAACCACATAGCTGGTCTCGTACTTTTCGCCTGAATAATTATCCTCTACAACCTTGTATTGGCCGCTCGGTAGATTCTTGAAGATAATCGAAGCTCCGTCTTTCAGCGTAAACTGACCATTACCTTTCCATTCAACCTTTGCACGATCTGCTTCACTAATCTCAATATTGGTATCAGTGATATTTGCCGCTGTGCCATCAGCTTTGGTAATTGTAAAGGTAAAGGCTTTGTTGGTGTCGCCAAGTTTGCCGGTAACGGTTTTGGAGACGGTCAGGTTTGCAGAAGCAGGCACATACTTTGCGTAGAAAGTTGTATCTTCTTTAATGGTATCTTCATCAAAATCAAACTTGCTACCTTCCGTGCAGTCCTGATTTGTATACCAACCATCAAAGGTGTAAACTGTACCATCTGGGGTTGTTTTAGTTTTCGGGCAGGTTGCTTCAGTCTGACCTTCACCAATAACATCCGGGCGGGCAATCGCTTTCAGCAAAATCGAAGTACTCCCTTCTGGGACAGTAAATGCTCCGCCATAATCACGCACTAGAGCAAAGGTATCTTTACCCACATCCTGAACCATAAACTTGACGTTGATGTGCGTTGTATCATGGAGCACTATCAAACCATCCAGATGGTACGTCATTTTTTTATCACTGACCGACGAAATCGGAGATTTATATATGCCCTTCGTGTATGTGGGTTTATAGTTCTCTTCACCCGTCCAGTCTCCATCCTCGCCGTTTTTGCCAGTATTGGCTCCACCCGCAGCAACGACCTCGTACCATTCAATTGTGTACGTGCCTACAGTATTCGCTTTCGTTGGATCCTTCTCAATTTCCTTTTGGATTTCTTTCGGGAGTGATTCGTAATAGTAGTCCTTGTATTTGCCATCCTGTTTAATCGGAATCACAGGAAACTGTCCAGAATCAACTATAATTTCAGTTCCCAACTTCGTAGCAATAACGGCCGTGTCATAAATTGAGGTACGTTTATTGTATTTACTCGGAGCATCTACATTTGAAATCGTACCAACGGCCATGCCGTTCCACGCTTTATTTTCAGCTTTATTACCATAGTAATCACCCGAATAGCCCAAAACCTGCGTGTAAACATAAAGATTGTAAGAAGATGTCGTTGTAGTGTTCACAACCTCAATATCATCCAGTGTATCACCACTAGTTAGCTTATCCTTAGCTTTACCATAGCGATGCTTAATCTGCACATGGCCTGCCGTGGTAAGCTTTAGCTTCACGGTTTTATAGTTATCGCCCCATCCCTCAACTGAACCAACAAACTCAGCTGTACCTTTTGTAACTATCCATTTATGATAATAACTACTCTTTCCGTTATTGGAATGCAGTGTAATCGTTGCACCAACCGGAACTTTTGTATCACCCTGAATGCTACTGATCGTAGCAATTCCATCATTCACATTCGGGTACTCAACGCCATCAATCTCAATGCTGACGATCTCAATGCCGTCATCATCGAAGTCTTCACTTCCCTGATCCGGGTATTCCAGCGCAATCACAAAGGGGCTGAAGCTGGAGGTCTCAAACGTCAGGGTGCCGTTGGTATAAGTAAGGACATCCAGAATCTCCACATTGCCATCAGAGGTCTCGTGGAACACCTTCAGCGTGCTGGCAGTTGCACCTTCCATTTCCGGCAGGGCATCCAGACCGGAGATGGTGACGGTGGCCTTTTGGCCCTTGGCAGGCTGCACCTTTTCGCCCTTGGCGTTCTTGGGGGAGATCTTCAGGCCCAGAATGGGCATCATTTCCCCCAAGCTGTCCTCGTGGCTCTCATAGAAGCTCTCCATATCATCATCACCCATGTGGATGACGCTGAGGCTATGGGCGGCAGAGGGCAGATTCTTCACCTCTACCGGCAGGGTCGTGGTCTTCAGTTCGCCGTCCTCGTCCTCGTAGGAAGCAGAGGCCTTGGCAGTCAGATCCACAGGCACGGGGTTCTTGTCCACCAGATCCTCGTGATCCACGTCCTCTTCCTCATCGGAGCCCACGGTACCGTCCTTCCATGCGGCGTAGACGTTCACGGTGGTGGTCTTGTCGTCCAGAATGTTGCTGGTGGGGTCGGTGAGGTTCAGGCGCACCCGGTTGCCAAACTCGTCCAGCGTGTACCAGTAGTCAAACTGCCGCAGTTCGCCCTTGGGGTCCCGGTTGGAGGAGGGGTTCTCGATGTAGCTGCTGTAGTCCGCAATGGTCTCTGCCCGGGGCACAGCCTGAATGAAGTACAGGTTCCACAGAACTTCACCGTTCCGGGCCAGATACTCGCTCTCCGTCATATTGTTGATCTGTGCCTGAGCAGTAATGTCCTGCAGGTCAAGGGTGTTCAGCTCCCTCAGCCAGAAGCGGTAGACCACCATGTCCTGCAGCTTTTTGATCTCGTCGCCGGAAACGACCACTTTGTCATCAGGCTTTTCCACCACGTCGTCCTCGCCGGACCACTGGGTTTCGGTGCTGGAGCTGGGGTCGGTACTGGTGCTGGTGCTGGTGTCGTACTCAATGACGGTGCCCCACTCTGTTTCCTTAACGGTGGGGCTGCCGTCGAGGTTGTCCTCGCCGCCTTCCACAGGCCGGGTGGCAACTTCGTCCTCGCCAAAACCGGCAGCTTCGCCGCCGTCTACAGGCCGGGTGGCTTCCTCCTCGCCGAAACCGCCAAATTCGTCGTCAGGATAGGATGCCTCGCCGTCATCTACGGGCCGGGAGGCCTCTTGATGAACCTGAGGATCGATCAGACCCTCCGTTGCAAACACCGGCACAAGGCAGGTGCAGATGACCGCAAGCGCCAGACAAAGCGCAAAAACGCGCTTCACCAGCCTATCTTTTTTTCCGTGATGATTTTTCCGCACAGTGGAGCCCTCCCTGCATCATAGTATTTTTGGCAAAACCGGAGGAAAAGATATTCAACTTTTGTCGTTTTTCTTTCCCTTGGCAGGTTATTTTTACCAGACACATCATTATCGTAATTATAGCATGTATATCCAGTATTTTCAATAGTGAAATTTTATTTTCCCTTCCCCTTTTCAGACAAAATATTCTGCGATATACAGCACGTTATGAACCGCCGTAATATCATTGCGGGGAGTAGAACAGTCCGACTTATCCGCACGCCCGCCGCATTGATATATCGCGCAGTTTTGTGTTGTATATTCGCAGTTTCACTCTCTATAATACATGAAACGCAGATTCCTTTCACTTTTTTTCGGGATTTTTTAAAAAAAGTTTTCGGAGCCCTCTCAGTCAAAGCCTGACGGCTTTGCCAGCTCTCCCAAAGGGAGAGCCAATTGCGGCTCGACCTTCAGCGGCATTTACCGCCCAAAAGCCTGCCCAAAGCTCCCGTTTCCCTTGCAGATGCGTTGGCTCCCCCCTCGGGGGAGCTGTCGAGCGAATGCGAGACTGAGAGGGCGTGCCCCACCAAAAAACGCCCCCATCACTCAAAGGAGCAATGGGGGCGCTTTACCATATTACAATGGGTTCCGCTTACTCAGCCTTGGGGGCTTCGGGAGCCTTTGCCTCCTCAGCCTTTGCGGCGGGCTCTGCCGGAGCGGCAGGAGCGGCAGCGGGCTTCGGAGCCTGCTTCACCACGGGCTTGGGGGGATTCGGATCGTCCTTCAGCGGGAAGAGGATGATGTGCTTGGGGCACTTCTGGGCGCACATGCCGCAGCCCTTGCACTTGTCGTAGTCCACACGGGCCACGCCGTCCACAACGTGGATGGCATCGAACTTACAGGTGCGCTCGCACATGCCGCAGGCAATGCAGGAAGTGGTGCACAGCTTGTTTGCCACAGCACCCTTATCCTGATTGGAGCACATGACCACGGGCTTGCGGGGGCCGCCTGCGTCGATCATAATAACGTGCTTGGGGCAGATGTTGGCGCAGGCACCACAGCCGGTGCACTTGTCCTTGTCCACCTTGGCCACGCCGTCCACAATGTGGATGGCATCGAACTTACACACCTTGGTGCAGTCGCCCAGGCCGATGCAGGCAAAGGTACAGGTCTTGGGGCCGCCGTACAGGGTCGCGGCAGCGGCACAGGTCTGGATGCCCTTGTACTCGTAGCTGGGCTTGCAGTGCTCGGAGTTGCCCTGGCACTGGACCACAGCCTTCTTCTCCACAGCGCTTGCCTCACCGCCCATGATCTTGGCAATGGCGGCAGCAGCCTTGGGGCCGCCGGGGGCGCACTTGTCGCAGGGAACGCCGTCCATAACAACGGCCTTTGCGTAGTCGGCACAGCCGGCGTAGCCGCAGCCGCCGCAGTTTGCGCCGGCCAGACA
>ERZ779869.4040-NODE-4040-length-10831-cov-13.123515_pt1 | contig 10831 bp, 10 predicted proteins | sample MGYA00511557_ERZ779869 | MGnify/ENA primary metagenome ERZ779869 (study PRJEB29588, sample SAMEA2154620) | human gut metagenome | biome: human gut; feature: human-associated habitat; material: faeces | place: Denmark | collected 2008/2010 ...
CAAATGAAAAGCGCCCATACAAATCATTTTATATGATTTGATGGGCTTTTTTTATGATGAATTAGTGAATCTATGCTATATTTATAGAGTATGTTTTATTGTGAGAAAGGGAGGCTTTTATGGTAAACAGTAGAATGGATCGTACGCAGAGTGATGTACGTGAAATGGAAGAGATTGATTTATTAGAATTATTTAGGGCTATATTAAAACATATTAAGTTGATTATTGTTTTATGTATATTATTTGGTGTTGGTGGTTTCTTTGGAACTAAGTTATTGATTGCTCCAACCTATACAGCGAGTACATCAATTTATTTAACTCCTCAGATTAGTGAGAGTGGATCTTTAGATTACAATTCGCAGATGGCTAATAGTAAATTGGTTACGAATGCGGTGAATTTATTGACTCAGAATAACATTATGTCTGAGGTAGCTAAAGATGTTGGGCTTGAGAGTGCTGATAGTGTTAAAAAGCTTGTGAGTGTAACGAATGAATCAAATACAGAGATCATTACAATTTCAGCTACGACTAAAGATCCTAAATTATCTAAGAATATCGCAAATGATACAGTAAGTACGTTTATTCGTACAATGCAGAAGAATTTGAATGTTCGTAATATTGAGGTTGTTGACAAGGCTAAATTATCTTATATTCCTAGTGGACCAAATGTGAAGAAGAATACTTTACTTGCTACTATGGTTGGTTTTGTACTTGGTTGTGGTTATGCAACATTGAGATTCTTGTTTGATAATCGTTTACGTACAAAGGAAGAGGCAGAAAAATATTTGGGTATTCCAGTATTCTGCGAGATCCCTGAACTATAATGGCTAAGTATATTGATTTGCATTCACATATTGCCTGGGGTATTGATGATGGTATGCCTTCAATTGAGGATGCAGTGAGTTCATTAGAGTCTGCTAAGAAGGATGGTATTGTAGGTATTTGTAGTACGCCTCATTTCATTCCTGGTCAATTGGATGTTCATATCTATAATGAAATGGTAACTCGTCAATTGGAATTAAGAAAGATGAGTCCTATCCCTATCTATTTTGGTGGGGAAGTGATGATGAATAGTGAATTTATTGAAGGATTGGAATTAGATTTATATCCTACTTTAAATAGTTCTCGTTATATGCTTGTAGAATATAATGTTCTTCGTGATATTCATTCGATTGATTATAGAGATGAATGTATATATGAATTGAAGATGAAAGGCTTTGTTCCTGTATTAGCTCATATTGAAAGATATTTCCATGATGGTCTAGATTATTCAATTATTGAGCATTGGGTAGATATGGGTTGTGTTCTACAAATGAATCGTACTTCGATTCTTGGTGTGAATGGAAAGAAAATACAATCGAATGCATTAGAATTATTAGACAATGGATATTGTGATGTGATTTGTACAGATACGCATAGAGCGAGTGGAAATCGTATTGAACAATTGAGTGATGTATATTCAGTTGTTTCTAAGCGTATTGGTTCTGAGAATGCGGATACCTTATTTTATGAGAATCCAAAATTATTATTGAGTAATAAAGAAATATTAAATATTGAGGTTGAAAAGAAAAAGAAACTGTTTGGTTTCTTTGGGAGATAGAAATGGCAAGAAAGAAAAGAAATCAATTTGATGTGGATGAAATATATCGTGGATTGCGTACTAATATTGAATTTAGTCAGATGGATGATGCGATTCAAGTAATCAACGTAGTAAGTACGATTCCTAATGAAGGAAAGAGTACTGTAGCTTGTAATTTAGCTCGTATTATGGCAGCTAAATATAAAAATGTGTTATTAATTGATTGTGATTTAAGAAATGCATCAGTTCATAAAACACTACAGATCTCAAATCGTTCAGGATTAACGAACATTATTGCTGAATTTAAAGAAGGCGTAAGTATTCATTCATTTGAAGGAGTACAAGACGTACAATATGATGGAGGTTATCCTTTATCTGTCATTACTGCAGGTCATCGAGTACCAAATCCTAGTGAAGTATTAGGATCTAAAAGATTAGCTAAATTCTTAAACCAAGCACGTCAAGAATTTGGATATATTATTATTGATTGTCCACCAGTTGCGGTTGCAAGTGATGCTATTCCATTATGTAACGTAAGTGATGGAGTACTGTATGTAGTTGATTCAAAATCTTCTGACAAACGTAAAGTAAAAGCAGCCATTAATGACGTAGAAAGAAATGGTGGTCACGTCATGGGGGTAGTATTAAACAAAGTAGAATCAGCAAGCGATAGTAATTATGGATATGGCTACGGATATGGTTATGGAGGAGAAGAAAATGGTAAAAAGAAGAAAAAGAAATAGTTTCATTATCCTAGCTTCTACTCTATTACTAACAGGATGTGGAAATAGTGAATTAGAAATCACTCAAAATGATATTCTAGAAGTGGCAAGAGACGATGCGAATGCTACTAAAAAAGAATGTTCGAATGTATCTGTTCAAGAAGAAAAGAAATATTATACAGTAAGCTTTGATACAACTACTGGATCTTATGAATATAAGATTGGTAAAGATGGTATTATACAAGAAAGAAATTATAAAAGAAGTAATAGTGAAGAAAAAGAAGAAGTTTCTACTTCTGAACCTGTAGAAGAAAAGAAGGAAGAAACTAAAGTTGAAACAGGAAAAGAAGAAAAAAAAGAATCAACTTCTTTTGATAAAAATCAACAAGCAGCTATTGATGCAGCTCTTGCCAATGCAGGATTAGGACAAGAAGATGTAACAGATATTGGTTGTACTTTAGATGAAGCAACACAACAATATACTGTTACATTTACATTCCAGGATATCAAAAATACTTGTATGGTTGATGCAGCTACATTCACTGTATTATCTTCTATTCAAGGTTAGATGTACCTATTTTTGACTGAAAAGGACGGATGTTGTTCTTTTCTTTTTTTTTTAGTACAATAGTTTATATGTAAATTGTGAGGAGAATTCTATATGTCAAAAATAGGAAGATTAAAAATATTTATTGAATTTGTATTTTTCTGGATATTAATACAGTTCTTGCAGGCCATGAATATAGCACGATTTGATGATGAAATCGCTATAAAGTTATGTGCACTATATTTTTTGATGCAGATTCTAATTGGCCGTTATCAAGGAAAAGTATTGTTAATGTATGATGAAATACGATTATTAGTATTAAGTCATGTTGGTTTTTTCTTTGCGAGTTTTTTGGTATTTCCATTTTATTCTTGGACATTTCGTAAACTATATGGTTTTGTGTTCTTAACACTCTTTTTGTTTGTTTTTGCAGGATTTAGTTCCAGATATACTCATAAATGGTTTAGAAATAAATACAAACATAATACTCTAATAATTGGTGTAGGGCACACAGCTGCACAACTTGCCTTTGTATGTAGAGGAAATAGTTACTCGTTGTTGGATGTACAGGGGTTTGTGAATTGTAAATCGTATGGTATTCATCAGGAACAAGTTGTTTCTAAAAATAAAACAATAGGTATTGAAGATGTGGATTCATTTATCAAATCACATAATATTGATACGGTATTAATTGCGATACCTGAATTGAAACAAAAAAATTTAAATTCATTATTTGAATTGTTTAAGAAAAAAGTAAATGTGATTAAGTATTTACCTCAAGTGAATGGTTTAGTTACGTTTGATACAAAGGTTGAAGACTTTGACGGAATTTTAATGATTTCAAATTCTCGTGGAGTAAACCAGATTGGATCATATGTTTTAAAACGCTTAATGGACATTTGTGCAGGATTATGTGGAGTTTTAATTTTGATTCCATTAACTGTTTTTGTGTTTATCAAGAACCGTAAAGAAGGAGATAAGGGACCTATTTTCTTTACACAGAATCGTATTGGTAAGGATGGTAAAGAATTTAAGATGTATAAGTATCGAACTATGGTACTTGGTGCGGATAAGATTCTTGAAGAATTAATGGAAAAGAATCCTGCAATTCGCGAAGAATATACGGTGAATAAAAAATTGGCAAATGATCCTCGTATCACAAGTGCAGGAAAATTCTTGCGTGAAAAGAGTTTAGATGAATTTCCACAATTTATAAATGTATTATTAGGTCAAATGTCTCTGATAGGTCCTAGACCTTATTTGCCACGTGAAAAAGAAGATATGGGACAATATTATGATGATGTTGTCGCATGTAAGCCTGGTATTACAGGTATGTGGCAAAGTCATGGTCGTAGTGATGTGGACTTTGACCACCGCTTAGTTTTAGATGAATATTATTATCGCAACTGGTCATTCTGGTTGGATGTAACATTATTATTTAAAACAGTTAAGCAAGTTCTTTATGGAAGAGGGGCAGTATAGACATGAAGGAACAAAATAAAGTTTTAAGAGGAATTGGAATTGCATTATCTATTTTGTTAGTTGTAGCATCATTTTATCTTTTATATCAATTGATTAAAATTAATGTTTTACCAACTAAATTATTATTTTTAATTACCATTATATTTGTATTGTTAGATGCAATATTTGCGTTATTGTTGTGTTATTATACAAGAGCAGTTGTTTCAAAAATAATTTGTGTTGTTATTACTTTAGTACTTATATTTGGTTCTTGTATGGGTGGCTTTTATATTTCGAAAACAGGAAGTTTATTGACAAGCATTACGAATGTAACGAAACATGCGAAAAATACGGTAAGTGTAGTAGTTAAACAATCGAGTGATATAAAGAATAAATCACAGTTAAATGGTTTATCAGTTGGTACATTGCGTACGATTGGTACTCAAGGATCATCTAAAGCTTTAAAAGAATTAAGTAAAGATGGTATTTTAATGAATCAAAGTGAATATGATAGTTTAAGTGCTATGTTAGAAGCTTTCTATAAAGGAGAAGTGGATTCAATTATTATCAATGAATCGAGTCGTAGTCAAATCTTAGATATGGAAAGCTATGCAGATTTTGATAATAATACAAGAGTTGTTTATCAAACTTCTTATAAAGTAGAAAATACAGACAAGGCAAATGCGGTAAGTGATATTACATCAAAACCATTTAATGTATTAATTTCAGGATCGGATACGCGTGGTGGATTTGATGAAAATGGTCGTAGTGATGTGATTATGGTAGCTACTATCAATCCTAAGACAAGTACAATATTATTGACTTCTGTACCTCGTGACTTCTATGTAACAACCGCTTGTGATGCGGCAGATGGTTGTATGCAAGGGGCATTAGACAAAATTACACATACGGGTATTCATGGTACAAATACTACAAAACGTACAGTAGAACAATTGTTAGGGATTGAAATCAATTATACATTTAAAGTTGGATTTGACACAGTGACTGATTTGGTAGATGCATTAGGTGGTGTTGATGTATATGTAGAGCCTGGCTATGCGGTCACAACATCTACATTTAGTGTTCATGAAGGAACGAATCATTTGGATGGAGAACATGCATTAGCTTATGCTCGTGAACGGTATTCATATACAGAAGGGGATCGTCAACGTACTAAAAATCAACAACAAGTACTAATGGGGATTGTAAATGAAGCTACTAAACCAAGTGTTATTACAAAGTATGCTTCTATTATGGATGCGATGGCAAATACTTTCTCTACAACAATGTCAAATGAAGAAATTTCGGATTTAATTAAATATCAAATCAACAACAATCCAAAATGGAAGATGGAACAGTATATGGTCGATGGAACAGGTGATACATTAATGTGTGCTGAACTTGGTGATGCAGCTAGTGTTATGGTTCCAGATCAAAGTACAGTTAAGATGGCTAAGGATAAAATTAATGCGGTATTAGCTGGAAAATCGGCAGATGACGTAAAGTAATATAATGGGGATAGGTTTGCCTATCCTTTTTTTTTGTAGTATGATAATTGGGTCTAAGGAGAGTTTAATATGCGAAAAAATAAAAAGAAACCAAATAGGGTAGGAAAGGTATTTGGAGTCATCTTTTCTATTTTATTAGTTGCTGCAACAATGTATTTGTTGTTTAATTTAGTAAAATTAAATGTTTTACCAACAAAATTATTATTTTTAGTAACAGTTGTATTTGTGCTTTTAGATTTAATTTTCATCTTATTATTGTGTTTTGCCACAAAGGGTGCTGTGTCTAAAATTATTTGTATTATCTTTACAATAGCTATTGCATTAGGATCATGCATGGGTGGATACTATATATCAAAAACTGGTAATTTATTATCAAATATGACAACTGTATCTTCCAATGCAAAAACGACTGTAAGTGTAGTTGTTAAGAAATCCAGTGATTTGAAAAAGAAGAATGATTTAGCTGGACATAGTATCGGTGTACTACAAAATATTGGAACAGTGGGATCGAAAAAAGTATTAAAGGATTTAAGTAAATCTGGTATTGAAATGAACCAAACACCATATGAAAGTATGACGGATATGTTAGCTGCCTTCTATAATGGTGAAGTAGATTCAATTATCATTAATGAATCAAGCCGTGATCAAATTACAGACATCGAAGAATATGCTGAATTTGATAAGAACACTCGTGTTGTTTATCAAACTAGTTATGAAGTAGAAAATACGGATAAAGCCAATGCGGTAAGTAATATTACAAATACACCGTTTAATGTATTAATTTCTGGATCAGATACTCGTGGTGGATTTGATGAAAATGGTCGTAGTGATGTAATCATGGTAGCTACCGTGAATCCTAAAACTGGTACTATCTTATTAACTTCAATTCCTCGTGACTATTATGTTACAACTGCTTGTGATGCAGGTGATGGATGTCAACAAGGAGCTTTAGATAAAATTACACATACAGGTATTCATGGTACGAATACAACAAAACGTACGGTGGAACAATTATTGGGTATTGAAATTAACTATACATTCAAAGTAGGTTTTGATACTGTTACTGACATTGTTGATGCCGTTGGTGGTATTGATGTAAATGTTGAACCAGGTTATGAATGCAGTAATTTCTTACATGCTCCAGGATTAAGTGTACATGCAGGTGTGAACCACTTAAATGGTGAACAAGCATTAGGATATGCTCGTGAGCGTTATGCATATAGTGAAGGGGATCGTCAGCGTACGAAGAACCAACAACAAGTTCTTATGGGAATTGTAAATAAAGTAACTAGCCCTGCTATTGTGACTAACTATGCTTCAATTATGGATAGTATGGCCAATACTTTCTCAACTACAATGTCAAATGATGAAATTACAAGTTTAATTAAATATCAATTGAATAAAAATCCTAAATGGAAAATTGAACAATCTATGGTTGATGGTACTGGGGATACACAAATGTGTGCAGAACTTGGAAATGCTGCTTATGTAATGGTTCCAGATGAAAGTACTGTTACTAAAGCTTCAAACAAAATTAATGCAGTAATGCAAGGAAAATCAGCAGATGATGTAGAGTAAGGAATAATCCCTTACTCTTTTTTACATTATAGGTATATAATCTAATTGTGAGGTGTTGTTATAATGGAAACTTCTGATTATATACAAAATAGAATAAATACTAATATTCGTCACTTTGAGGAATTGAGTAAAAAGTATCATCGATGCCATGTAGGATTTATGATTGCTGTGTTTAGTTGTTTGATTGGAGTGGTTATATTAAGTGTTATTTATTTGATTATTCCTGTTGTTTGGTTAATTCTTTCAACATGTGTATTGGTATTAGCAGGTCTATTCTTATTATTCTTTGATGTATTAAACAATTATTCTTCTAAGTCATTGGAATATAAGTATAAGGCTAATCTATTGAGTTATGAGAAAAATTTATATCAGGCTAAAGAGAGTGGATTTAAAGGTTTTTCGTTTCGTTGTGAAAGATTTATGGAGTGATTATGGTGGTTATAATGGCCGCCATTTTTTTGTAGATTTGCCATTTGTAAGGGATTTATTATATAATATGAAATTGTGAGCTATATAAGAGTTTATAGGAGATTATTATTATGCCTAAAAAGGATGTTAAACTTTCACAGAATGTGAATGGTAATGGTAAAAAGAAAAAGAAGAAAAATAAACGACCAATCAGTAAGTTCATGACTATATTCATGATTGTTTGTTTGGCTTTATTGATTTTTCAAATTATAAAATTAAATTTATTACCTGCAAAGTTAATAGTATTAGTTTCATTGGTAATGATTATTTTATGCTTGATTATTTTATTGATTTTACATTTTAAAGCGAAAAAGTTTTTGCCAAGAATATTAGCAGGGTTTGTTGCACTTTGCATGTGTGTGGGTCTAGCTTATGGTAACTATTTCATTTATAAAACAGATAATACGTTTGATGTAGTTACAAGTCTTGCGGATAGTAAGGCAACAATGACGTCAATTGTTGTATTAAAAAGTTCTTCAATTAAAAAAGAAAAAGATTTAAAGGGTAAGACAATTGGTACTATTTTAGATATGGATAAAGTAGCTACAAAGCGTATGTTGAAGGATTTGGATTCTGACAATATTAAGTATAAGACAAAAGATTATGATGCTTTATTGGATATGATGGCTGCTTTATATGATAATAAAATTGATGCGATTTGTTTAAATGAAAAGTATCGTGATATTCTTCATGAAGCTGATGGATATTTTAATTTTCAAACGGATTCTCGAGTAGTTCATCAAAATGTGCATTATACAAAGGTAGAAAAGAATGATAATCCAAGTGATCCAGTAAATGATATTTCTAAGGATGCATTTACAGTCTTAGTCAGTGGTAATGATTCATATGGTACTTTACAAGATTCAAATACGAGAAGTGATGCCAACTTATTACTTACTGTCAATCCTAAAACTGGAACCATTTTGATGACAAGTATTCCTCGTGATTATTATGTTGAACTTGTTTGTCCGGATGATGATCCTGAATTAGCTTGTCCAGAAGGTAGTTATGATAAATTAACGCATTCTGGTTTAATGGGTATTAAGAGTACGGAAAAAACTATCGAAAAGGCTTTGGGTATTAAAATTAATTATAATGTTCGAATCAACTTTTCAAGTGTTGTTAACTTGGTAGATGCTTTAGATGGAATTGATTTGGATATTAAAAAGGGTGAAGAAGTAGATATTTTCTATGTAAATAGCCAGCCTGGTTTAAGCGTTGGTAAACATCATGTGGATGGTGAGACAGCCTTAGCTTTTGCTCGTGAAAGACATGCCTATTTGGATGGGGATAACCAGCGTGTGCGTAACCAACAAAAAGTATTTAAAGCTATTTTCAAACGTATAGTTTCACCTAAGATGATTACTAACTACGGTAAGTTTATGGACGCTTTAGCAGTGGCATTTGATACAAACTTGTCTGGTGATGAAATCAGTAACTTTGTTAAGTATGAATTAAACAATATGCCGGATTGGAAGATTGAATCCTATGCGATTGTTGCAGAGCCTGATTATCAATTCTGCTATCAATCTCAATCCTATGCTTCAGTTGTTCAACAAAATGACATCATGAACGAGGTTGCTAGAAAGAAAATCAAGGCAGTATTAAACGGAAAGAGTTCTACTACAGTAGAAGATCTATCAGGTTATTCGCAGACAGCTAGTGAAGATAATGCGGTAGGTAATACAGAAGAATTAGAGAACATGGAAATTCTTAATTCATCTGGTAATACTTCAAGTGAAGACGAAGAAGATTATAACTATGATTATGATCAAAGTAATGAGGATACAGAATACTACAATCCAGATGATCAATACTATCAAGAGGATACCTACGAAGAATCGGATTATCAATAAATTGAACTAAAGTGATGCTTTTGTAGGCATCACTTTTTTCTTAATAATGTATGAATCTGAATGTTCCGAGGTGGCAAAGTCACCCAATCCATTTGGACAGAGCCATGCAATCCATTGCTCAGATCCACTGATACCACAAAGTGAATATTACATATGGGAAAGCCTATCCAACATGGTAAAATAAGTCTAGTTGATACAGTGACGAAGTGCATTGAATTCGTTCTATAAGTCAACACTTGCATTCTAAGCCATTTTGTATGTTATGGACGTTTATAGAGGTAAGGGGGAAGATATAAACAAATTTTTTTATGTTGGTTTATATCTCTCTTTATTTCCTCAATTGATTGCAAGTCCAATTGTTCGTTATGGAACAATTAAGGAGGAAATGAGAATCGTAAGGAAACTTTAACGATTTTTGTTTAGGCGTATATTGGTTTAAGTAGAATGGTTGGACCCAATCATGGAAAACTCTAAGTTTCCATATATTTCTAAGAGTGTTTCATAATTTTGGAGAAGATGGCTGAGAATATTTTTTTGTTTGTCATGAGTTTATTATTCTATGCATATGGAGAGCCTAAATATGTATTCTTAATGTTATTCATGATTTTGTTCCATTACTGTTTAGGTTTATGCATAGAAAAGTATCATTCAAAATGGATTGGGTGGCTCTGTCACCATGGAATACTCATTTTTATTTTTGGATTAAAATATCCTTTCAAAAAATAAAGGCAAAATTATGATAGAATAAGATACAGATGATAACTAGGCTTTAAAAAAAGCCACACACTCGTTAGAGTGTGTTAGTTCAATAAAGAAAGAAGGATTATAGATGATTGATTTTTCAAATGCTAAAATCTTAGATTTGGCCGTACACGTGGTCGGAAATAAAAGTAAAGACGAGGAACTTGTTCTGACGGATACTAGTTCGACTATTAGTAATGATGTTACTGAACAATATATAAAAGAATATTTTTTCTCATCGTTTAGTTTTGAATTATCTTATCAGTGAGTATTCCACGGTGGCGGAGCCACCCAATCCATGAAAATAGAGCCACTAAATCCATTTGGACAGAGCCATGCAATCCATTGCTCAGAGCCACTAAATCCACGAA
>ERZ779869.4048-NODE-4048-length-10817-cov-4.906802_pt1 | contig 10817 bp, 8 predicted proteins | sample MGYA00511557_ERZ779869 | MGnify/ENA primary metagenome ERZ779869 (study PRJEB29588, sample SAMEA2154620) | human gut metagenome | biome: human gut; feature: human-associated habitat; material: faeces | place: Denmark | collected 2008/2010 ...
GGCTACGAGGTTAGCCCCAAGGCAGAGGAGCCGCGCTATGACATCATCCAGACGATCGCATTCGGCAAACCCGAACCGCTGCGCCGCTTCTGTGAGGGCATTCAGTCCGGCGCTCCGGTCGATTCCTTCGTTACGCCCGAACCCTGGGCAATGCCCGGCTACGATGATGAAGTTATTATGGCTGCCGGAGCCTTTATTCAGGGCGCATCGATTGAGCTGAGTGCGGATGGACCGCTTCGTCCTCCGTATACCGTATTTTTCCAGGGTGGAATTACATGGTATCATGCAAAGTATGGAATTATGATGGCACTTGAAAAACTGGTTCAGGCAGGTATTGTCACTTTATAAGAAATTTCCGTATGTCAGAGCAGGAACTGTCGGCTTTTGACATACGGATTTGTTAATATTCGAAAATTTCTTCTATACTTTAAAAAAGAATTGTGATAAAATAAGTTCATAATGGTTTCGATACCTGGAAGTAAGGAACGATTATGAAACATGATATTTCAAAGCAGCTGCCCAAAGATATCCAACCGTACGAAAGGTGTATGGAGCAGGGCGCTGGTGCACTGAACAATGCCGAACTGCTTGCCGTGATTTTAAGAACAGGAAGCGTTGGCGAAAATTCTCTTGAGCTTGCCTCAAGACTTCTTGCGATAGAAAGTCTTTCAGGGCTTGTGTCTATGACTGTAGCTCAGTTGACTAAGATACGCGGAATCGGAAAGGTAAAGGCAATACAGCTTCAGTGTATTGGTGAGCTGTCAAGGCGTCTTAGTGCGTCAAGACAGCAGGGGATTGTGTTGGACAGTCCTCAGGCAGTCGGAAACTATTATATGAACCGTCTCAAAGATGAGCGTCAGGAACAGGTACTTCTTGTGTTCTTAAATAATAAGGGAGCACTGATTCGCGATCTGGTGCTGACTAAAGGTACAGTGAATCAGACAATTTTGTCACCGAGAGAGGTTTTTATTGAGGCCTTTCGTTATCAGGCAGTCAAAATTATATTGATTCACAATCATCCCAGCGGAGATCCAACCCCGAGCGCGGAAGATGTTGCGGTGACGCGGCAGATTCAAAAGGCGGGAGAGCTTACCGCCATCCCTTTGCTTGATCATATCATCATTGGTGACGGCAGATTTATCAGTTTAAAAGAACGAGGATATATTTCATGAAAAGCAGCAATCAAAACAGCAATGTAAAAATGCCTTTTACAAGAAGACCGCAGCTGATCCTTTTTATATTGACGGCGTGCTGTGTGATTTCTATGGGGTATTATTACATCAAAAAAGAAAACATCGTGTCAGTCGGACAGGTAGCAGGGGCAATCACTGTTCCGGTGCAGAAGGGTGTTAACAAGCTTGGCAGTATTTTCTTTAATTTTGATCAGGAACGACTGAGCAAAGAGGAGGCGATGGCAAAGATTGAGTCGCTTGAAGATGAAAATAAAGAACTCAAAGAGCAGATGGTTTCTTATGATCAGAAGATTCAGGAATATCAGGATATGAGAGAACTTCTTGAACTCAAAAGTGAGTATGCCGATTATGATACTGTTGGGGCAACTGTGATCTTTTCTGATATGACAGGAAACTGGTTCTCTACCTTTACGATAGACAAAGGTACAGATGATGGCCTTGAAGTAGGCATGAATGTACTTTCAGGCGGCGGACTTGTAGGTTACATATCGGATATAGCAAAGGGTCATGCAGTTGTGACTTCGATTATCAATGATAATGTAAATGTCAGTGCAATGCAGTCTACAACAGGAGATGCCTGTGTTGTTACCGGTGATCTTCCTTATATGAAGGAGCATGGTCTTTTGAAGCTTCAGTATATGGATACCGATTTTAATATCAGCAGAGACAATGTAATTGTTACATCCAATATTTCAGACCGCTATCTTCCAGGACTTGTGATTGGCTATGCGCAGGATGTTACTGTGGATGAAAATGGGCTGGCTGCATCTGGTTATTTGAAGCCGGCAGCGGATTTCAAACACATACGAAACGTGCTTGTAGTTACGACACAGAAGCAGTCTGCAGAGTAAACAAAGGATGGAGAAAAAAACAGATGAAGATTAAGATACTTAGAGTTGTTTTATGTATAGTACTTGCCGTCAGTTGTTTTATGCTGCAGTCAAATTTTACAAGGATTATTCCAATTTTGACTGCAGCGCCCAATCTGTTGTTAATTGTCACATTTTCAGTTGGCTTTTTAAAGGGCAGGATGTGGGGAATGCTTACAGGACTTGGGTGCGGTCTTTTGCTGGATTCATTCAGCGGAGGTGTACTGGGGTATTATACGCTTATCTTTATTTATATTGGCTATTTCAATGGCATTTTTACAAGGGTGCTGGCGCATGATATGGTTGTGATGCCTGTTTTGTTATGCAGTGCCAATGAGCTGATTTATAGTGTTTATATTTATGTATTCAGCTTCCTATTATTCGGCCGGGTAAATATTGCAGACTATATTAAAAATCTGGCACTTCCGGAGCTGTTGATGACAGCAATCGCTACGATTATAGTATATGGTGTGATCATGACGGTTGACAGACATCTGACAGAGGCAGAGAAAAAAGGAGAAAAGAGATTTGCTTAAGGAATATTGGGATTTATTCAGGGAATGGGTAAAAAATACATTAAGATCCAGAATTTTCTGGCTTGGTATTGTGTGTACGCTTTTTCTGGCAGTCCTGGTGGTGAGGCTGTTCCAGCTCCAGATTCTGGATGGAGCAGCTTATTATGATTCATACGTTTCCCGCACCAAAAAGGAGATTACGACAACTGCTACAAGAGGTACTATCTACGACAGAAATGGAGTCGTCCTTGCCGGAAATGAGGCAGTCTATAACCTGACTGTAAAAGATACTAGCGAATATACAAAGGCAAACGGTGATTTCAATGAGATGCTTCTTCGCCTGATGGAAATTGTGAAAAAATATGATGGAACCATTGTGACAGAACTTCCTGTGATTATTGATGATGACGGGCAGTTTGCTTACAGTGGAAAGGATAGTGCGATCCGTCAGCTTATTCGCGATGTATATGGAACTTCCTACATTGAAGAAAAAAGTAAGGAAGGTGAGGATGTCTACACTTATGACGCAGAGACTGTAATGAAGCGTCTTATGAAGGTTTCCTATAATTTTACAACAAGATGGGAGAATGCCGAAACGATCAGCAAGGAAGATGCACTGGCAATCTGCAATATACGATATGCTATGCGTCTGACAGCTTATGCAAAGTACAAGTCCACGACGATCTGCTCGGATATTTCACCAGAGCTTCAGTCGGCGATTCTTGAGAATCAGGATCAGCTGCTTGGCGTCGAGGTGGAGCAGTCAGAGCGTCGTGTTTATCCGGATGGCGTGTATTTTTCAAATATTCTTGGTTATACAGGAAAGCCGAGTACGCAGGAGCTTGAGACACTTCAGGAGAGCGATTCCACCTATGAGGCAACGGATATGGTCGGAAAGGATGGACTCGAGCAGTATTACGAGAGTGAACTTGCAGGAACAAAGGGCAACGATACTGTATATTTAAACAATGTTGGTCAGATTCTTGATACAATCGACAGTGAGCCATCGGTTCGCGGAAATGATGTATACCTGACTATTGACCATGATCTGCAGGTTGCCGTGTATAATATTGTGGAGCAGCGTCTTGCGGATGTCCTTGTCGGAAAGCTTACAATCGAGGATTTCGAGGCAGATGATTCAACACTTGCAAGCGAGTTCCAGATTTCGGTAAAAGATGTTTACTATCAGATGTTTAACAACAATATTTTAGATGAAAAGCATTTTTCAGATGATGGTGCTTCCGAGGCCGAAAAACAGATTCTTTCCTTGTATGAGGGAGAGTCCACACTTGCTATTCGTCATATTTTGGAGGAAATGGTACCGGGTGCAACGATTCAGTCTGAGTTGACAGAAGACATGCAAGACTACATGGAATATGTCTATACCTTTTTACGAGAAAAGGGGGTTATTACCGCAAGTGAGATTGATACCTCAGATGAGACCTTCCTCGCATGGAAAAATACAGAAATTTCATTTTATGATTTCCTGTCATATGTGATTTCAAAGGGATGGATTGATTCCTCAAAGCTTGGTGCGGAGTCTGCATACTCGGATTCCAGCCAGGTTATGAGCCAGATCCTATCCTTCTGTGAAGAAAATCTTTCAGCTGACAGTGGTTTTCGTAAACTTGTATATAAAAAGCTGATTCATAATGAGCAGCTTTCAGGTAATCTGGTTTGCCTGGCGTTGATTGATCAGGGCATCTTAGATGCCGACAATGCGTCCTATGAAGAACTTCAAAATGGAGATGCACAGACTGCATTTACCTTTATTCGTGAGAAAATTGGAAATACTGAGCTGACACCGGCGCAGATCGCGCTTGATCCGTGTAGTGGTTCTGCGATTGTAACTGATACGACGACAGGAGAGCTGTTAGCAATGGTATCTTACCCAGGCTATGATTTGAACAAGCTTTCTGGAACAGTTGATGCTGAATATTGGAATAAGCTTATTAATGACCAGTCAGAGCCGCTGTATGATAAGGCGACGCAGGTACGAATTGCGCCAGGTTCTGTTTACAAGCTTGTTACGACAAGTGCAGGACTCGAGGAGGGCGTAATTGACAGCTCAGAGTATATTAACTGTATTGGTACTTTCGACAAGTTGGATCATCCGCGATGCTGGATCGCTCGAGAGACTGGCGGTGAGCATGGCCCGTTAAACACAGCGGGGGCTATTGAGCAGTCGTGCAACTTCTATTTTTATGAAGTTGGCTACCGTTTAAGCTTAAATGAAAACGGAGAATATGACGCGGAGCGTGGTCTTGCAATGCTTCGCAAATACGCCGAAAAGTACGGTTTTGGTGAGAAGAGCGGTGTGGAAGTCGCAGAAAATCTGTCACAGATTTCAACAGAATACCCGGCGACATCTGCAATTGGACAGGGTACAAACAACATGACTGCGATCAGTCTGGCGCGCTATGTGACCGCACTTGCAACGGACGGTAAACTTTATACATTCCGTCTGTTAAGCAAAATCTGTGACGCAAACGGAAATGTGATTGAAGAACTCACCCCAGAGGGCGAGCAGATCGAGGGCATCTCACAGTCAACCTACGATGTCATGAGGGAAGGTATGTACCGAGTTGTCCATGCGGCTGGTACAGCGGCAGGTGCGTTTACCGGTTTGCAGATCGACATTGCTGGAAAATCTGGTTCCGTACAGGAGAATCTTTCACGTGCGAACCACGCAACCTTCATTTCATATGGTCCGTACAACGATCCAAAGATTTCCGTAACGGTTGCTATCCCGCATGGTTACATGGCATACAATGCCGCAGTAGTTTGTCGTTACGTTTATCAGTATTACTTTGGCTACATTGATATGGAAGACATTCTGGATAAATCCTACAATACACTTGGAGAGTCAGCTACGTACAGTGACTGATGTAAGCTACAGAAGACAGGGATAAGAGAGAGGATCAGAAAGGTTTGGGAATATCATGAGTGAAGTGATTGTTGTGACATCAGGAAAAGGCGGTGTAGGGAAAACAACCCTTTGTGGATTGTTGATTCAATATTTATGTGAAAATAGAAAACATCCGGTTTTAGCTGTAGATGCAGATGCAAATGCGAATTTGAATGAAGTGCTCGGCGTTGAACCGGAGATTACACTCGGAGAACTGAGAGAAGAGATTGAACGTGCAGGAGTTGATCCACGATATCAGATTCCGGTAGGAATGACAAAACAGGCTTATCTGGAAATGCGTCTTTCCGATGCAATTGCAGAAGAAGATGATTATGATCTGATGGTAATGGGGCGAACCCAGGGACAGGGCTGCTATTGTTTTGTAAATGGTCTTGTGCAGACCCAGGTTCAGAAACTGCAAAGCCATTATCCATATATTGTGGTTGATAACGAAGCAGGTATGGAACATATCAGCAGAGGAATCCTGCCAATGATGGAAGTTGCGATTCTTGTGAGTGACTGTTCCAGAAGAGGTGTTCAGGCAGCCGGACGTATTGCAAAGCTGATGAAGGAGTTAAACTTTAAACCACAGAAAACTGGATTAATCGTGAATCGTGTTCCAGATGGAAAACTGGATGCCGGAACTCTGGAAGAAATCCGAAATCAGGGACTGGAACTGTTAGGCGTTGTACCACATGATGACCAGGTATATCAGTATGACTGTGATGGAAAGCCGATCATACGGCTTCCGAAAGATTCTCCTGTAAGAAGTGCACTGGGAGAAATTGTAAAGAAGTTAGGATTGTGAGTTGGAGGATTGAAAGTTTGAAGATTGAGTAAACAGAAATATTATCTGATTTGATATAACCAATTGCAAAGAAGGGAAAATCTTCATGAGAAGTCATTGGACAGAAATAGAAAAATATTTAGAAGACCAGAAGGTAGCGCAGGAACTGATTGGAGAACTGAGAGATTTTCACATGCGTTATGAGGTAGAGGATCAGGTAAAGGAACGAGTAGAAAAACCGGATATCCTATTTTATGGGAAAAAGATTCTGGAAATGTCAATAGCAGCGCTTCTTCAGGGAGATAACCTTTTACTTTCCGGCGCGAAAGCTACAGGAAAAAATGTACTATGTGAGACACTGGCATGGATATTCGGAAGACCGGAATACGATATTTCTTTTCATGTAAATACAGACAGTGCCGATCTGATTGGAACGGATACCTTTATAAATAATGAGGTTCGCCTTCGGAAAGGCCCCATCTACCAATGCGCGGAATTTGGAGGATTTGGAATCCTGGACGAAATCAATATGGCAAAAAATGATGCGGTTTCTGTACTGCATGCCACACTGGATCATCGGCGCAGAATCGATATTCCAGGATATAACAGGATTTTACTTCATCCGGCAACACGATTTATCGGCACGATGAATTATGGTTACGCAGGTACCAGAGAGCTAAATGAAGCATTGGTTTCAAGGTTTATGGTAATTGATATGCCTGAAATGGATGAGGATAGTGTCCTTTTTGTATTAAGACAACATTTTCCAGATGGGGAAAAAAGTGCACTGAAAGCTTTTGCAGGACTGTTTCTGGATTTGCAGATCAAAGCTTATCATGGAGAAATCTCAACAAAATCTCTTGACCTGAGAGGATTGATTTCTGCTGTAAAAGCCACAAGAAGCGGACTTTCTCCAATTGATGCAATCCAGATGGGAATCATAAATAAAAGTTTTGATGTATTTGAAAAAGAGATCGTAGAAGATGTGGTTTCTACCAGAATCCCATCTTCCTGGACCGGAAAAGACATATGGGGGTAAACTTGTATGGAGGATGTCAGATGGCCGGCGGAACAACTGGAAGAACATCGTCTGGAGGTCAGCAATCGTATCAGAAATCTTTTTTGGACAGTCAGTGGTGATTATGATATAGAATTTAAACCGGACACAGAAAAATATGTTTATTTAAAACAAACGGTTCTATATGAGGCAGTGAAGCAGGGTGCCTTTGCACGATATTTTGATCAGAAGAAACTTGGCATGTATTTGATGAAAAAATTACATTTTTCTGCTGGAGAAGATATGCTTTTGCCTCTTGCTGGATTATGCATGGATGCTGCAGTGAATCGTTTTATCATTCGAGAACGTTTGGGAACAAAGGAAATCAGAGAACAGGCGTTCAGAGAATTGGAAAAGGCCGAGGAAGAGCAGGTATCAGACAAAGCTGGAACAGACCTGATTCACAGGATTAGGCTTCTGTATATAAGGCATGTTCTGGAGAACACAGACGATAAGGGAATGGATCCACAGGCAGAGATTGCATTGTACAAGATTCTTTCTCTGAAGGATGCAGAAAATACGGAAGATGTCATAAACGTGATAGATGAGATTTATAATCATGTTCTGGATCCCTCTTTTGAAAAAAAGAATGGAAATCTGGAGAAGATTCTGAATTTACCGGATATGGCATTGGCCAATGACGCGTGGCAGGAATGCATGACGGATGAACAGATGGAAGACATCATTCAAAAATATCTTTCTAATCTCAAAAAAAAGATGATGAGTCTGGATATCAGAAACAAAAAGAAAAAAAGATTTTATTTCTCTCCGGAAAATGAAGAAGTTCCGGAAAGCTCGGAGAATATAAATCCACAGGCAGTGCGACGGATACGGGAATATGTGGAACTGAATTACGGGAAATCGTATCTGAGTGAATCGGAGCAGGCCAGAGTCAACCGGAAATTTTGTACAGGAATCCACAAAAACTGTATCCTGTATCTTACAGATGGAATTTTACAGAACCCTGTGATAAAAAATAATCAATACCGTTTTTCTCAGCTGCAGTTTGAAAAAAATAAAGCCTATTATGGAAATAATCACTGGATCATCAAAAGAAATATTTCTGTGTTGGCAGAGTCACTGAAACGGGCATTTATAATCCGAAAGGATGATTTTGTCAGCAGATCTGATGCAGGGCAGCTTGTTCCTGAGAGGTTATGGAAAATTGGAAGAACAGACGATGACAAGTTATTTAATAGAAAAAAGAGATCAGAAGATTCTGAGTTTGTAATAGACGTCCTGATTGATTCCAGTGGTTCCCAAGCTGGCAGACAGGCTCAGGTAGCGGCGCAGGGATATATTATCAGTGAAGCATTAAGCCAGGCAGGAATTCCTCATCGGGTGACAGGATACTGTGCTTTCTGGGGATATACAGTACTTCAGAGATTTCGGGATTATGAAGATCCAAGGGAAACAAATGAAAGAATCTTTCAATTTCGTGCATATGCCAATAACAGAGATGGGCTTGCACTGAAAACAGTCGGTTCCTCTCTCATGGAGCGACCGGAAAAAAATAAGATTTTAATCGTATTAAGTGATGGAAAACCCTGTGATATGAGCATACAACGACCAGGAACCCGCCAGCCCAAGATCTATGACGGAGAAAAAGCTGTGAAAGATACTGCATATGAGGTACGTCGGGCCAGAAATCAGGGAATTTTCGTAATTGGTATTTTTGTAGGAAATGAAGAAGAACTCTCCGTGGAAAAGAGGATCTATGGAAAAGACTTTGCCTATATTCGTAATATCAGCAATTTTTCCCGTATAGTAGGAACTTTTTTGCGAAGACAAATTGATATGGAATGAAAATGGAGGAATCACTATGGGTAAAATTGAATTTGCCAATTGCCAGGATGTAAGAAATCAGAAAAAGATACAGGAATTAGATTGTCCACGCTGTCATGAACCGGGAGGCATTGAAGCCTTTGTGAAAGACGGGATACTTGCAGAGGATGGAGTATGTGATAACTGCGGATATATTCTTCCAGAAGGAACAGAACTGGAGGAAGTGGAGTAAGACAGTTTGAAGTATGGTCATATGTAATGCTTATTATTTAGAAAAAAGAAAAGGAGTAAAGATAGAGATGAAAATAGCAGTTTGCGGAAAAGGTGGATGTGGAAAAAGTACAGTAACCAGTCTTTTGACTAAGGCTTTAGCCAGACGAGGAAAAGAAATTTTGGTAATTGATTCCGATGAATCTAATTATGGTCTACACCGACAGCTAGGTATGAAGCTTCCCAGAGATTTTACAGACTATTTCGGTGGTAAGCAAAATGTTTTAAATGATATGATGTTATCAAAATTTACTCATCAGTTTTTTGAGGAAACCTGGACTATAGATGATATACCGGAAGATTATTATAGTCTGAAGGACGGTGTAAAACTGATGACCAGTGGAAAAATTCATCAAGCAAATGAAGGGTGTTCTTGTGCTATGGGAACTGTTATGACTCAATTTATCCAAAATCTCAGGCTTACAGAAGACCAATTTGCGCTAATGGATATGGAGGCTGGTATTGAACACTTTGGACGTGGAATTGATAACGGTGTAGATTTGATATTGATAATCATAGATCCATCCTATGAATCCCTACAGCTTTCCAAAAAAATCGGGGAATTATCGGAAAGTATTCGAAAACCATTTTATTACGTTCTCAATAAAGTAACAAAAGAGAATCAGGAAATGATGTATGAATCTGTATGGAATTCAAGTCGAGTCGCTGTATCTCTTAGTGCGGATCCTGGTATTATGGGAGAGGGACTGATGGGGAAAGAACTATCAGAAAAACCAGATGCTATTGAAAACTTAACAGAATTTCTACTTTCTATTTAACAGAATAAGGAGATTTAGGTGGGTATAGGATGATACAGATTGCAATTGTGGAAGATGAAGAAATTTACGTAAAACAATTAACAGAGTATATCCGGAAATATCAAACGGAAAGGGGAAGATCAATAAAGGTTACGGTATTTGGTGATGGAGAAGATATCATTGAGAATTACAGTGGTGGTTTTGACATTATTCTGATGGATATTCAGATGCGGTTCATGGACGGTATGACAGCAGCAGAAAAAATCCGTCAGATGGATCAGAAAGTAATTATTATGTTTATTACAAATATGATTCAATATGCAGTACGTGGATATGAAGTTGATGCAATGGATTATGTAGTAAAACCAGTTGAGTACTTTTCTTTTTCGCAGAAACTGGATAAAGCAGTTGGACGTATGCGCTCTGAGGTTAAAGAATTTCTTACGATTCCGACTGGAGAAGGAGTTGTAAAGATAGATATAGCAGATATCTATTTTATTGAAGGACAGGGACATAATGCAGTTTTTCATACTTTAAGCCTTCCAGATAAACCGTACATGCCTCAAGAATGCCGCTTGTTCCCTTCAATATCGGGGAAGTAAAGACTTCTCCGACCGGAATGTTGACATCTGCCACACAATTTTCGAAATTAGTCTGCTTCTTTGGATCATTCAG
>ERZ779869.4054-NODE-4054-length-10807-cov-10.243397_pt1 | contig 10807 bp, 7 predicted proteins | sample MGYA00511557_ERZ779869 | MGnify/ENA primary metagenome ERZ779869 (study PRJEB29588, sample SAMEA2154620) | human gut metagenome | biome: human gut; feature: human-associated habitat; material: faeces | place: Denmark | collected 2008/2010 ...
GGTAATGTCACTGAAACCAATCAGCCATTTAGGATGTTCACGAAAACGGGTAAAATCGAGCTTCCCTAACAGGTGCACTGCTCCGTATCCGCCACGGCTGCATAGAATAACTTTAGCCTTTTCATCATCCAGCGCATTCTGTAAATCTTCTACGCGCTGTTTGATGCTGCCTCCATACGTTCCGTGTGAGCTTCCGGCATGTTTAGCCATTACCACTTCCAGTCCCCAGGATTTCAAACGCTTTTTGGAAAAAGAAAAATTTGAAAAGCTGCTTCCAATTGCTAAAAAATATGGAGCGATGTTTATTTTACTTCCGCTGTCCGATGCAGGACTGCCGAAGGATATCAACGAAAAGAAAGAAATTATACATACGATCCTCGCTCGCGCATTAGAACTTGGCATGCACAAAGAGGATATTGTGGTGGACGGACTGGTAGCCACCGTAGGTGCAAACAAAAATGCAGCGCTGGAGACATTAGAAACCATTTGTTACTGTAAAAATGAGCTGGGTCTGGCAACTGTCGGTGGATTATCCAATATTTCTTTCGGATTACCGAACCGTGGCTATGTCAATGCAGCATTTGTTACTATGGCTTTACAGAGCGGTCTGACTATGGCCATTGCAAATCCGTCCAGTGACATTATGATGAACCTGGCAGCAGCCAGTGATTTACTGTTAAACAAAGCCGGTGCGGATCTGAATTACATCAACCGCATGGCTGAGTTTGATGCAAAAAAAAAACTGAATCTGTAAAATCAGCGAAGGCATCGCTACAGAACGCAGGCGGAAATACACAGACACCTGCGGCAGCAGAAAAAGACAGATGCAGTGAGAACAAGGATGCCTCCATGAATGCTGCGGCATCTCACAGCACAATCTACAAAGCGGTGCTGAACGGTTCCATGAAGAGCATTCTGGATGAAGTAAAAGCCGGTCTGGCAGCCCATCGGGCCGCAGTAGATGATCTGATCGGCAAACTTCGAGTTGCGTGCATACGGTGCTAACAGGTGCTCGAACGTATGCCCCGCCGCAGGCTGGATGTAAGTGCCCGCATTCGGGTACACCATGCGGATGTCATAGGTGGTGATGTCACCGGGATTTTCCAGCGGCACCAGCACATTCAGAGCGCTTACCTGGTCCAAAAGCTCCTGGACCTTCGACTGATTCAGAGGAATGGTGGTGTCGTCCTTCCACTGCCATTTCCCCTCTTCGTTTTTGGTGAAGCGCAGGGTGTAGCTGCTGTTTTTATAGATCATCTCCTGCGTAGAGGCCGTAACCAGCCCTTCGCTGTCCAAGGTGTCGGACGGTGCCTGCTTTTTGCCGCGGGCGGTGCATGCCAGCAGCAGTGCCGCCGCGCCCACGACCTGCCGTGCCAGACGGCGGTTATTGCGGATATGTTCTTCTTTGTAATTTGCCATTTCGGATTAGGTGCTCCTTTGGGAGAATGAGAAATGCACAGCGCAATTACTTGTTTTTGTACATCTGCTCGTAATACTTCTGGTAGTTGCCGCTGGTCACGTGGTCCATCCACTCTTCGTGGGCCAGGTACCAGTCAATGGTCAGCACAATGCCCTTCTCGAACGGGGTTTCGGGGTACCAGCCCAGATCGTTCTTGATCTTGGTGGGGTCAATGCCGTAACGGCGGTCATGGCCCAGGCGGTCCGCCACGTGCTTGATCAGCTCTTCGCTGATGCCCTCATCCTTCAGGCGGTCATGCAGCTGCTCGATGACAGTCTTGACGATGAAGATGTTGGGGCGCTCGTTATGGCCGCCGACATTGTAAACTTCGCCGTCCTTGCCGCCGTTGGCAACCATATCAATGGCTTTGCAGTGGTCCATGACGTACAGCCAGTCACGGATCTGCATACCATCGCCGTAAACCGGCAGGGTCTTGTGGTGCTTGGCGTTGTTGATGAGCAGCGGAATCAGCTTTTCGGGGAACTGATACGGACCATAGTTGTTGGAGCAGCGGGTGATGTTGATGGGCATGCCATAGGTATCATGGAATGCTTTCACGAACATATCGGCGCTGGCTTTGGAAGCGGAGTACGGGCTGTGCGGGCACAGCGGGGTCGTTTCCATAAAGTAGCCTTCGGCGCCCAGGGCACCGTATACTTCATCGGTGGAAACCTGCAGGTACTTTTTGCCTTCCTTCCAGGTCTTGGCGTCGGCATCGTACCAGGCATCCTTGCAGCACTGCAGCAGGTTAACGGTGCCCAGAACATTGGACTCAACAAAAATTTCCGGGTTGCGGATGCTGCGGTCAACGTGGCTTTCGGCAGCAAAGTTGATGACGTAATCCGGATCATATTTGGCGATCAGGTCAGTGACAAGAGCCTTATCGCAGATATCGCCCTTAACAAAGATATGGCGGGCATCGTCCTTGATATCTTCCAGATTTTCCAGGTTGCCGGCATAGGTCAGCTTATCCAGGTTGACCAGGCGGATATCCTGGTATTTTTCCAGCATATAGTGGACAAAGTTGGAGCCAATAAAACCGGCACAGCCGGTAACAAGATAAGTTTTCATTTATTTACCATCCCAATTATTGAAAAAGTCCTGAATTGCATCTTTCCAGTCGCGCATGTCATCGCCGACACTGCACCGCAGGGCGCGGTTTTCCAGTGCGCTCCATGCCGGGCGGTCTGCGGATTTGGGGTTCATCTCTTTATATTGTGCGCTGGTAACGGGCTTTACGGTGCACGGCAGGCCGGACAGGCGGATGATCTCGGATGCGAAATCATACCAGCTGCAAATGCCGCTGCCGGTGCAGTGGTAAATGCCGTAATCATGGCTGACGGCCAGCTTTAAGATATGGTAGGCCAGATCCACCGCATTGGTGGGGTTGCCCAGCTGGTCGTTGACAACATTCAGGGTGTCATGCGTTTTGGCCAGGTTGACCATAGTTTTGACAAAGTTTTTGCCGTAATAGCTGTACAGCCAAGCCGTGCGCACGATAAAGTGGCGGCGGCAGAACTGCTGCACATAGGTTTCGCCCAGCAGCTTGGTCTGGCCGTAGGCCGAAATGGGGGCGGGCAGGGCACTTTCATCCAACGCCACACCACCGTTGGCTGTACCGGAGAATACATAGTCGGTAGAAATATGGATCAGGCGGGCATTGATCTTTTCGCATGCCAATGCCAAGTTGCGCGGGCCAAGGGCGTTGACGCGGTAAGCGGCATCGCGGTTGGTTTCGCAGCCATCCACGTTGGTAAAAGCAGCGCAGTTGATGACGGTATCCGGCTGGATGCGGCGGATATAGGTCACAGTGGCTTCGCGGTCGGTAATATCCAGCTCATCCACATCAACGGCGATCACCGTTGCTTTGCGCAGGCGCTCCGGCAGCGGGCCAAGGGCGCATTCTTCATCAGCCAGCTGTTTTTGCAGCTCGGTTCCAAGCTGTCCATGGCAGCCGGTAATCAGAATTTTCATCTTGTGCCTCTTTCTTTATACCGCATCAATATTTCAGGCGGTCATCGGCAACATTGCGCAGATGCTGGCCATAGGGGCTTTTGCCATAGCGCTCGGCGCTTTCCAACAGTTTGCCGCGGTTGATCCAGCCGTATTTATAGGCGATCTCTTCCGGGGCGGAAATTTTAATGCCCTGGCGCTGTTCGATCATGCGCACAAAGTCGGCGGCTTCCACCAGGCTGTCCATCGTACCGGTATCCAGCCAGGCATAGCCGCGGCCCAGCAGCTGCACATCCAGCTTGCCTTCCTGCAGGTACATCTCATTCAGGGTGGTAATTTCCAGTTCGCCGCGGGCGCTGGGCTTTACCTGTTTTGCCTTTTCGCACACATCTTTGCTGTAAAAATACAGGCCGGTAACCGCATAGTTGCTCTTGGGCTGTGCGGGCTTTTCTTCAATGGAAGTTGCCTGGCCGTTTTCGTCAAATGCCACCACACCGAAGCGTTCGGGATCGGTGACATAGTAGCCGAACACAGTGCTGCGGCCGGCTTCGGCGTTGGCGGCAGCGGACTTGAGCCGCTTGGAGAAACCTGCGCCGTAGAAAATATTATCGCCCAGCACCATAGCGCAGGGTTCACCGTTAATAAACTCTTCACCCAGGATAAAGGCCTGTGCCAGACCGTCCGGGGAGGGCTGCACTTTATATTGCAGGTGCAGGCCGTACTGGCTGCCATCCCCCAGCAGCGCTTCAAAGCGCGGTGTATCGGTTGGGGTGGAAATGATCAGGATATCCTGGATGCCTGCCAGCATCAGGGTAGACAGCGGGTAATAGATCATGGGCTTATCATACACAGGCAGAAGCTGCTTGGATGTGACCATGGTCAGCGGGTACAGGCGGGTACCAGCACCGCCGGCGAGGATGATACCTTTCATGATGACGCTCCTTTTCAGTGACCGCAGTTGCGGCGAACTATAGGCAGCGCCTATACCGCGCCGCCTGATTTGCCGTGCGTCACCGCCCATCCCACAGGGGCATAAATCCGCACAATTATTTTTTATTATATCGTATTCTATGCCCCTTGGCAAGAGGGAAAATTGAGGGAGCAGAGCCAACAAGATTTGCGAGGGAAAACGTAAAACACATTTGCCGCAAGGCCCCGGAACGGTCAAGACCGTTCCCTGCAAAACATTTTATAACGTGCAACAAACATTATAAGGGCAATACCGCATAATTCTAAGTGCCGATACGGCGAGCGAGGTGCGGCAGATGCCGTGCCGCAGCTGCCGGAGCGGTGCTTAAGCCGCAAGGCGGGAATTGTGCGGTGTTGCCTTAAACATATGGCAGCATCCACGGGATAAATCAATGCTTATACAAAATGCCGCACCCATACCAGGTGCGGCATCTGTTTTATTCGCTTTGGTTATTTCGCGTACTCGGTGGCGCGGCTTTCGCGGATCACGCTGACCTTGATCTGGCCGGGGTAATCCAGCTCGTCCTCGATCTTTTTGGCAACCTGGCGGGCCAGCAGGATGACCTGATCATCACCAACCTTATCCGGCTGGACCAGGATGCGGACCTCGCGGCCTGCCTGCACGGCGTAAGAGCTTTCAACGCCCTCAAAGCCGTTGCACAGGGCTTCCAGCGTTTCCAAACGCTTGATATAGCTTTCCATGTTTTCACGGCGGGCACCGGGGCGGGCTGCGCTGATGGCATCCGCTGCCATAATAATGAAGGCAAGCACCGTCTTGGGCTCCACATCGCCGTGGTGGGCTTCGATTGCATGAATAATCTGCGGGTTCTCGCGGTACTTCTTGCAGATATCCACACCGATCTGCACATGGCTGCCCTCGATCTCATGGTCAAGGGCCTTGCCGATATCATGCAGCAAGCCTGCGCGGCGTGCCAGCTGAACGTTCACGCCAAGCTCGCCAGCCATCAGGCCGGCCAGCCATGCCACTTCCAGAGAATGGTTCAGCACATTCTGGCCATAGCTGGTGCGATACTTCAGGCGGCCGATCAGCTTGACCAAATCGGGATGCAGGCTGTGGATACCAAGGTCCATCACAGCCTTTTCGCCCTCGCGCTTCATCTGAATTTCCAGTTCGCGGCGGCACTTATCCACGGTTTCCTCAATGCGGGCCGGGTGGATACGGCCATCGGCGATCAGGCGCTCCAGGGCCATGCGGGCCACTTCACGGCGGGTCTGGTCAAAGCTGGAAAGGGTGATGGCTTCCGGCGTATCGTCAATAATGAGGTCACAGCCAGTGGCAGTTTCCAGAGCGCGGATGTTGCGGCCCTCGCGGCCAATGATGCGGCCCTTCATCTCGTCAGAGGGCAGCGGCACCACGCTGACGGTGGCTTCACTGGTGGCATCGGCTGCGCAGCGGGCAATGGCCTGGCCGACCAGCTCACGGGCGATGGCATCACATTCGTCCTTCATGTTAGCCTGATAGGCGCTGATCTTCATGGCTTTTTCGTGGGTCAGCTCATCGTCAATGTTCTTCAACAACACGGCGCGGGCATCTTCCTGGGTCATGGCGGCGATGGTTTCCAGCTTTTCGGTCTGGCGCAGCTTGAGCTGTTCCAGCTCGTCCAGGCGGGCTTCCACCAGTTCGCCGCGCTTTTTCAGGTCCTCTTCCTTGCGCTCCATGGCGGCGGTGCGCTTATCCAGCGCTTCCTCCTTTTGGTCCATGCGGCGTTCCTGGCGGCTGATCTCCGCGCGGCGGTCCTTGATTTCCTTGTCGGCGTCAGCTTTCAGCTTGAACGCCTCGTCTTTGGCCTCGATGATGGTTTCCTTGCGCTTCTGCTCGGCAGCCTTGATGGCATCGTTCACGATGCGTTTGGCTTCCTCTTCGGCAGAGCCGATCTTGGCTTCGGCGGTACGCTTCCGGTTTTCCCCGCCAAAATAATAACCAAGCGCCCCGCACACGGCAGCGGCAACGACAACCAGCACCCACATCAAAATTGGGGGCATGGCAGTTTCACTCCTTACAAAACTCAAATCAAATGCAGGAGGGCGCAGCACAAGCGGAACGCTTTTATTTCTGGCATACCTGAAAAGCCCGGGCAGCCCGCGCCTGTTTTATCTGGCAGCTACCATGGGTACACTGCCAGCATCTTACAGCGCAAGGGGCTGACCTTTGCGGTTCAAATACTGCCTGCGATATTCTATACAAAATGGGGCGATAATCCAAAGCATACCCAAAAGCGGATACACCTCAAGCCCCATATACACAAATAAAACGAAAAAACGCCAAATTTGCGGCGGTAAAACAAATATCTGAAAAGCGGCGTTCCCGATGGGCGACACCCTTAAGTCCTATCTAATATTGTAGCTACATTGCAGGAAATTGTCAAGGAATTGTTACAACACCGTGAACGTTCCCACCTGGCACAAAAATTGGCAGAAATGCACCTGCGGGGCCGCCTGCCAGCTTCAAAGCAGGGGCTCTGTCTGTATTCTTATGATGAATTGGGAGTAGCCGATGGCAAAGCGGGCCGGGAGCCCCTGCCGGGTGCGGCCCGTTTTTTCCATCATATCACAGTTTTGGGCAAAGGTCATCTTTTGTTACGGTGTAAAATTTTGCGCCGCCCCCTTGACTTCCCCGCCGGGGTGGTATATAGTAAAGGCAACTTCATCCTGAATAAAACGTTGAGGCAGACAATACATGCTGGAACGCGCAAAAGAGAGAACCGCCGCCGAATTTGGCGTGGTGCAAGCGGTTTTGCAGGCGGGCAGCACAGTTACCACTGCCGAGTGCGAAGGCGAACCTTCGCCGGGGTAGCGCCCCGTTACCGGCGCTTACAAAACAGGGCTTTGGGCCTTTGTTTTACGAGTGGGATGCTTTGCCGCGTCCAATTCGGGTGGAACCGTGGAGTATGAATTTGTATGCTTCATCCCGTTTATGGTCAAGAATGGGATGGAGCATTTTTGTTTACCCAAAGGAGCGTTTACAAATGAAAATCATTTACAAAGACGGCACTGTTGCCGAATGCCCGAAAGAAGAAGAACTGCACGTTCTGCGCCATACGGCTGCCCACATTATGGCACAGGCCATCAAGCGCCTGTATCCGCAGGCTGACTTTGCCTTTGGCCCCGCTACCGAAAACGGCTTTTTCTATGATGTTGACCTGGGCGATACCAAACTGAGCGATGAAGACCTTGCCAACATTGAAAAGGAAATGAAGAAGATCTGCAAGGAAAACCTTGCCATCAAGCCGTTCATCCTGCCGCGCGATGAAGCTGTGAAGCTGATGACCGAGCGCCAGGAGCACTATAAGCTGGAGCATATGGACGACCTGGCCGATGAGACCGAGTTCAGCTTCTACCAGCAGGGCGAGTACGTTGATATGTGCATCGGACCCCACCTGACCTACACCAAGGCTCTGAAGGCATTCAAGATCACCCAGCAGAGCGGCGCTTACTGGAAGAATGACAAAGAGAACAAGATGCTGACCCGCATCAACGGCGTTGCTTTCCGCAACCAGGAAGAGCTGGAAGCCTGGGAAAAGCAGCAGCAGGAAGCCCGCGAGCGCGACCACCGCAAGATCGGCAAGGAAATGCGCCTGTTCATGACCGACGACCTGGTTGGCCGCGGCCTGCCCATGTTCCTGCCCAACGGCTACATCATCTGGCAGCAGCTGGAAGATTACATCAAGGGCAAGGAGCGCGAGCGCGGCTACCTGCACGTTATGACCCCCTGCATCGGCACCGTGAACCTGTACAAGACTTCCGGCCACTGGGATCATTACCGTGAGAACATGTTCCCCGCCATGGAGATGGAGGGTGAAAGCTATGTTCTGCGCCCGATGAACTGCCCCCACCACATGATGATCTACGCCAACCGCCCGCACAGCTACCGCCAGCTGCCCATCCGCATTGGCGAAATTGCCCACGACTTCCGTTATGAGTCCAGCGGCACCCTGAAAGGCATTGAGCGCGGCCGTCATTTCTGCCAGAACGACGCCCACCTGTTCTGCACCCCGGAGCAGATCAAGAGCGAAGTTGCCAATGTCTGCAGCCTGATCTTTGATGTCTACAAGGATTTCAACATCACCGATTACCGCTGCGTGCTGTCCCTGCGTGACCCCGCCGACAAGAAGAAGTACCATGACGACGACGCCATGTGGAACCATGCCGAGAACGCTCTGCGCGAAGTTCTGACCGAGCTGGGCATCAACTTTACCGAGGAGATCGGCGAAGCTGCTTTCTATGGCCCGAAGCTGGACGTCAACGTTAAGCCCGCTGTCGGTGCAGAGTACACCCTGTCCACCTGCCAGCTGGACTTCTGCCTGCCTGCCAAGTTCCACCTGACCTACATCGACAAGGACGGCAGCGAGAAGACCCCCGTTGTGCTGCACCGTGCCATCCTGGGTTCTCTGGACCGCTTCATGGCTTATCTGATCGAAGAGACTAAGGGCCGCTTCCCCACCTGGCTGGCTCCCACCCAGGTCAAGGTTCTGCCCGTCAGCGAAAAGACGCTGGATTACGCCCGCACCGTTGCCGACAAGCTGACCGCTGCCGGTGTGCGCGTTGTGCTGGATGAATCCAATGAGAAGATCGGTTACAAGATCCGTGAAGCCCAGCAAGTTGACCGCGTGCCCTACATGCTGGTGCTGGGCGCTAAGGAGGCCGAGGCTGGCAACATCAGTGTGCGTGATCGCAAGGGCGAAACCACCACGCAGGAGCTGGATGCCTTCATCAACAATATCGTGACCGAGATCAAGGAGCGCCGCTACAACTAAGCGTTCCGCGGTTCCACCGAGCTTTACAGCTCCCGATTGCTTCCAGTCGGGAGCTGTTTTGGTATCAGGCCCGCAGATCGTTCATCATCAAGGTTGTTTACCATTCTAAGGAGGTGCAGCATTGAAACGTAAGTTTTTGACCCTGATCGCCGCCGTGGCTGCCGCCATAGCGCTGGCGCTTTCGGCGGGTGCCGAAGCTGCCACGCCGGAAACTGCCGGCAGCCTGACCCCGCTGATGCCCATGTTTGATACCGCTGACACCGGCATTGCCGAATATTCCGGCGATATCGTCCAGGAAGACGCCGCAACGTATGACGCTTCTTATAACACCAATGAAGATGTTGCCGCCAACGAGCGGGATGTTTACAACTACCTGACCGGCACCATGGGCATGAACAGCGCCGCCGCCAGCGGCGTGATGGCCAACATGTACCGCGAATCCCGTTTTTATGTGGACATTACCAATGACTACGGCACCGCATACGGCCTGTGCCAGTGGTACGGCGACCGCTGGACCAATTTGCAGAACTACTGCAACAACAACGGCCTGGACTGGCATACCCTGTACGGCCAGATGCGCTTTTTGGAATATGAGCTGAACAGCCTTTCCAGCCTGCGCTCTTACATGTATGGTATCAGCAATGATGCCAACGGTGCTTATCATGCTGGGTACGAATGGTGCCGCGTGTATGAACTGGGCGGCAACACCTCTGATACCACCCGCTGCGATTCCCGCGGAACGCTGGCGCGCGATACCTTCTGGCCCAAGTACCAGAACGGCAGCACCGGCGGCTATACCGGCTGGCGCAGCGAGAACGGCCGCGATTACTGGTACGAGAACGGCGTAAAGCAGGGCACCACCGGCCGCGGCAAAGAAATCTATGATGCCTCCAGCGATGCCTGGTACTGGCTGGATGCCGTGGACGGCGGCGCAAAAGCCGTGAACAAAGATGTCTACCAGGAATCGGACGGCGGCAAGTGGGTGCGCTATGATGAAAACGGCCACATGATCAAAGGCGAAAACTGCCAGAACGGCAACTGGTATTACTTTGAGCCTGTCACCGGTGCCATGATCCACGGCCCGTGGACCCTGCCGGATGGCCGCAAGGTCTACTATGACCTGACCACTGGCATTATGCAGTACGGCAATGTGTCCATCAATGGCTCGCTGTATTACTTTGACCCGGTTTACGGCACAATGAAAAGCGGTGCTTTGACCAACTTCTGGGGCACAGACGGCAACGGCAAGAGCTTCTGGTATGAAAGCTGGGTGCGCCAAGGCTGGCAGCCGGGCAGCAGCAATTACCGCGGCAAGGAGATTTACGACCCCGCCAGCGGTGCCTGGTACTGGCTGGACAACGTACAGCAGGGTGCCAAGGCCACCAGCAAGGAAGTATACCAGGATTCCAACGGCGGCAAATGGGTGCGGTACGATGCCAACGGCCACATGATCAAGGGCTGGTACACCCAGGACGGTAAAACCTGGTATTACGACCTGACCACCGGCGCCATGTACAAAGGCTGGCACACCATTGAGGGTTCCACCTACCATTTTGATGAAACCACCGGCGTGAAGGGGTAAATCAGATACAAATATAAGGCAACACCGCACAATTCCCGCCTTACGGCTTAAGCACCGCTCCGGCGGCTG
>ERZ779869.4055-NODE-4055-length-10805-cov-6.715628_pt1 | contig 10805 bp, 9 predicted proteins | sample MGYA00511557_ERZ779869 | MGnify/ENA primary metagenome ERZ779869 (study PRJEB29588, sample SAMEA2154620) | human gut metagenome | biome: human gut; feature: human-associated habitat; material: faeces | place: Denmark | collected 2008/2010 ...
AGTGCGGCTCGCCGTGCTCTGCGTCGCGGTGTTCCTCGTGTTTTCAGCGGTCAATATGCAGTTCCGGCTCAGCGAGCTGCGGGAAAGCAAGGCGCAGCTTGAGGAGGAAATTGCCGTTTTGGAGGATCGCTTGATTTATATGCAGCTTCGGCTGGACGAGCCGGTCACGGACGAGTATATCCGGCGCGTCGCGCGGGAAAAGCTCAATTACCGTGATCCGGATGAAATACTTTTCTATAATGATTTGGCGGATTAGGATAAGATTAGGAGGATAAACCCGTTTATGCATTTTGAAATCGGCGACGTTGTGAAGGGCAGAGTTTCTACGATCACAAATTTCGGTGCGTTCCTTTCGTTTGAGGGCGGGACCGGACTTGTGCATATTTCGGAGATCTCCACGTCGTACGTCAAGGACATCCACGATTTTCTGCAGGTTGGCGAGGAGGTGGAGGCGAAGATTATCACCATCGATGCCAACGGCAAGATTGGCCTTTCCGTAAAAAAGCTGCAGATGGAACGCGCTAAGAAGCCGTCGATGTCGTCGCCCGCTGAATATTTCAAGGCGCCTGCGCCGAAGGATCAGTCCTTTGAGGATATGATGACACGCTTCAAATCCATCAGTGACGATAAGATGTCGGACTTGAAACGGGGCAAGGAATTTAAGCGCCGTTCGTCGCGCAGGGGAAAATAGACAGGAGTATTGTACCCCCTTTCTGTGGGCAATACTTCCTTTTTTCGTTTCGGAGAACGGGAAAGGACAGGGAGACAACCGATGAGAGAAATACAGGCTGCCGTTATTCGTGATGCCGTAGAAGAGCTGTTTATCCGCGCCAATCTGGAGCTGCCGCCGGACGTCTATGCCCGACTTGCCGCCTGTGCCGTAGCCGAGCAGGGGACGCTGGCGTCCGGAATCCTGCATAAGCTGGTCGAAAATGCAGACATCGCCAAGAAGGACAGTATTCCCATCTGCCAGGATACCGGCATGGCCTTTGTATTTGCCGATGTCGGACAGGATGTGCATATCACCGGCGGTTTGTTTGAGGATGCTGTCAACGCGGGTGTCGCCAACGCATATGAGAAGGGGTATCTGCGCAAGTCCGTTGTTTCCTGTCCGTTGGAGCGGATTAACACCGGCGATAATACGCCCGCCATGATCTATTATGAGATCGTACCGGGGGATCGGCTGAAGCTGACTGTCGCGCCGAAGGGGTTTGGCAGTGAGAACATGAGCCGCATCGCCATGCTCCGCCCGTCGGACGGTCTGGACGGCGTAAAACAGTTTGTGCTGGACGCCGTGCTGCAGGCCGGGCCGAATCCCTGCCCGCCGATCGTAGTCGGCGTCGGCCTCGGCGGCACCTTTGACAAAGCGGCTCTGCTGGCAAAGAAGGCGCTGCTGCGGGAGACGGGCGGGCACAATGAGGATCCGTTCTACGCGGAGCTTGAGCGCGAGCTGCTCGAGCGCATCAATGCGCTCGGCATCGGCCCGCAGGGCTTTGGCGGCAGGACCACCGCACTGGCTGTACACATGCTTTCCATGCCCACGCACATTGCAGGGCTGCCGGTCGCTGTCAATATCAACTGCCACGTGGCAAGACATAGAACGGAGGTGCTTTGATATGACGCTCAGACTGAAAACGCCGCTTGGCGAAGCCGATGCGCGGAAGCTCCGCGCCGGTGACAGCGTGCTGCTGACCGGCGTGATCTACACCGCGCGGGACGCAGCGCACAAGCGTCTTTGCGAGCTGGTGGAGGCAGGCAAGCCGCTTCCCTTTGACCCGATGGATGCAGTGGTCTATTATGTCGGTCCGACGCCCGCTGCACCCGGTCAGATCATCGGTTCGGCGGGGCCGACGACCTCCTATCGGATGGATGCCTACGCGCCCACGCTCATCGCGCTTGGTCTGCGCGGCATGATCGGCAAGGGCAGGCGGAATGCGGCAGTGATCGCCAGCATGAAGCAGCACGGCGCGGTCTACTTCGGCGCGATCGGCGGATGCGGCGCACTGCTCAGCAAATGTATCAAAAAAGCTGAGGTCATCGCATATGAGGACCTCGGCGCAGAGGCGCTTCGGCGCTTGGAGGTCGAGGACTTCCCGGTCACCGTGATCATCGACGCCCTTGGAAACGATCTCTACGAGACGGGCCGCAGGGCATATCTGGAGCAGTGCAATGGAAAACAACCGCATTGATCTGTGCGCACCGGAAGGGGAAACGCCGATCTATGACCAGATCCGGCAGGAGCTTGCGGGCAGGATCCGTGCCGGAAGTCTCCCGGACGGCACACGCCTTCCGACCGTGCGGGAACTGTCGGAACAGCTGCATGTGGCGGAAGGTACGGTCAAACGCGCGTATGACGAGCTGGAACGGGACGGACTTCTGATCAAAACACCCGGGCGCGGCAGTTTCGTCTGCTACCACCGGACAGCCGATCGCCGGCAGGCGGCACAGGAGCAGATCGATGCGCTGCTGCAGCAGCTGCACCAGATGGGGATCAGCGTCCATGAAATGAAACAGCTCTTTGCGGACCAGCTGCGCCGCTTCTGTGCGCAGCAGCCCAAGCTGCAGGTCGCGCTGGTCGAATGCAACCCCGAGGTGCTTGCGCAGCTCAAAGAGCAGCTCCGGCATATGGACGGCATCGAGCTGCATACCCTGCTGCTCGAGCAGGTGCAGCAGCACCCCGGGCGGCTCGCGCAGCAGATGGACGTGATGATCACGACGACCGAACATGCAAAACAGCTCGCCGGGATGACCGGGCAGGCGGAAAAAGTTGCAAAAATCGCTCTGCGCCTGCAGGCGTCCAGCGTTGCGCCGATCGTAAAGCTTTCGCCCGGGCAGCGCGTAGGGATCGTCAGCCAAAGCCTGCGCTTCGGCGCGCTGCTGCGCAGCTTTTGCGACGAATATACGCAGGGGCTTCAAATCGCAGGACCGGCGCTTTTTGACCCGCCGGAATCGCTGTCTGCGTATCTGAGCGGCAAGGATGCGGTCCTTGTGCCGGAAGGCTATGAGAAGCTCTGCACACAAAAGGCGCTCGGGCTGCTGACACAGTTTGCGGCACACGCGCGCCTGATCTCCTGTTCCTACCAGATCGACGAGGGCTCTGCCATCTATCTGACCGAACGGCTCGAACGGCTTCTGGCAAATCGTTCTCCGAAATGAATTTTTTTCTTGCGTCGCTTGCATGGCCTGCAAGCGACGCAAGTTTCGTTGCATTTCCGGAAAAACAAATTGACTTCCCCGTGGCTGAAGCTACAATAATAGGTAGAAACGGTCTGAAAATGAAATTTTCCAATCATTTTTTGAGAGGAGTTCCTTCCATGCAAACAGAGCAGACACGAAAAAAGGTTCTTGTGATCGGTGTGATCGGAGCAGACGTCCATGCCGTCGGCAACAAGATCCTTTATCACGCATTTACCGAAGCCGGGTTCGATGTCGTTAATCTCGGCGTTATGGTGTCACAGGAGGAGTACATCTCTGCAGCCATCGAATCAGACGCGGACGCCATTGTTGTTTCCAGCCTGTATGGGCAGGGGGAGCTGGATTGCCGCGGGATGCGGGAAAAGTGTGATGAGGCCGGCCTTCTCGGGATCCCGCTGGTCGTCGGCGGAAACATCGTTGTCGGCAAGCAGAAATTTGAGGATGTGGAAAAGCGCTTCCACGCCATGGGCTTTGACCGCGCTTTCCCGCCTGGAACGTCGCCGGAAACGACCATCGACGCGCTGCGTGAGCTTCTGCATATGGATGCCGCTGCATGCAGCGAGGCTGTGCCGGTATGAAGCCTGTTTTATTGACGGATTTCGGCAGCACCTATACCAAGCTGACGGCCGTAGACGTTGACACGGCGCGCGTGCTTGGAACGGCAGCCGCCTATACGACCGTACAGACAGATGTCAATGACGGCTTTTCCGCCGCGCTGCGGCAGCTTGAGGAGAAAACCGGCAGGCTCGAATACGCCGAGCGCTATGCCTGCTCATCCGCGGCAGGCGGACTGCGGATGATCGTATCGGGCCTTGTGCCGGAGCTGACGCTGGAGGCCGCGCGCATGGCCAGCCTCGGCGCCGGAGCAAAGCTGATCGGACAATTCTCGTTTGAGCTGACGGAGGATGATATCGACCAGATCCGGCGGGAGAAGCCTGATATCTTTCTGCTCGTCGGCGGGACGGACGGCGGAAACACGGCCTGCATTCTGCATAATGCAAACATGCTGGCCGCCATGCAGCCGGATTTTCCGATCATCGTCGCGGGCAACCGTTCGGCTGCGCGGCAATGCGAGCGGATCCTCGCCGGATGCCGCGTGCGGGTATGTGAAAATGTCATGCCGAAGTTTGGCCTGCTCAAAACGGAGCAGACGCAGGCCGCGATCCGCGAAATTTTTCTGAGCCGCATCATTCAGGCAAAGGGGCTCGACCACGCGGCCGAAAGGATGAACGACATCCTCATGCCAACACCGGCAGCCGTGCTCAAAGCGCTTGAGCTGCTCTCCGGCGGGTTTGGCGGCGAGCCGGGGATCGGCGAGCTGGCCGCGGTGGACGTAGGCGGCGCAACGACTGATGTCTACTCCATCTGCGAAGGAATGCCCCGGCAGATGAACACCGTCTACAAAGGGCTCCCGGAGCCGTATGCCAAGCGTACCGTCGAAGGAGACATCGGGATGCGCTACTCCGTTCTCGGCATTCTGGATGCGGTCGGTGCACGCCGCCTCGCAGAGCTGTCCGGGCTCCCGGAGCAGCGGGTGCAGACGCTGTGCCGGATGCTGAGTGAACAGACGGAGCTCGTCCCGGACTGTGACGGGGAGCTGGCGCAGCTGGATCATGCGCTGGCATGTATGGCGGTCAGCACGGCGGCAAAGCGCCATGCAGGGACGATCGAAGAGACCTATACCCTGCTCGGGCAGACGTTCGTGCAGGCGGGCAAGGATCTGACGGCCGTGCGGCGCGTCGTGGCGACCGGCGGGAGCCTGATCCATTCACCGCGTGTGCGCGAGATCGCGTCTTATTTCTGCTATGACCCCGCCGATCCGGCGTCTCTGCGCCCGAAAAACGCGGAGATCCTGATCGATTCCTCTTATATTCTCGCTGCAATGGGGCTGCTTTCCACGCATGATCCGCTTGCGGCGCTTCAAATTATGAAAAGGATGATCAGATAGATGGAAATTCAGAACAAAAAGCTGGACGAAGGCGTCTTCATGCAGGAACGGCAGGAGGTCCTTGGCCAATGGCCGACGGGAAAGGACGTAGACCTGCAGGAGGCCGCTGATTATCAGAAACGGCTCTCGCCGGAACGTGTCTTTTCCACGAAGCTTCTGGAGGCCAAGAAAGCGGGGCGGACGCTCATTCAGCCGCGTGCCGGCGTGCCGGTGATCGAGGAACATATCAAGCTCATGCAGTATCTGGAGAAGGAGGGCGAGGCCGACCTTCTGCCCACCACGATCGACAGCTACACCCGGCAAAACCGCTATGCCGAAGCGGAGGACGGCATTCAGGAATCCATCCGACTCGGGCGCGCCATGCTCAATGGCTTTCCCGCGGTCAATCACGGCGTCGCCGGCTGCCGGCGCGTGATCGAGAGCGTCCACACGCCGCTGCAGGTGCGGCATGGCACCCCGGACGCGCGTCTGCTGACGGAGATCGCCTATGCCGGCGGCTTTACCAGCTATGAGGGCGGCGGCATTTCCTACAATCTTCCGTACTGCAAAAATGTTCCGATGGAAACGACCATCCGCTCCTGGCAGTATGTTGACCGTCTGACGGGCCTGTACGAGGAAATGGGGATCTCCATCAATCGGGAACCGTACGGACCGCTGACCGGCACGCTGGTGCCGCCGTGCATTTCTCATGCGGCTGCCATCATCGAAGCGCTGCTTGCCGCCGAACAGGGCGTGCGCAACATCACCGTCGGCTACGGGCAGTGCGGCAACATCGTGCAGGACATCGCGGCCATCCGCACGCTTGAGGAGCTGACCGAGGAATATCTGCACAAATACGGGTACGATCAGGTCGTTGTTACCACGGTACTGCATCAGTGGATGGGCGGCTTCCCCGCAGACGAAGCCAAGGCCTTCGGCGTGATCTCCACGGGCAGCCTGATCGCCGCGCTCTCCAAAGCCACAAAGGTCATCGTAAAAAGCCCGCACGAAGCGATCGGGATCCCGACGATGGAGGCAAATGCGCAGGGGCTCCGCTGCACAAAGCAGGTCGTCAATATGATGGCAGACCAGATATTTCAAAACTCGCATCTGGACGAGGAAATGGAGATCATCCGCCGGGAGACGCGCTGTATTGTCGACAAATGCTTTGAGCTGGGCAGGGGAGATATCGCGCTGGGGGTCTGCCGCGGCGTTGTGGCAGGCGTGCTGGATGTGCCGTTTGCGCCCTGCCGCTATAACGCAGGGCAGATGCTTCCCTGCCGCGATAACGAGGGTGCGATCCGGATCCTGAACATGGGGAATCTCCCATTCCCACAGGACCTGAAGGATTTCCACGCCGCGCGCATTGCAGAGCGCGCAAAATATGAAAAGCGTGCGCCGAGCTTCCAGATGGTCATCGATGATGTGTATGCGATCGGTAAGGGGCGGCTGGTCGGCCGGCCGAGAAACTGATGGATAACGACGGAGGTATTATTTATGAAAATCAAAAATGTTGTCTGCGCACCCGGACGTACCGGCTTTTATTTTGACGACCAGCGCGCGATCAAGCGCGGCGCGGGGCACGACGGGATGTTCTATATCGGCCAGCCTGTCACCGAGGGCTTTTCCGCCGTCCGTCAGGCAGGCGAGGCGATCTCGGTCATGCTGATCCTGGAGGACGGCCAGGTCGCTTACGGCGACTGCGCGGCGGTACAGTATTCCGGCGCAGGCGGGCGCGATCCGCTGTTTTTGGCGAAGGATTTTATTCCTATTATTGAGCAGTACATCAAACCGTGTCTGGTCGGCCAGGAAGCGGACAATTTCCATGCGCTTGCCGCAAGGATGGAAGCCATCGAGGTCGGCGGCAAGCGGCTGCATACGGCGATCCGCTATGGTGTTTCTCAGGCGCTGCTTGACGCCGTTGCAAAGGCGAGCGGGCGCATGATGTGCGAGGTCGTGGCGGATGAATACGGCTGCACGGTATCGGATCACCTGATCCCGATCTTTACCCAGTCCGGGGATGACCGGTATGATAATGCGGACAAAATGATCATCAAGGGCGCGCAGGTGCTCCCGCACGCATTGATCAACAACGTGGAGACAAAGCTCGGCGCGCACGGCGAAAAGCTTCAGGAGTATGTGGCGTGGCTTCGTGACCGGATCTTGGCGCAGCGTCTGGACGAGCACTATGCCCCGGTCCTGCATATCGATGTCTACGGTACGATCGGCGCAGCCTTCGGCAATCATAACTATGCAGCCATGGCGGATTATCTGGCGGTCCTGGAGCAGACCGCAAAGCCGTTCCACCTGCGGATCGAAGGACCGATGGACTGCGACTGTGACCGCGAAACGCAGATGGAGGCGCTCGCGGGGCTGACCGCGGAGCTGGACCGGCGCGGCATCGATGTTGAGCTGGTCGCTGACGAATGGTGCAATACGCTCGAAGATATCAAGCTTTTCGCTGATCACAAAGCCGGTCACATGATCCAGATCAAAACGCCGGATCTCGGCGGCATCAACAATACCATCGAGGCAGTCCTCTACTGCAAGGAAAAGGGCATCGGTGCATATCAGGGCGGCACCTGCAATGAGACCGACCGCTCTGCGCAGGTCTGCGTGCAGTGCGCCATGGCGACACAGCCGGCACAGATCCTCGCAAAGCCCGGCATGGGTGTGGACGAAGGCTATATGATCGTCTATAACGAGATGAACCGGATCCTCGCGCTGCGGAAGGCAAAGGCAGAATAACTGCGAGGCCGCAGTGCCGATGCGCCGGGATCTCCATAACAGAAAAATCACGGCAGAGCCCAGCTTTCGGGGCTCTGCCGTGACTGATCGTATGAAACGGGAACTTATAGATGCAGCTTGAGGTCTGTCTTGTCGAAGATCATGCTGCCCTGCAGATCCTGCATATGTCCCTTTCCTGCCTCGCGGGCGCGCGTGTACATGGCGTACGCAATGGAAATGTCCGTGTAGGCGAGGCCGACGGCGTTGAAGTAGATGAACTCCTTCTCATTTTCGCGGCCGGGCTTGCTGCCGTCCAGCAGTTCAACGATGTTGGCATAGATATCGCTGTCGCCGATCACGCCATCTTTATAGCAGCGGCTGACGGTCTGTGTGCGGTGCTTGACGGTCTGCCAGTCGTCGCAGACGATCTTATCGGCCTTCTGCACGACGGCGTATTCATCCTCCCAGCCGCCGATGTGGCTGTAGAAAGCGCCCTCCTTGATCCAGTCGGCCTTCAGAAGCGGCGCCTGTGCGCTCGTGGCCGTGACCAGAATGTCGGAATCGCGCATGGCCGCCTCCATATTGCCGTTGCAGGCGATGAACTGCATATCCGGGAGATAACGCGAAAGCTGCCGGATAAACACGGTCTCCTCCTCCGGGTATTTGGAGGCCAGCTTGCAGACCTTCAGGCCCGGACGCGCTGCTTTCATGCCGAGCAGATGCAGCTTGGCCTGCTCGCCGGCTCCGATGAAGCCGATCACCTCGGAATCCTCCCGCGCGAGCTTCCGTGCCGCGACTGCGCCCATCGACGCCACGCGCATATTGGAGCAGAGCGTCCCGTCCATCACGCAGACCGGATAGCCGTTTTCAAGACTCGACAGCACAATGATGGCCGAAAGGTTCTGCGTGCCGAATTTGCGCGGGTTCTGCGGGAAAACAGACACCCACTTCACGCCGCAGACGCCTTCCTCCAGAAGCGTCGCCGGGAGGCAGTTGATGCGGTCCTGCGTCTCCTGATCAAAGATCTGGACGATCTTATCGGGGAAAAGAATTTTTCCTTTTTCAAAATCAAGCAGCCCCTTTTCCAGTGCTGCAATGCTCATTTGCAGGTCAAATGCGCCTGCGTCGATCAATTCCTCCTGCGAAAGCGCGAGATAACGGATCGCGTGCTGCTGTTCCATATAGATTCTCTCCTTATCTTGGGCAACACCGTACAATTGCGTCTGCGCGCTTCGACGGATCTTTTCCGCCAATTCTGCGGTTTGAAAAGCTTGAAATATTGCGCAGCCGTTGGCGACGAAGGAGCCTTACGGATGCGGCATGCCCCTTGCGGGTACATACAGGATTCCTGCACTTTTCAAACCTTGACTTGACGAAAAATCTCTCGTCGAATCTGCTTGCCGAATTGTGCGGTGTTGCCCTTGTTCTGCCGGCATCTTGATTATACCATATAATTTTCCTTTTGCAAGACAAGAAGAAAAATATTTTTCCTTCTTGGAATTTGATTTTTCCCTTCCTTTCGTGTAGAATAATCAGGCAGTCCAAAGGAGGTGCGCTTCGATGAACGAAATACAGCAGATCCTCTCCGGGATCAAGGGCGGCCGCTACGGCTTCCCCGCCGCGCAGCGGCTGGTCGCGGACTATGTCGTGAAGAATTACGAGCAGATCCCGTTTCTCTCGATCACGGCGCTGGCCCAAAACTGCGGCGTGAGCGAAAAGACCGTCGTGAAATTCTGCAACAGCCTCGGCTTTGAGAAATTTACCGAGTTCAAGCGCACGTTTTCCGCCTATGCGCAGTCCAAGCTCATCATCACGAATAAGCTCTCCAGCGCCCCGGCGCCGGATGGCGACGTGTTTGAGCGGACCATGCGGCAGGATATCTCCGCGATCGAAAAAACGATGACGCTGCCGGAGAACCGCGAAGCGCTTTCCGATGCGGCGCGCCGCATTCTGGCTGCAAAGCGCGTCTATGTGACGGGCGGACGTGCCTCCGCCGCGCTTGCGGCGCTGCTGGCCTCGATGCTCCGCTATCTCGGTCTTCAGGTGCAGGAGCTTCTGCCCGGCGCCTGTGATTATTATGACCGGCTGATGACCGTCCGGCCGGACGATCTGGTCATCACCATCTGCTTCTCCCGCTATACCGCGCAGATCGCGGAGGGCGCGGCCTTCCTGCATGCGCATGATGTTCCGATCGTCCTCATGACCGACCTGGAACCGTCGCCGCTGTACGCCTACGCCGCCTGTACGCTGCAGTGCGAGGCCTCGGCCGAGGGGTATTTTCCCTGCTATGCCGGGTGCCTGTCCATTCTGTACGCGCTATGCAGCACGCTCGGCTCCATGCGCGGGACGGACGCCGCCGAGCACGCGCGGGAGTTGGAGCGCGTGCTTCTCGACCGCGGCGTGTTCCTGTGATGCCGGGAGAGTGTTTCCCCGGCGAACATTTTGATCTGCGTTTATAGGATATCCTGAATATAGAAAACGCTGTGAGAATTCGTAGGAACAGACGAATTCTCACAGCGTGTTTTATGGGGGGCTTGCGGAAGGGGACGGACACTCAGAACAGCGCGTCCATGGCGGCGATGGTCTTCTCGACCAGCTCATCGCCGCCCTCGGGGCCGACCATCGTGGAAACGGGCTTCGAGCCGTAGCTTCCGCCGTCGACCGCGATCTGCGTGGGCAGATACCCGCCCTTGGCATTGGAGGAGAGCTGGATGATGAACGCCTGCCGCGCCTTGCAGCGGGCCTTCATCCGGTAGGAGTAGTCGACATACAGCTCAAACGGGTTCGTCGCAAACGCGGCCGCGCCGATGCGGAAGACGAAGATCGGGAATTTAAAGCGTGTCGTCTCCTGCTGGAGCTTCCAGCGGTTGAGATAGCCGATGTCCTCGAAGCAGCGGATCATCTGCGCTTCGGTCAGCCGCCCGCCTGCGGGGCACGCGGCCTTGACCGCCTCGAT
>ERZ779869.4056-NODE-4056-length-10801-cov-10.365624_pt1 | contig 10801 bp, 5 predicted proteins | sample MGYA00511557_ERZ779869 | MGnify/ENA primary metagenome ERZ779869 (study PRJEB29588, sample SAMEA2154620) | human gut metagenome | biome: human gut; feature: human-associated habitat; material: faeces | place: Denmark | collected 2008/2010 ...
TCTGCCGCACCTCGCTCGCCGTATCGGCACTTAGAATTATGCGGTATTGCCTTAGAATATTACTGTAATTTATCATATTAAAGTTTTTTGCCAGGCCTTTTTTCAAAAAAGGCCGTCCGTAACTCTCAAGAGGTGCTATGTTAAAACCACTTGTTACCCAGGTTTGGCCGCAGTTCACGGCCGATGAACAGTTTACCGCCAGCTTCAGCAATGTGTTTGTGGAGCGGGTAGAACTGTTCCGTTCCGCACGCAAAGTTATCATCTGCCTGCGCAGCACAGAGCCGCTGGACTCTGCCCTGTGCGGGCGTCTTTTGGCGTCATTGAAGCAGATTTTTGCCGGTTATGAGTTGACCATGCGCAACTACTTCAACTATAACGCCATCACGCCGGAAGCCGTCAAGGCTATGATCGAAGAGCTCAAACAGCAGGGGATGCCGGTCAACGGCTTTCTGGATAAAACCCAGCCGGTTGCTTTTGCTCAGGACGGTCTTGTGGTGCGGGTCAACGCGGGTCTGCCGATTCTGGAAAGCGTGGAGCTGCCCAAGCATCTGGCAGAACTCATCCAGGAGCGCACCGGTGCTTTGCCCATTGTGCGCATGGAGCTGGTCGGCAAACAGATGGATGCGGACGAACTCGACCGCCGCGTGGCAGAAAAGGTGCCCGCCGTGCAGTTCAAGGCCAAAGAAGAAGTGGCACCCTTTACCATTGAGGGGCTGGAGCTCACCTCCAAGCCGGCTAAGGTGTTCTATGGCAAGTCTTTCAAGCCTGCCGACCTGCGCCCGCTGAACGATCTGGGCGATGGCGGCAAGGTGACCGTGTGGGGCGATGTATTCTTTACCGAGGTAAAGGGCAACCGCCGCAAAATCTACTTTACCTCCATCACCGACTATAACGGTTCCATCAACCTCAAAGTCCTCGGCGATGAAAACGAGGATATGTCTAAGTGGGAGGGCCTCAAATCCGGCACAACCCTCATCGTGCGCGGCAACTATACCTACGATAAGTACGAGCACGACTATGTCCTGCTGCCCTATGATGTATTGCAGGTGGAGCGTATGCCCCGCCATGATGATGCCCCCGAGGGGCAAAAGCGCGTGGAACTGCATCTGCATACCAAGTCCAGCAGCATGGACGGCTTCTGCGATTCCGGCAAGATCGTGCGCCTGGCCCACCGCATGGGCCACCGCGCCATTGCCATTACCGACCACGGCGTGTGCCAGGGCTACCCGGAAGCCATGCTTGCCACTGACGAGATCCACCAGGACGACCCCAACTTCAAGCTGATCTATGGGTGTGAAGCCTACTTTGTGGATGATATGATCCCCGCTGTGTATGGCACCAAAACCATGCCCATCACCGGCTCCTTTGTGGTGTTTGATACCGAAACAACCGGCCTGGACTCCAACGTGGAAGCTTTGACCGAGATCGGCGCCGTGTACGTGGAAAACGGCAAGATCAACCCGGATAAGAGTTTCTGTACCTTCGTCAACCCCGGCAAACCCATCCCGCAAAAGGTGGTGGAGCTGACCGGCATCAACGACAGCATGGTGGCCGATGCCCCCACACCGGCCGAGGCCATCCGCCAATTCAAGGAATTCTGCGGCGATAACATCCTGGTTGCCCACAACGCCAACAGCTTTGATATGCTGTTCATCCGTAAAGCAGGGGATAAGGCGGGGGTGGATTTTTCCAACACCTATATTGACACCCTGCCCATGGCGCAGGCGTTGTTCCCCGGCCTGCATAACTATAAACTGGATACCATCAACAAACATCTGGAAATCCAGCCCTTTAACCACCACCGCGCCGTGGATGACGCCATGGCGCTGGCCCGCATCTTTGAGGTTATGCTCTCCGATTTGAAGGAGAAGGACATGACCACCGTGGAGGCTATCAACACCGGCCTTGGCGGCAACAAAGAGGTGCTGAAAAAGAAGTATTACCACCTGATCATTCTGGTGCAGAACCAGACAGGACTCAAAAACCTGTACCGCATTGTCAGTGCGGCGCACACCAAGTATTTCTTCAAAAAGCCGCGCGTGCCCCGCAGCCTGCTGAATCAATACCGCGAGGGCCTGCTGCTTTCACCTGCGTGCGAAGCAGGCGAGCTGTACCGTGCCGTAGTGGCAGGCAAGGCCCATGATGAACTGCTGCGCATTGCCCGGTATTATGACTATCTGGAAGTGCAGCCTCTTGGCAACAACGAGTTCATGGTCCGCAATGGGCAGGTGGATTCCATCGAGGCCATCAAGAACTTCAACCGCACCATCATCCAGCTGGGTGAAGAACTGCATATCCCCGTGGTTGCCACCGGTGACGTTCACTTCCAGGAGCCGGAGGACCGCATTTACCGCGCGGTCCTGCAGGCAGGCAACGGCTTTAAGGATGCTGACAACCAGGCCCCGCTGTTCTACCGCACCACGCCGGATATGCTGGAGCAGTTCAGCTATCTCCCGCAGGAAAAAGCCTTTGAAATCTGCGTGACCAACCCCAACAAGATTGCCGCTACCATTGATAACAATCTGCGCGCCATCCCCAAGGGAACCTACCCGCCTTCCATTGAGGGTGCTGAGGATCAGCTGCGCTCCGGCACCTGGCAGCACGCCCGCCGTGATTACGGCAACCCCCTGCCGGATGTGCTGCAAAAGCGCCTGAAAAAAGAGCTGGATTCCATCTGCGGCCATGGTTACGCTGTTTTGTATGTCATTGCGGTCAAGCTGGTGGCGTTTTCCAACGCAGGCGGCTACCAGGTGGGCAGCCGTGGCTCTGTCGGCTCCAGCGCTGTGGCGCACTTTTCCGGCATTTCGGAGGTCAACTCCATGCCGCCGCACTACCTGTGCACCAAGTGCAAGCACAGCGAGTGGATTGATGATGGCGTGACGATGGACGGCTTTGACCTGCCGGATAAAAAATGCCCTGTCTGCGGCGAACCCATGGTCATGGACGGCCACGATATCCCGTTTGAAACCTTCTTGGGCTTTTACGGCGATAAGGAGCCGGATATCGACCTGAACTTCTCCGGCATGTACCAGTCCAACGTTCACCGCTATACGGAGGAGCTGTTCGGCAAGGAGAATGTGTTCAAGGCGGGCACTGTATCCGGCCTGCAGGATAAAACGGCTTACGGTTATGTGAAAAAATATCTGGAAGAGCGTGGCAAAACCGTGAACCGTGCTGAGGAAAACCGCCTGTGCCTGGGCTGCACCGGTGTCAAGCGCACCACGGGCCAGCACCCCGGCGGCATGGTTGTTGTGCCTTCCACCTTTGATATTTATGATTTCTGTGCCATTCAGCACCCGGCGGACGATGTGAAGGGCGGCCTGCTGACCACCCATTTTGAATTTAAGTACCTGCATGATACGCTGCTCAAGCTGGACGAGCTGGGGCATGATGTTCCGACTTTCTATAAGTTCTTTGAAGAGTATTCCGGCATCCCCATTGACAGCGTGCCGATGAACGATCCCAAGGTCTACAGCCTGCTGACCTCCACCGAAGCACTGGGCGTTACCCCGGAGCAAATCGGCAGCCAGACCGGTACCTTCGGCATCCCGGAAATGGGCACCAACTTTGTGCGCGGCATGCTGCTGGATGCAAAGCCGAAAAACTTCTCGGAGCTGATCCAAATCTCCGGCCTGTCCCACGGCACGGATGTGTGGACCGGCAACGCGGACGAACTGATCCGCTCCGGTACCTGCACCATTGCCGAGGTGATCGGCTGCCGTGACAGCATCATGCTCTACCTGCTGCGCAAGGGGCTGGAACCCAAAATGTCATTTGACATTATGGAGGCCGTGCGTAAAGGCAAGGTGGCCAAGGGCGGCTTTAAGCCCGGCTGGGAAGAAGCCATGAAGGAGCATGATGTGCCGGATTGGTACATCGAATCCTGCCGCAAGATCAAGTATATGTTCCCCAAGGCTCACGCTGTTGCCTATCTGATGGCAGCCATCCGCCTGATGTGGTTCAAGGTGTACCACCCGGCTATCTTCTATGCTGTGTACTTTACCGTTCGCGGCGCGGATATCGACTATGAAGCAGCTGTTGGCGGTGTGCGCGTGGCCAAGGAGCACCTGCGGGATAACGAAAAGATCCCCAAGGATGAGCGTACCGCTAAGGACGATGATGCCCTTGTCAGCCTGCAGCTGGTCAATGAAATGCTGCAGCGCGGCTGCCAGTTCCTGCCCATTGAGCTGGGCAAGAGCTATGCCAGCAAGTATGTGGTGGAGGACGGCAAAGTGCGCCTGCCCTTTACCGCCATCCGCGGCCTGGGCGAAGCTGCCGCTGTGGCGTTGGAACAGGCTACCATCCATGGGCAGGAATATATCTCGGTGGAAGAACTGCAGCAAGCCTCCGGCGTGGCGCAGTCGGTATTCGACAAATTGCACGAAGTCGGCGCTTTGGGAAATCTGCCGGAAACCAGCCAGGTTGACCTGTTCAGCTTAATGTAATGGCAGTCCCCCGAAATCCCGCCTGCCGCAGCGCAGGCAGATCAGCATACGAATATACGATGATGTACCGGACCTGCAGTAGCGCTGCGGGGACGGTACTTTTTGTTTTGCGGGATTCGCTTTGATTCGTTGATTGAACTTACAGCCAGGCAGGGGAAAACACCCCCCAAAAAAATGCCCGCGCCCCATTCCAGCAAAATTTTCCGGGGCAGGTGTAGAAATTGCGTATTTGACGATGGAAAATTGATTTATCATGGAGAACATGATAGACTATAGGATACATGTAGAATCTACAAGGAACTATACGATGCCCAGCAGTAAAGATAAGGCAATACCGCACAATTCTAAGTGCCGATACGGCGAGCGAGGCACAGCAGCTGCTAAGCCAAAAGCGCAGATAATACTTTGTGTATTATCGAGCATTTTGGCAACGCAGATGCCGTGCCGCAGCCGCCGGAGCGGTGCTTAAGCCGTCAGGCGGGAATTGTGCGGTGTTGCCATAAACAAATTTAAAGAAGGCTATGATAAATTAAAGCGATTGGAGAGGCAATCGATCATGAAAAGCAGAAGAAAGCATGGCTTCCAGTTTATGACGATACTATATTTTTTGATAGTATTTTGTATGTGTGTGTCGCGTTTTAACGTGATTATGACAATTATGGGTGGTCAACTAACGCGGGTGGAAGAAATTAATCTACTGCCGTTCCATAGTATTAGAGAAAACTTGAAATATGGTCGCAGCCCTGTTTCATGGGATATGCTTTATAATATGGTAATGTTTGTACCTTTTGGAGTAATTTACTGCTATTATCAAAAGAATTTCCGCGTATATAAAGCAGTTGGAATGTCATGCTTGACAACATTCTTCATAGAAAGCGCGCAGCTCGTTTTAAAAACTGGTGTCGTAGATATAGATGACCTTATTGTAAACACATTGGGAAGTTTGACGGGAATTGTGGTGTATGTTATTCTGCAGCAGATATCCTTCAAAAATCAAAAGTTTGAGATTCACGAATTGATTGATATCAGTGCGACAATGCTTCCACCGATGTTTGTTGCCTTCATTGCGGAAATGTTCCTGGGAGATGGTTCGCTAAAATTGCTGCCAGTTCACTGTGTAGTGTTACTGTGCTATGGAATTTTTGTCTATGTATTTTTAATAAGGAATTTTACTCGCAAAGCAAAAGTTTATTATCTGGCATGTTATGTGGGAGCCTTTTATCTGAGTCGTGTGCTACTGTAGAAATAATGGCATAATATAATTTTAACCAAATCACAAAACCGTAAATAGAAAAAATGAACGCCTATAGTGAGAGAATACTCGTATTGTCGTTACTGTCTTGCGTCTTTTCAAGAACATTTTTAAGTGGTGGAATAGGAGCACCCATCTTTTCGGCATTTTCGAGAATACTGCCTAGGGTGTATCTGAAAAGTCGAAACTATCGTCTATTTCTACAAGCACAGGCGGCTCTTTGCCTTACATCCTGCTTGTGTTTGCGAAATATCCGTCATTTTCTTTGTTTTCAGATACACCTTAAATACTTCCGCCTTTATGCCACACCCCCTGCCTAACTTTATGAGGACTCCAAACCCGGTGAGAGTTCTCGACACCAGAAAATTTTCTGGGGACAGGTATCTTGTACTTTGCCGTGCGTTGCGGTATACTTAAGTGTCAGATTCTAATTTTTTGTGCTCTCCCAGGCGTTAGCTGGGACAAACTGCACCCGTCAGGAGCAATATCTTGGAAAAACTAACTTATACCCATAACGCGGATGCCGCCGCCGTCATCGCCCAGACTTATGATACCCCGCCCCTTGCCTATGTGCGCAGCTATGGTTGCCAGCAGAACGTGAACGATGGTGAGAAGATACGCGGCGTGCTGATGGACATCGGCTTCGGCGTTTGTGATTCCGTCGAGCAGGCAGATTTGATCCTGTTCAATACCTGCGCTGTGCGCGAACATGCGGAACAGCGCGTGTTCGGCAATGTCGGCGCACTGAAAAAGCTGAAGGAAAAGAACCCCCGCCTGATCATCGGGGTATGCGGCTGCATGGCGCAGCAAAAGCATATTGTGGATAAGCTGCGCGCCAGCTACCCTTATGTGGATCTGGTGTTCGGCGTGGACGGCATTGACCGTCTGCCCGCCATGCTGGTGGAGCGCCTGCACCGCGGCAAGCGCTACCTGGAAACCCCGGTCGAGCGCAACGCCGTGGTGGAGGAGCTGCCCATCCGGCGTGATTCCGGCTTCCGCGCCTGGCTGCCTATCATGTACGGGTGCGATAATTTCTGCACCTACTGCATTGTGCCCTATGTGCGCGGGCGCGAGCGCAGCCGCACCCCGGCGGATGTTCTGGCAGAGTTCAAAACGCTGGTAGAGCAGGGCTATAAAGAAATCACCCTGCTGGGCCAGAACGTAAATAGCTATGGCAAAGGTCTGGAAGAAAAGACGGATTTTGCCGATCTGCTCAACCTGCTGTGCACCGTTCCGGGCGATTACCAGATCCGCTTTATGACCAGCCACCCCAAGGATGCCAGCCGTAAGCTGATCGATACCATTGCCGCGCAGGATCACCTGTGCAAGCATATCCATCTGCCGGTGCAGTCCGGCAGTGACCGTATCCTGAAAGAAATGAACCGCCACTATACGGTTGCCCAGTATATGGACCTGGTCAATTATGCTAAGGAGAAAATCCCCGGTGTAACTTTCTCCAGTGACATCATTGTCGGCTTCCCCGGCGAGACGGAAGAGGATTTCCAGGCAACGCTTGATTTGATCCAGCGGGTCAAATACATGCAGCTGTTTACCTTTATCTATTCCAAGCGCACCGGCACCATCGCTGCCAAGCTGCCGGACCCGGCCACCCATGCCGAAAAGGCAGCCCGCATGGACCGCCTGCTGAAACTGCAGGATTCCATTGCTTTCCCGATGATCGCCGCTATGGCGGGGCAGACCGTGAAAGTGTTGGTGGAGGCTGCTGGCCGCACCCCCGGCACCCTGAACGGGCGGCTGGATAACAACCTGGTGGTCGAGTTCCCCGCCGAAGAAAGCCTGATCGGCCAGTACGCCAATGTGCGCCTGACCGGTTCCCGCGCCGCACTGCTGGTGGGGGAACTGGCAGAATAAAGCCAGTTCCAATAAAATATCGTAGCTAACATTTGCTGAATACAGCGTAATAATAAGGAGTAACCAAAATGGATTGCATTGATCTTTTCAAAAAAGCCGCCGCTGCCATGCAGACTGACCCCCGTTACCTGGAACTGGATGCAGCCCGCCGCGAAAACGATAACGACCAGGAGCTGCAGGGCCTGATTGGCGAGTTCAACCTCAAGCGCCTGGATTTGAACAACGAAAGCGCCAAGCCGGAACCGGATACCGCCCATGTGGCCGACCTGAACCAGCAGGTGAACGACCTGTACACCCAGATCATGTCCAGTGAGGGCATGGTGCGCTACAACACCGCCAAAAAAGAGTGCGAAGCCATGGTTAGCCATATTGATGCCATCATCAACACGGCCATGAACGGCGGCGACCCCATGACCGTTCAGGCCCCCACCGGCGGCTGCACCGGCAGGCGGCTGCCACTAAGGCAGCACAGCAGCCAATTTGTTCATGAACAGAATCAGGAGTGTGAAGAATGGCAGCAAACATTGTGCCCCAAAAAGTTGAGGATGTTGATACACAGGCGCTTTCGCCCATGATGCAGCAATATCTGGAAATCAAGCGCCAGCACCCCAACGAGATTCTGTTTTACCGCGTGGGTGACTTTTACGAGATGTTCTTTGACGATGCCCTGACGGCATCGCGGGAGCTGGAACTGACCCTGACCGGCAAAGCCTGCGGCTTGCCGGACCGTGCGCCGATGTGCGGCGTGCCGTTCCATTCGTATGAAATTTACGCCGCCCGCCTGATTGCCAAGGGCTACAAAGTCGCTATCTGCGAACAGATGGAAGACCCGGCGCTGGCCAAAGGGCTGGTCAAGCGGGATATCATCCGCGTAATTACGCCGGGTACTGTGATCGAAAGCAGCATGCTGGCGGACGATAAAAACAACTATATCTGCAGCATTTATACCCGCAAGGTGCGCAGCCGCTGGAAAGCCGGCATCTGCTTTGCGGATATTTCCACCGGCGAAGCCTATGCCACCGAGCTGACCGCGGAAAAAATGGGCCCGGCCATCATCACCGAGCTCTGCCGCTATATGCCCAGTGAAATTCTGATCAACCCGGCACTGCTGGACTTAAAAGAAGTAACCAACTATGTCCGCCAGCATACCCATGCGCTGGTGGAACTGCGCGAGGATGCCTGCTACCAGCAGCGGGTGATGGAGGACGCCATGACCGCTCAGTTTGGGGCAGATTGGCGCAATACCTGCGGTTTTGCGCAGGACGGCCTGGTGCCCTATGCCTTTGGGGCACTGCTTGGCTACCTGCATGAGACCCAGAAGCACGGCATCGACCGCATCAAGTCAGTGCAGAACTATGCCGATGCCCAGTACATGCGGCTTTCCCCGGTCACACGCGCTAACCTGGAACTGACCGAGACCATGCGCGGCCGCGAAAAGCGTGGTACGCTGCTGTGGGTGCTGGATAAAACCGAAACCTCGATGGGCAAACGCCAGCTGCGCGCCTGGATCGAGCAGCCGCTGGTGGACAGCAGTGTCATCAACCAGCGGCTGGATGCTGTGGAAGCACTGTACAATGCCAACGTGACCCGTGCAGACTTAAAAGAAGCGCTCTCCCATGTTTATGACATTGAGCGCCTGACCACCCGCATTCTGTATGGCTCCGCCACCCCCAAGGAGGTCAAAGCCCTGGGAGATACCTGTGTTTATCTGCCGCAGGTACGCCAGCTGGCCCGGCAGTGTACCACCCCACTGCTGCAGGAGCTTTCGGGCGCTGTGGACCCGCTGGAAGATCTGCTGAACCTCATCAACCGTGCCCTGGTGGAAGATCCCCCGGCAAACCTTAAGGACGGCGGTGCTATCCGCGCAGGGTTCAACGCCGAAGTGGACGAGCTGCGGGATATCATGCACGGCGGCAAGGGCTTCCTTTCCCAGTTGGAAGCCAAGCTGAAAGAGGAGACCGGTATCCCCAAGCTGAAAATAGGTTTCAATAAAGTGTTCGGCTACTATATTGAGGTCAGCCGCAGCTATGCGGCCAGCGTACCGGATACCTTTATCCGCAAGCAGACCCTGACAACAGGGGAGCGCTACATTACTCCCGAACTGAAAGAGCTGGAAAACAAGATCCTTGGCGCAAACGAGCGCCTGTTGGTATTGGAACACCAGCTGTTTGCCGACCTGCTGGAAGCCATCTCCGCCCAGTTGCTGCGCATCCAGCGCACGGCCTTTGCGGTGGCCCAGCTGGATGTTCTGGCTTCCTTTGCGGAAGCGGCGGTGCAGAACAACTATGTAAAACCCACGGTGGATGACAGCGATGTGCTTTCTATTACCGAGGGCCGCCACCCGGTGATTGAGCAGATGCTGAAAGGCAGTCTGTTTGTGCCAAACGATACTACGCTGGACGAAACCGAAAACCGCATGCTCATCATCACCGGCCCCAACATGGCGGGCAAATCTACCTACATGCGCCAGAATGCGCTGATTGCCCTGATGGCGCAGATCGGCAGCTTTGTTCCGGCATCCAGCTGCCATGTCGGTGTGGTGGATGCTATCTTTACCCGCGTGGGCGCATCGGATGACCTTGCCGCCGGTCAGTCCACCTTTATGGTGGAAATGACCGAAGTGGCCGAAATTTTGCAGCGGGCCACCAAAAGCAGCCTGGTCATTCTGGATGAGATCGGCCGCGGCACATCCACCTTTGACGGCATGAGCATTGCCCGCGCCGTGGTGGAGTATATCTGCGATAACATCGGCTGCAAAACCTTATTCGCTACCCATTACCATGAGCTGACCAGCATGGACCAGGATGTGGACGGCATTAAAAACTATAACATCGCCGTCAAAAAGCGCGGGGAGGATATCACATTCCTGCGGCGCATTGTGCAGGGCCCGGCGGATGACAGCTATGGCATTGAAGTCGCCAAACTGGCCGGTCTGCCGGAGGCCGTGATCAAGCGTGCCCACGCCGTGCTGCGCCAGCTGGAAGCCACAGCTCCCGGCGCCAACAAGGCCATGCAGCTGGATTTTGAAACAGTGGAAGCCTATAACAACCCCGCCGTGCCCAGCGAGGTTGTGGACAAGCTGAACAGCCTGGATATTGAGACCCTGACCCCCATCGAAGCGCTGAACTTCTTGTATGAACTGAAACAGGCGCTGAAGTAAATACATTGTTCAAACGCTACGGCAATACCGCATAATTCTAAGTGCCGATACGGCGAGCGAGGTGCGGCAGAT
>ERZ779869.4057-NODE-4057-length-10801-cov-4.644891_pt1 | contig 10801 bp, 5 predicted proteins | sample MGYA00511557_ERZ779869 | MGnify/ENA primary metagenome ERZ779869 (study PRJEB29588, sample SAMEA2154620) | human gut metagenome | biome: human gut; feature: human-associated habitat; material: faeces | place: Denmark | collected 2008/2010 ...
CCGCCGCCAGTCCCAGTGTGTGTTTTTTGAGCCGATTGTGTCTCTTCATCTATATAATCTCCTTCCAATGTCTCTATTTTTTAAATAATTGTTTCTGTTTTGAAAGTCTAAAATCGTTAAATTTGTTCTTTAAATTTATACAATTCAATCACATTACTTTGGATTTTAAACATTTCCTTTATAAGTATAACGGATTTTCACCTTCGATTCAACCAATCCCGCGCTTCTATTTCTTACGGTTTTATGAAACAAAAAAAGACCGCCGCATCTCTGCGGCGATCTCCAAAAAACGATTCCGTTTTTCATTTTTAATTATTCTTCACTCAGCTCATCCTCGTTGAGTACAATCTTGTCTGCCTCGTCCAGTTCAGCCGGCTCGTTGAAGTCGTCCTCTGCCAGATCGATATCATCCTCTTCATCAGTGTTCAGCTTGATGGAGCGGTAACGCTTCATACCGGTACCAGCCGGAATCAGCTTACCAATCAGAACGTTCTCCTTCAGACCAATCAGCTTATCTACCTTTCCGTTGATGGCAGCCTCGGTCAGAACCTTGGTTGTCTCCTGGAAGGATGCAGCGGATAAGAAGGAGTCGGTTGCCAGAGATGCCTTGGTGATACCCAGCATAACCTGACGTCCGATCGCCGGCTCTTTGCCCTCGGCTTCCAGCGCCTCGTTCATCTCGTTGAAATCGAGTACATCCATGGATACGCCCGGCAGTACGTCGGAATCTCCACTTTCCTCAATCTTAATCTTCTTTAACATCTGGTGTACGATCATCTCGATATGCTTATCGTTGATTTCTACACCCTGTAAGCGGTATACACGCTGTACTTCCTGGATCATGTAATCCTGTACGGCGCGGACGCCCTTGATCTTCAGAATATCGTGCGGGTTCACGCTACCTTCGGTCAGCTCGTCACCAGCCTCCAGAACCGCGCCGTCCTGAATCTTGATACGGGAGCCGTAAGGAATCAGGTATGTCTTGGAATTGCCCGTCTCATTATCCGTGATAATGATCTCACGTTTCTTCTTGGTATCTTTGATGGTTGCCACACCGCCGAACTCAGCGATGATAGCAAGTCCCTTCGGCTTACGTGCCTCGAAAAGCTCCTCGACACGCGGAAGACCCTGTGTGATATCGCCACCGGCAACGCCGCCCGAGTGGAACGTACGCATGGTCAGCTGTGTACCAGGCTCACCGATAGACTGAGCTGCGATAATACCAACAGCCTCACCGATCTGTACAGCCTGTCCTGTTGCCAGGTTAGAACCATAACACTTTGCACAAATTCCCACATGGGAACGGCAGCTAAGAACAGTACGGATCTTTACTGTATGTCTGCCCATGCGCTCAAGTGCATTCATAATCTTTGCAGCACGCTTTGGTGTTACCATGCAGTTTTCGTGAATAATTTCTTCTCCTGTATCAGGATCAACAATTGTCTCTGCGATAAATCTGCCGGTCATACGCTCCTGAAGCTGCTCAACAACTTCCTGACCATTCATAAAGGAACCGATTTCCATATATGGAATGTTCTTTCCTTCACAACAATCCATCTCACGAACCATAAGCTGCTGAGATACATCAACAAGACGTCTTGTCAAGTAACCAGAGTCAGCGGTACGAAGTGCGGTATCGGACATACCCTTTCTTGCACCATGAGCGGAAATGAAGTACTCCAATACGTCAAGACCTTCACGGAAGTTTGATTTAATAGGAAGTTCGATTGCCTTACCAGTTGTGTTTGCCATAAGTCCACGCATACCAGCCAGCTGCTTGATCTGCTTATCAGAACCACGGGCACCAGAGTCAGCCATCATGAAGATGTTGTTGTACTTATCAAGACCATCAAGAAGTGCCTTTGTCAGCTCCTTATCAGTTGCTTCCCAAGTCTTGATAACCTGGTTGTAACGCTCCTCATCGGTGATCCAACCCATCTTGTAGTGCTTTGCAATCTGGTCAACAGTTGCCTGAGCCTTCTTAATCATCTCTGGCTTCTGCGGCGGAACTGTCATATCAGATATGGATACGGTCATAGCTGCTCTTGTTGAGTACTTGTAACCCATTGCCTTAATGGAGTCAAGAACTTCAGCAGTCTTTGTTGCTCCGTGTGTATTGATAACCTTCTCCAGAATCTGCTTTAACTGCTTCTTGCCGACATGGAAGTCAACCTCAAGCTTTAATGCGTTCTCTGGAATGCTTCTGTCTACATATCCTAAATCCTGTGGAAGGATTTCATTAAACATACTTCTTCCAAGTGTAGTATCAAGTGTATCCTGAAGAACAGTGCCATCTGCCATTGTCTTTCTTACACGAATCTTGATTCTGCTGTGGAATGTAATGCAGCCATTCTCATATGCAAGCAGTGCCTCATCCATACTCTTAAAGCACATGCCCTCGCCCTTTGCACCTGGTCTTTCCTGAGTCAGGTAATAAATACCAAGGACCATATCCTGAGAAGGAACTGCTACAGGACCTCCATCAGACGGCTTTAACAGGTTGTTCGGGGACAGCAGCATGAAACGGCACTCTGCCTGTGCCTCTAAGGACAGCGGCAGATGGACAGCCATCTGGTCTCCATCGAAGTCGGCGTTGAATGCGGTACAAACAAGCGGATGAAGCTTAATTGCCTTACCTTCAACAAGGATTGGCTCGAATGCCTGAATACCAAGTCTGTGAAGTGTAGGTGCACGGTTTAACATAACAGGATGCTCTTTAATTACGTTCTCAAGCACATCCCAAACCTTTGTCTCAAGACGCTCTACCATCTTCTTTGCACTCTTGATATTGTGAGCAGAACCGTTCTCAACAAGCTCCTTCATAACGAAAGGCTTGAACAGCTCGATTGCCATCTCCTTCGGAAGACCACACTGATAAATCTTTAACTCTGGTCCTACGACGATAACGGAACGACCAGAATAGTCAACACGCTTACCTAACAGGTTCTGACGGAAACGTCCCTGCTTACCCTTTAACATATCAGAAAGAGACTTTAAGTTACGATTTCCAGGTCCTGTTACGGCACGTCCACGACGACCGTTATCGATCAGGGCATCAACTGCCTCCTGAAGCATACGCTTCTCGTTGCGCACGATGATGTCCGGAGCGCCTAACTCAAGCAGTCTTTCCAGACGGTTATTTCTATTAATAATACGACGATACAGATCATTCAAATCAGATGTTGCAAATCTTCCTCCATCCAGCTGAACCATAGGACGAAGATCCGGCGGCATAACCGGGATAGCATCAAGAATCATCCACTCAGGACGATTTCCAGAATTACGGAATGCCTCAACAACCTCTAATCTCTTGATGATACGAGCACGCTTCTGGCCTGATGCATCCTTAAGCTCTGCGCGAAGTTCCTCAGAATCCTTCTCAAGGTCAATTGCCTTTAACAGCTCCTGAATTGCCTCGGCACCCATTCCTACACGGAACTTGCCATAGCCGTACTGCTCGATTGCATCGCGGTACTCTCTCTCTGAGAGTACCTGCTTATAATTCAGATCAGACTCACCCCTGTCAAGAACGACATAGGATGCAAAATATAAAATCTTATCAAGATTTCTTGGTGAAATATCAAGGATCAGGCCCATACGGCTCGGAATACCCTTGAAATACCAGATATGGGAAACCGGAGCTGCCAGCTCGATATGTCCCATACGCTCACGGCGGACACTGGACTTTGTAACCTCAACACCACAACGATCACAAATCATATCCTTGTAACGAATCTTCTTATACTTTCCACAGTGACACTCCCAGTCCTTCTGCGGTCCGAAAATACGCTCACAGAATAAGCCATCCGGTTCCGGCTTCAGCGTTCTGTAGTTAATTGTTTCAGCCTTTGTGACAGCGCCTCTTGACCACTCTCTGATCTTCTCAGGGGAAGCAAGACCAATCTTAATGGACTCAAAAGCAATTGACTGTCCTCCATCGGTTTTATTTTCCGGCATAAATGGTTCTCCCTTCTGGCTCTTAGTTATCTGAGTCTCCTAAATCATCAAAATCATCTGCATCAAATCCATCAGACCCAAATGACCCGTCCATATCATCTTTATCAAAATCATCTGCATTGGAAGCATCCATATCAACGTCTGCAATCTCTCCATTCTTTACTTCCTGAATGGTAGAACCGTTTCTCTGGAATTCTTCCTCAGAATAATGGCGCTTTCCACCGTCTTCCATAATACTTCTGAAGTCAGTGTTGCCATACTCTGTGCTTTCCTTAATTTCTACTTCATTATTATCTGCATCCAGTACGCGTACATCAAGTGCCAGTGCCTGTAATTCCTTAAGAAGTACCTTAAAGGACTCCGGTACACCTGGCTCAGGAATGTTCTCGCCCTTGATAATTGCCTCATATGTCTTTACACGTCCTACAACATCATCAGACTTAACAGTCAGAATCTCCTGCAGTGTATAAGCGGCACCATACGCCTCGAGAGCCCAAACCTCCATCTCTCCGAAACGCTGTCCACCAAACTGTGCCTTACCACCAAGAGGCTGCTGGGTAACAAGTGAGTAAGGACCTGTTGAACGTGCATGGATCTTATCATCTACCAGATGATGCAGCTTTAAGTAGTGCATGTGTCCGATTGTTACCGGGCTGTCGAAATACTCACCGGTACGGCCGTCACGCAGTCTTACCTTACCATCACGGCGAATCGGAACACCCTTCCACAGCTCTCTGTGCTCCAGATGAGTGCCAAGGTAATCCATAACATCTTCACGCAGGGAATCCTTATATTTCTCGTAGAATTCATCCCACTCCATGTTAACATAATCATTTGCCAGATCAAGAGTATCAAGGATATCACTCTCGCTTGCACCATCAAATACTGGTGTAGAAATATTAAATCCAAGTGCTTTTGCAGCAAGACTCAAATGAGTCTCCAGCACCTGTCCGATGTTCATACGAGAAGGTACGCCCAACGGGTTTAATACGATATCCAGAGGACGTCCATTTGGAAGGAACGGCATATCTTCTACAGGAAGAACTCTGGAGACAACACCCTTGTTTCCGTGACGGCCTGCCATCTTATCGCCGACAGAGATCTTTCTCTTCTGTGCGATATAGATGCGTACTACCTGATTTACACCTGGAGCCAGCTCATCACTATTCTGACGGTTAAATACCTTTGTATCAACAACAATACCATATGCACCGTGTGGAAGCTTCAGTGATGTATCACGAACTTCTCTTGCCTTCTCACCGAAGATTGCACGAAGCAGTCTTTCTTCAGAAGTCAGCTCTGTCTCACCCTTTGGTGTTACCTTACCTACCAGAATATCTCCGGCACGTACTTCCGCACCAATACGAATGATACCACGGTCATCAAGATCCTTGAGAGCCTCATCGCCGACACCAGGAACATCTCTTGTGATCTCTTCCGGTCCGAGCTTTGTATCACGGGACTCTGCTGCATATTCTTCAATATGAATGGAGGTATATACATCCTCCTGAACAAGACGCTCACTTAAAAGGACAGCATCCTCGTAGTTATAACCTTCCCAGGTCATAAATCCGATTAACGGGTTCTTTCCAAGTGCAATCTCACCATTCTTTGTGGACGGACCATCTGCAAGAACCTGTCCAGCCTCAACACGCTCATCCTTGAAAACGATTGGTCTCTGGTTGTAGCAGTTGCTCTGGTTGCTTCTTGAGAATTTTGTCAGACGATACTCATCTCTTGTACCATCATCACACTTAACGATAATTAACTTAGAGGAGGAACGCTCAACAACACCTGCGTGCTTTGCTACTACGCAAACACCTGAATCGTATGCTGCCTTATCTTCCATACCGGTACCAACTACCGGAGCCTCTGTTAACATTAACGGAACTGCCTGACGCTGCATGTTGGAACCCATAAGTGCACGGTTCGCATCATCGTTCTGCAGGAATGGAATCATGGAAGTTGCGACAGAGAATACCATTCGTGGAGAAACGTCCATCAAGTCGATATTTTTCTGCTCAAACTCAGAAGTCTCCTCACGGAAACGACCTGAAACCATCTTATTCATGAAATGGCCTTCTGAATCTAACGGCTCATTTGCCTGTGCTACTACGAAATCATCCTCTTCATCAGCTGTGAAGTAGCGAACCTCATCAGTTACACGCGGATTTTGGGCATCACTCTTATCAACGATACGATACGGTGCCTCGATAAATCCATATTTATTTACTCTTGCATATGTTGCAAGTGAGTTAATCAAACCGATATTAGGACCTTCAGGAGTCTCAATTGGGCACATACGTCCATAATGAGTATAGTGAACATCTCGAACCTCGAATCCGGCACGGTCTCTTGACAGACCACCAGGTCCTAACGCAGACAGACGTCTCTTATGAGTTAACTCTGCAAGCGGGTTATTCTGATCCATGAACTGAGACAGCTGGGAACTTCCGAAGAACTCCTTAACAGCAGCAGTAACAGGCTTAATGTTAATTAAGCTCTGTGGTGTCAGATCAGACGGATCGTTTGTAGACATACGCTCTCTTACAACACGCTCCATACGGGACATACCAATACGATACTGGTTCTGAAGCAGCTCACCTACAGCACGAATACGACGATTTCCTAAGTGGTCGATATCATCATCCTGTCCTATGCCATACTCTAAGTTTAAGCAGTAGTTAATAGAACCTAAGATATCTTCCTTCATGATGTGCTTCGGAATCAGCTCTGCATTATTTGCACGAAGCTCTGCCATCAGCTCATCACCCTCAAGACCCTTCTCTAAGATCTGAGTCAGTACTGGATAATAAACAAGCTCATTGATTCCAGCAGCTTCAAGCTCTTCCTCTGTCAGGTTAAGATACTCAGAAGCATCTACCATGAGGTTAGACAGAACCTTTACACGGCGTCCTTCTGCATCAACATATACGTACGGAACACCTGAGTTCTGAATCTTTGTTGCGATTGCGCGATTACAGGTCGTACCTGCCTCAGCAATAATCTCGCCTGTAGAAACATCTACTACATCATCTGCTAAAATATGTCCATTCAGACGATTGCGGAAATGAAGCTTCTTATTGTATTTATAACGGCCTACACGTGCCAGATCATATCTTCTTACATCAAAGAACATACCCTGCAGCAAGCTGGAAGCACTGTCGGTAGAAAGCGGCTCGCCTGGACGAATCTTCTTATATAATTCAAGAAGACCGCTCTTGTAATCATTGCTGACATCCTTCTCAAGTGTTGCAAGAAGCTTTGGCTCCTCGCCAAAGATCTCTAAAATCTGCTCATTGCTGCCCCATCCTAATGCACGGATCAGAACAGTTACCGGTATCTTACGTGTACGATCGACTCTTACATAGAAAATATCATTTGAGTCTGTCTCATACTCAAGCCATGCTCCACGATTCGGGATGACCTGAGAAGAGTACAGCTCTTTTCCGGTCTTATCATGGTCGATAGTAAAATAAATACCAGGTGAACGTACCAGCTGGCTAACGATAACACGCTCTGCTCCATTGATTACAAAGGAGCCTGTATCCGTCATCAACGGAAGATCACCAATATAAATCTCATGTTCTTTAATGGTATCAGTTTCCTTATTATGAAGTCTGACCTCAACCTTAAGTGGTGCGGAATATGTTGCATCACGTTCCTTGCATTCCTCGATTGTGTGCTTAATTTCATCCGGGCACAGACGGAATTTGCCAAAACGCAACTCCAGATTGCCGCTGAAATCTACGATAGGGGAGATATCATCAAATACCTCTTTAAGTCCATCGCCAAGGAACCACTGGTAAGAATCCTTCTGGATCGCAATCAGATTCGGAATTTCAAGAACTTCGTTGGACTTGGAATAACTCATACGGAAGGTTCTGCCGGATTTGACTGGTCGAATTCTGTTTTTTTCCATGTTTGCTCACCCCTGATAAATATATTTTGTGCCTCTATCCGATCCATATCTGCGCGGCATGCTGCCTCAATGTCTATTGGCAGACACCATTGTCTTCTATACGGAAAGCATAGAAAGCGATTTTGTCCATGATAGTGCACATATCACTATAGCATAGCATAGGCAGACTGTCAACTATTTTTTTGCCGTTTTCTTGATCTTTTTAACTTTTTTCTTTACAAACTTCTGCTTATTTGATATAATTGTTTTTACTTGTGAGCGTCGGGGCGTAGCGCAGTTTGGTAGCGCGCATGAATGGGGTTCATGAGGCCGCAAGTTCAAGTCTTGTCGCCCCGATTTTATTTAATTTTATCTGACCTTATCTTTTATCAGACCGGAAAACCGGTCTTTTTTTATTGCACTTTACATGTGCAGCTCTCTTTCTAAAGTCAATTGCCTGCTCTTTTGAAACAAATATCTATCAAATATCAGTCAGATAAACAAAAAAAGGTTCTGAAACCCTTGTTTTTCAAGGATTCCAGAACCTAATGTTAAGCACAAATTACTTTAAGGTAACCTTTGCTCCAACTTCCTCTAACTTCTTCTTCAGCTCTTCAGCGTCAGCCTTAGCTGCTGCTTCCTTAACTACCTTCGGAGCTGCCTCAACTAATTCCTTAGCTTCCTTCAGACCCAGACCGGTTACTTCACGAACAACCTTGATAACCTTGATCTTAGAAGCTGCTGGAACCTCAGTCAGCTCTACGTCGAACTCAGTCTTCTCTTCCTCAGCTGCTGCGCCAGCGCCTGCTGCTGCTACAACAACACCTGCTGCTGCAGATACGCCAAACTCTTCCTCACATGCCTTTACAAGGTCATTTAACTCTAAAACGCTCATACCCTTAATAGCTTCGATAATCTCTGCTGCTGTCATGATAATTTTCCTCCTAATATAAGAATTATTAACTATGCCTTACGGCTTTTACGAATGATGATCCATTTTGAATCATCTCATGCAGCTGTTTTACGCAGCTGCCAAATTCCAATCATAAACCAGATTATGCTTCCTGCTTCTCTGCGATCTGCTTGATAACACGAGCAAAATTGGTGATCGGAGACTGGATGCTTCCCAGGAACTTTGCAAGAAGTTCTTCTCTGGACGGGATTGTGGACAGAACCTCAACACCCTTAGCATCGTAGAAGGCTCCTTCTACAACACCACCCTTAACCTCAAGCTTATCGTTTGTCTTAGCAAACTTGCAGATAATGCTTGCCGGTGTGGTTGCCTCGCTCTTGCTGATTGCAATTGCGGATGGACCCTCTAACAGATCCTTTAAGCTCTCGAACTCAGTGCCCTCGATTGCACGCTTAACCAGTGTGTTCTTATATACCTTATAAGTAACACCAGCTTCTCTCAGACTCTTACGCAGTACGGTATCCTGCTCAACGGTAAGACCACGATGGTCAACCAGAACTACACCCTTTGCGCCGTCTAAGGATGCTTTGATTTCCTCAACAATCGGCTGCTTCAGCTCAACTTTAGCCATGATATGTGCCCTCCTTCTTGAAAATTTTAAGAAAAGGCCGAAAAATGCCTCTCTGCAAAGACAGAGAGGCAAAGATAATCTTTAATATAGATCTCTCCTCGGCAGGCGTTTTCTCCTTATGCCTTGCGGCACCTGCTGTCTTCGGCAAATATATGAAAGCCTTGCGGCCTCAAACATTGCAATAATATCATACTGACAATCACTTGTCAAGTACTTTTTACTGACCAAATTTAACGGTATTTAACTTAACGCCAGGTCCCATGGTAGAAGCCATGGTAACACTCTTTAAGAAGGTACCCTTCAGAGTGCTCGGTCTAGCCTTGATTACTGCGCCCATCAGCGCCTGGAAGTTGTCTGCTAACTGCTCCTCGGTGAAGGAAACCTTACCAACCGGAACATGAATAATGTTGCTCTTATCCAGTCTGTACTCAATCTTACCAGCTTTAATTTCCTTAATAGCCTTTGCAACGTCCATAGTTACGGTACCAGCCTTCGGGTTTGGCATTAAGCCCTTCGGTCCAAGTACACGACCCAGACGACCAACAACACCCATCATATCCGGGGTAGCTACTACAACGTCGAAATCAAGCCATCCTTCGTTCTGGATCTTCGGAATCAGCTCCTCAGCTCCAACGTAATCAGCTCCTGCCTCTTTTGCGATATCAGCCTTGTCATTCTTAGCGAATACAAGAACACGAACATTCTTACCTGTTCCATGAGGAAGAACTACTGCACCACGGATCTGCTGATCTGCGTGACGTCCATCACAACCTGTTCTGATATGAGCTTCAACTGTCTCATCAAACTTTGCACTAGAAGCCTTCTTTACGATAGATACGGCTTCGTTTACATCATAAAGAGTAGCGCGGTCTACCAACTTGGCAGCCTCTACATACTTTTTTCCTCTTTTCATCGAAAAACCTCCTGGTGGTATTTGCGGGAATATCCCTCCCACTTAATGTTGATATTCTTACTCTTCTACCTTAACACCCATACTGCGAGCAGTACCTGCGATCATGCTCATAGCAGCCTCAAGGCTTGCTGCATTCAGGTCTGGCATCTTTGTCTCAGCGATCTTCTGAAGATCAGCCTTGGAAAGAGTTGCAACCTTAGTCTTATTTGGTACTGCAGAAGCAGTCTGAATATTGCATGCCTTCTTAATAAGAATAGCAGCCGGCGGAGTCTTGCAAACGAAGGTAAAGCTTCTGTCTGCGTATACAGTGATGATAACCGGAATGATCATACCAGCCTGATCAGCAGTTCTTGCGTTAAACTCCTTTGTAAACTGTACAATGTTGACACCCTTCTGTCCAAGAGCAGGTCCAACCGGTGGAGCCGGTGTTGCCTTTGCAGCAGGAATCTGTAACTTAATATAACCTGTAACTTTCTTTGCCATTGT
>ERZ779869.4058-NODE-4058-length-10792-cov-2.870821_pt1 | contig 10792 bp, 9 predicted proteins | sample MGYA00511557_ERZ779869 | MGnify/ENA primary metagenome ERZ779869 (study PRJEB29588, sample SAMEA2154620) | human gut metagenome | biome: human gut; feature: human-associated habitat; material: faeces | place: Denmark | collected 2008/2010 ...
CCCGCTGGGGCGATCTGCAGCTGGCGGTGGATTCACTCGAAAGTGTTGCCGCCGGCGGAACCGTTTCGCCGGCCGCTTTTTCGACAAGTGTGCATAATGCCCCTCCGGCGCTCTTATCCATTGCGCTTGGGCATACCGGCAACCTCACTGCGCTTGCGGGCGGTCCTTTTTCGCTCGAAGCCGCCTTTGAATCCGCGGTTGGTCTGCTCTTTGAAGCTCCGCAGGTTCTGCTTATCTGTGCCGACCTAAAGCCGCCCGTACAGACGAACGCTGCCGGCGTGACACATGCCGTCGGGCTGCTGCTTGGCCGTCAACATGAAACAGCCGATCCCGATCAGTGGCGCGAGGCGTGTGCAAAGGGGCCTTACGCAGCCCTGACGACCCGGCCGCTGTCGGCTTCCGAAACACCCGATAATCGCCTCGACACTTTGGGCGGCTCTTCACCGGCACTGGAAGTACTGGCCTGGCTGCTCGGCTCAGACGATCGTACTTTTACGCATTTTGACCGCCATGCGGCGAACATTTGGGCAAAAACCAGCAGACTTGAAGCCGAGACGAGGCACCCATAATGAATGCAGCTTCCATGCATGCCTTCCGCCGCCGAGCGCTCCTTCCTTTTCGTCTGGCCTTTACTGCTTTCGCTTTTGCGCTCTTTGGCCTGGGCGGAATAGTCTTCGGCTTTTTCCTCACGCCTTGGCTCAAGATGGCGGGCGGCACGCCTGAAGAAAAGAAAAGTCTGGCCAGACGGGTCGTAAAACGCTGGTTTGGGCTCTTTGTCAGTGTTATCACCTCACTCGGTCTCGTACGGATTGAGGTCAAAAACCCCGAAGCGTTCCAGAAAAAAGGAGCGATTCTCGCGGCCAACCACCCATCACTGATCGACATTGTGTGCCTTTTATCCATCGTTCCAGAAGCAACCACCATTGTCAAAGCCTCGCTCCTCAAGAATTGGTTCACGCGAGCCCCTATTTTGGGAGCCGGCTACATCCCCAACGACGCCGGTCCCGAAGCACTCGGTCTTCTGGAAGCAGAACTTTCCCGAGGCGTCTCGTTCGTGATTTTTCCTGAAGGCACCCGCATACCTATTCGCTTGAGTGAAATGCCCAAGATGCATCGAGGCACAGCGCAGCTCGCACTGCACGCCAACCGGCCTATCACACCGGTAAGAATCTCCGCCCATCCTCGCTGGCTCACTAAGGATGCCGTTTGGTGGCGCCTTCCGCAGGAACCGATGGTCCTCACTTTTGAGGCGCTTCCCGAGATCGATGTTCAGACATTTCAAAGAACTTATAATCAGTCTTTTCGCCGCGCTGCCGTCGAACTTACCAATGCCGTCGGTCGGGCGCTTTTCCCGCATTTGTGAGTGAAGCGAAGCCGCGATCAAGGCTGCGCTTGCCCGCCGCCCAAATCACTCACCTTCAGAGAATCAATCCAGCCATGGACAATCCCCTTATCAGCGAACTGCAGCACCTTATCGTAGAGTCGCTCGCGCTCGAAGACGTCCAACCCGAAGATATTGATCCCGATGAACCGCTCTTTGGCGAAGGACTCGGCCTTGACAGCATTGATGCGCTTGAACTTGGCCTTGCACTCAAAAAGCGCTTCGGCGTGACGCTTACAGCAGAAAGCGAAGAATCCCGCGCCGTTTTCAAAAACGTTCGCTCACTTGCTGACTATATTGAATCCCATCGCGAACAGGCCTGACTCTTTGCCTTAAATGCCATGACGACTTTTACGCCTCAAGAAGAGAAGGTCTACGCCGCTCTTTCCAAAATCCTTACCAACGAATTCGATATTCCGGCCGAGAAGATCCGACCTGAAGCTCGTCTTTACGAGGACTTTGACATCGACTCCATTGATGCTGTCGACATGATTGTGCAGCTGAAGCCTTATTTGGGAAACCGCACAGTGAAGCCGGAAGCCTTCAAGGCTGTGCGCACCCTTGGGGATGTTGTTTCCGTGATTGCCAAAATCATGGAAGAACCCGATCCTGCCGCCTGACACACAGTTGTCAGCCTCAGCGATGGCCCTGCCGCTCAAGGCGGTTCTGCGCGCAGCGTTTGGAACTGTTCTCGTCCTTTATCCCTTCTGGGCCTGGTACGGTCTCTCGCACTGGGGACCGGCAGCGGTTGCTGCTGGTCTTGCCGCAGTCACTTTCTGCCGCGCTTTAGTGACAAGGTCGCGGGAGGATTGGATCCTCTCGGTCATCGCGGTCTGTCTATGCGCAGCAGCTGCATTCTCCGGACAGGAAGAACCCATGCGGTTATATCCAGTCCTTGTCAATGCCTTTCTTCTCTGGGCCTTCGGCACAACGCTTCTCCCCAATCGAATGCCCATGGTCGAACGTTTCGCCCGGATGAAAGATGCTGTGCTGCCGCCCGAAGCCGTTCGGTGGTGCCGAGGCGTTACTCAGGTCTGGTGCGGATTCTTCATTCTCAACGGTGCAGCTGCGCTCGCTACCGTTTTTCTTTCCAGAGAGACATGGGTACTCTGGAACGGGTGTCTTTCCTATATCGCCATCGGCGTGCTCTTTGCGGGAGAATGGCTTCTTCGTACTATCGTCATGCACCGGCGTGAAGGACAACAATAGCGTTCCGTCATCCTGACGGTTAAGTCGACGAACGGTTTGATACGGCAAACCCTCAGACACCGATGAACGTTGTCTTCTCCTTCCATACCGAGGACCTCTCCAGAGTGCATTATCAACCAACGCTTTTTCCATGCAGAACACCATTCTGAGCCGCATCCTTCAACATGCCCCAGCGAACCGCCCTGTTGCAAGAAACACACTAGGCATGGAACTCTCCATGACAGGCTTTCTCGCCGGTGCCGCGGTCTGGCGCAGCACAGCTCAGCATTTGCGCCTGCCTAATGCAGTGCTCTACGCCGAAGATGCCGCTGAACTGCTGCCAGCACTTTTCGGATGCTGGGCAGCCGGTGTGCATGTCGTTCTCCCGGGCGATGCGCTTCCAGGAACGCTCGAACGCCTCAGCGCAGCCGGGCTGACCGCGAAAAACACCATGCTTGGGCTCGATGCCGCTGCAATGGACGAAAGCCGCAGTTGGTCGATCATGACCCCTGAATGCCATTTTTCGGACTTTAACCGCCTGCCGCCTTGCGCAGACCTTCCGCTTTTGGACGACAAAGCAGAACTGTTATCGCTCTTAACAAGCGGAAGCACCGGCGAACCCAAACTCATCAGAAAGCGGCTCGAGCAATGTTTCTACGAGCCTGAATCGATCCATGCCGGCGTCATTGAACGTACCGGCCAATCACCGGCTGCGTGGGGCGAATTTGAAGTGCTCGGCACCGTGAGCGCGCAGCATATCTATGGGCTGCTCTTTCGCTTGATGTGGCCGCTGATGGAAGAACGCGGCATTGCAGTGGGACCGAGGCTTCACTATCCTGAGTCGCTTGAGGCAGCTCTTGAAAATTGCGCTGCGCGAGGACGCAAGGCTGTCGTCATCAGTTCGCCTGCGCATCTGAAGCGCTTCGGCGACGCGTCTCTCTTCACACCGTCACTAGGCACTGCGGCAGCTGTTTTTTCATCGACCGGCCCGCTCGATGATGCCGGCGCAATAAACGCCAAATGCGCCTTTGGGCACTTTCCCTTTGAAGTGCTCGGCTCGACTGAAACCGGCGGCATCGCCTGGCGGCAGCGACGTTTTACGGATAATGAAAAATCCGCCGTTGCCGCGTCAGCTTGGAAGACCGTTGAAGGGATCCAGGCAGCCGTTAAAGTCGACAGCCGCTATTTACCTGCCGGAGAGGGACTCATTGCGCTTTCCGGCCGCCACCTTGACCATGAAGGCTGGATCGACGGTGCAGACCGCATTGCGCTGCAAGACGGTTTGTTTTCACTCCTCGGCCGGGCTGACCGCATCGTCAAAATTGAAGGCAAACGCGTAGCGCTCCCTGAAGTGGAAAAACTGCTGCTTGAAACCGGTCTCGTCTCCAACAGCAAAGTCTTCTTGGAAACGATCGGTGCGGAATCTCAGCGCGATGCACTCCATGCGGCTGTCGTGCTTACGCCGGCAGGACGCGAACTGTTATTTACAAAGGGCAAAGCCGCACTGCTCGAGCCCTTGAAGACGCACTTGAAGCGATCGCTTCCTGCTGTTGCGCTTCCGCGGCGCTGGCGATTTGTCGATCAGCTGCCTGCTGATCCGCAGGGAAAAATCACGGTGGCTTGTCTGCGTACGCTCTTTGATCAGCGCCGACCAGAATGGCTGATAGAGACGGACACGGTTGAGAACGGCAAGCGAGTGCTCACACTTCGTTTTGAAGCATCGCTCCAACTGGCGTGGTTCAGAGGACACTTCCCCGACATGCCGATTCTTCCCGGCGTGGCACAGCTTCTTCTCGTTGAGACTGCTGCCCGAGAATTCACCCAAGTACCGCCCGATGCGGCTCCCGCTCAAGTGAAGACACTGAAGTTCCGAGCTGTTATCCGTCCCGGCGCAAAACTGCGCCTGCGGCTTACGCTGCCGGCTTCGATTCCCACTATGAGCGATCAAGATGGTTCCTGGAAACTCGGCTTCGAGTGGCGACTTATCAATGAGCTGCCTGGTGCCGAAGATGAACTGCAGACAAGCGGAACAATTGAATGGCATCGCGCTCAGGATGAACCTGCCGCATAAAACATCGGTTCTCTGCCGATCCAAATAACGACAACCAATTCCTTCGTGAGAGGCCGTCGGATATCGAACGGCTGTCTAATCCTGCGACGTTCCAAAGATTCTGCCGCCGGCGGTTTCCTTCAAGCAGCAGCGAAAAGCATGAAGGTCCGAATCCATCACGCTCCGTCAATCTGCGAATTCGCCCTCGTACGTTCTTCTCCTCATTTCGACTGTTTGAGACGCTCTCACGCGACATTGGACGGCTGTCACTAAGGAAACAAAAGTGCAAGGCTCATGCGCCTGCGCATCCGCTCTCCCCAAGCGGCATCTCAATGTTTTCAATCCGGTATATCATTTCTGTTTTCAGAGCCGACACCCGTCGGCTTTTTTTCTTTTGACTGACCGTTTTCCTCATGCCGCCAGTGCCCCGCCAAACACCCGTTGGCTCCTCTCGCCGCTTTGCACATCTGTCGCTTCGTCTGCTGCTCCTGCTCATTGGCACGTTCACAGCGGCTCTTGGTGTAGCGCTCACAACGGTGGCAGACCTCGGTACCACCCCCATCAGTACGGTTCCATATGCCTTCACTGTGCTCACGGGCTATTCATTTGGCACAACCACTTTTTTCGTGAACCTTTTTCTGGTTGCGGGTCAGGTGCTGCTCCTTCGTCGGCGGTTTTCGCTCTGGAATCTTCTGCAAATACCGACTGTTCTCATTTTTGGCATCTGTATTGACCTGGCGATGGCGATTGTTTCGCCGCATGCGCCGGCCGGATGGTGGACGGGCCTCCTGATGAGCATTTCGGGAAACTTCGTTCTGGCACTTGGCATTGTCATGCAGATTCGATCAAAAACCATTGTCCAGCCGGGGGAAGGCTTCGTACTGGCAGCCGCCGCGGTCACACGCAAGTCCTTTGGTTCAATAAAGATCGTCAATGACGTCACACTCTCCTTGATTGCTGCCGGCATTGGACTTGTCTGCGCGGGAGAACTCATCGGCGTACGTGAAGGAACCGTCTTGTCGGCAGTTCTGGTCGGACTTTTCGCCAAATTAATCGTGAAGTTTGTCGATCGCTTGGGCGTCTTTGTACAAGCCGGCGCGGCGGCCTCATGAATCAGCGATTACGGCCATCCAGACATCCGAAGAGAACAACGATCAGCTCACAGACGAACGTTCGTCCGCTCAAAATCGCCAATAACAAACTCTTAACAAATTCCCGATCATATTGTCTGAGTGCTCTGTCCAAAGTGATTTTCACTTGTTTTATTAAAGTAAGTAAAGACTATTGAAGTCATCACTGCTACAGAATCTACTAACACATCATCATTGACAATAAAACCTGGGTCATGTTGAGGCTGGCCAACTCCTTTTTCAGGCTCAAACATTCCCATAAAATAAAGAGCAGCAGGACGTCGAGCAGAATACTCTCGAAAATCCTCACTTGCAGTCAACATTTCAACATCACAGACGCGTTCGGTCCCCAATACATCTGCTGCAGCCTCCCGAACAATCGCAACCATTTCCGAGTCATTTACAACAGCTGGCCCGTTGATAAGCAGATCGTACTCTGTTGAGCATCGATGAGCTTTAGCCGTTCCTTCTGCCACTTCCGCCAACCTTTTGCCCATAAATTTAACGACATTTTCGCTAGCGGCACGAAGAGTGCCAGAAATCATTGCCTCCTGCGGCACAACATTAGTCGCTGTACCACCATGGATCGTCCCGACAGTAATTAATCGAGGTTCCAAAGGACTCACTTCTCGAGAAACCACAGTCTGAATGCCATCCACGATTTGGCATATCGTTGTTATCGGATCACATCCCAAATGCGGACTTGCACCGTGAGTCCCTTTCCCAATAACCTTTAAGTTAAACCGACCCGAAGCCATCATTGTTGGACCAGATTTAACGTATATTTTTCCTTTACTAAACATCCCCCAAACATGCATGCCAAAAATAGCATCCACATCATCTATAGCACCGCTTCGAACAACATAACCCGCTCCGGATAAAGGTTTTTCGTATATTTTAACCCTAGTTTCTTCTGCCGGCTGAAAAAGCAGCTTCACCCTTCCTTTAATGGAATTTTCATATTTCTTCAAAAGATTAGCCACACCGAGAAGATTTGTTATATGCGCATCATGCCCGCAAGCGTGCGATACACCTTTAGATTGAGAGCAAAATTCAACCCCTGTTTGTTCTTGAATTGGCAAGGCATCGATATCAGCACGAAGCATGACACAAGGTCTTCCGCTTCCAATCTCAACCATAACTCCAGTTTTTAATGGTCCAAAGCCAATTTGAATATCTGTATATCCAAAATTTTTTAGCTTATTTACAATGTAATGAGTGGTTCTTTCTTCTTTAAATGAAAGCTCGGGATGAGCATGCAAATAATGCCGCCACTCCACCAGTTCTTTTTTGATAACCTCGGCATCATTCTTAATTTGATCAACAGTAATATGATTATTTGAATTCATTTAAATTCCCCAATTAAAAATAATCAGCAACCAAGCGGACTTATTTAATTTAAGAGTAAATAATTTCCAATCATCATTACTATCCAAGCACCTGCCATCGGAATAGCGGTACGACGCACAATGGCTATTGGACTCACACCTGCAGCAACAACGATTGTTGCGCCTGCCACTGGAGAAATACCTCTTGCAAGACCAGCAGTAAACTGCATAGATGAGATGAGCTGGGTCACATTTCCGCCCAACCCGTTCGCAACATCGGTGGCAATTGAACCCAAACTTGTCAGCGCACCAACACCACTGCCTGTCAGGAAGGAAACCACTGCAATCAGCCCTGAAAGGACTGCGGACATTCCTGTTATCCCCAAACCGCCTGCATTTGCGCCATCAAGAAGCAAAGTGATCAGTCCACACAGTTTGATGCCCGTTGCAAATACTTCAGCAGCAATAATCAAAGCCACGATCGTTGAGAACAATGATCCCATGCCTTTGATCATAGCCATAGCATCTTGGAAAACCTGCTTTACATTTCGAACCCGAATCAGTTCGACAATGATGCCTATTACCCAACTCAATAAAAGTGCAGTTACCGTATTTAATTGAATTGCTGAATAACCAAATTTTGAAAAGATACATAATAAGGCAATAGGCAAAACAGGCAAAATTGCATAAGTTGGAGGACCTACTTTCAATACCTTATCAGATGCAAATATTGATTCTTCATAAACATCGTCATTTCGACGATCAAAATACCTCTGAACAAAAATATTTAAAATTGCTATCACCAAAATCATTGGAATAGCCACTGGAAGTTGGTAATGGACAAAATATACAATAGGCTCAATATCTGCGATTTTAGCGGCGTATAGTGCAGTTCCTGTCCCCGGCCCCATTCCGATAGTGCCTGAACAAAAAATTGCTGCTGCTGCACCAGCTTTTGAAACTCCCAAATTTAAAAGAATGGGATACATCGTCGTTAAAAGCAACATCGCCATACCGCCGTGACTAGGAACGACTGGCACCATGGCGGCACCAACAAGATAACATAGTCCCAAAACAATATAGGGGCTATGAAGAGCTTTCAGCGGAGAAATACATGCATGTACAAGCGCACCAGAAGCGCCGATGGTTTCCATATATTTTGCAAAACCACCTGCAACCATAATAATCATGCCAATACCAGCAACCTGCTTAATAGCGGCAAGCCGAATGATATCAATAGCATCAAACCAGATTAATCCAGTAGTTTTAGCATTTTTAGGAAGAATAGAATCAGCCCCGAACATAATAGCGAGACCAATCATTATTAACCCTGCAGCAAACAATACAATCACTGTTGGATAACGTTTTATCACTGCCCAGCCAGCGATAAACACAACAACAGCAGCAAGAAGCGAAACAAGCAGAGACATGGCAAAATCTCCTTATAAAAGGAAATGCCAAGAGAAACAATATATTCCTCTAGAGTCGAAGCATCCCCTACGCTTCAATCGTAAAAGAATGATCTATAGGATCAATAAGTTTTCATGCTATGCAATTTTAAATTGCAGCCCATGCATTCACCCCGTTTCGACTAACCTTCCAACACTTTTAATTTCTTTACTATTTATTAGTGTACGGATACACTTCAATCGATTTAACAACAGTAGGAGAGAAAATCTCTGTTAACCTTGGGATTACTTCAGAGTTTAAAATATTAGCAAGACTATCAACAATATCTCTATATAGGTCAACAGAAATGTTGGACCGTCCAAGAATATAAACCTTTCGTTCTATTAATGGTGAGGGAACCGAGTAAATCGTCAGCTTACTCAATAATTTTTCATGCTGTAAAAGAGTAAGTGGACGAACAATTGCCCATCCCTTACCGTCAGAAACCAATTTAATACGAAGTCCATTATTATCAGTTTGAATAGTTCCCATTAACTTTAAATCATGAGTAGTTAAATGTTGACTTTCCAATTGCCCTCCACCACTAAAAGAATAATTACGAATAAATGGTAGGCCACAATGCGCTAAATCTTCCCAACTTCTAAAATATCTTCTAAAATCATATTGTGATTTTGGGAAAATAAGAACAGAGGGTTCTCGCAGAAGGAGGTGACGCCTTAAATCTGGAATTTCAAAACAAGGATTAATGGTTAATATTACATCCACCTCATGAGATAAAAGTCTCTCTACAAGTCTGTCTGCGCCTCCAGTTAAACATATGAACTTTGATATTTTTGACTGCATCACAGTAATGAACTGTGGAACAACATCATAAGAAAAGCTATCTATAAAACCAATTCTTAAGCTTGGATGGAAATTCGAAGCTTCTCGTGCCAAAGCAACTGCCCGTTGCGATTCATTCATTATAGGAATGAGTTCACTTAATAACTTACGCCCTTCAGGAGTCAATATCAAAGGACGGTAAGAACGATCTACGAGTGTAACCTTTAATTTATTTTCAAGCGTTACTAGTTCACGCGAAATGGAAGAGGTTGACAATCCAAAAATTGACGCCGTCTTTTGAAAAGACTTTGTTTTAGATAGAGAAATAAATATTTCCACATTCCTCGAGAAAATGCCATTCATAGATACATTCTTCATCTCATCCCCTCTGACCCATCATCTTTTTTACATCGCAGATACATCACTTTTTCATGTTTTTAGCTTGAATGTATCCGTTGTTCTTCGCTCATTATGCAACCCCGATGCAAGGTGTAGCAATAAATCTTTTGTTTTCAATAATGAAAATCATTCTTAAATACATGGCTCATATTGATGAACATAAGACAGCGATAAAACCCGTCTTCTATAATCATGTTTATCAGGCAACAAACCAAGCTACTGATATAAGCAATCACTGCTGATAGCTCTAATCAACTAGCGATTATGCTTATACAATTTGGGATACTCGCGCTATCACTAATATGATGCCCGATCTTTAACTATATAGGCATCCAATTAGATGAAATATGAACTTCATTATTTTGAGTGCTTAATTTCTTATCAAGCAACGACTTGTAAAGATTATATTTTTCACCTCATCATTTAATAAATGAATTCCGCTCACGTCGGTTCATTTATTTCATCAAGCCAAGTATTAACAGATATATCGCTTTGCTGCTGTCTACTGACTGCATAAAATACTTGTGTAATCCTAAATACGTTAAATAGAAAACCCGCTCGGAAAAAATCCTAGCGGGTCTTCTTTTATGTGCCAACCTAGCCGCTATATCCAGTTAGGCTGCGCAGATGTTGAGCTGCTATTAGGCAGCCTGAATCTTAGGCTTGCTGCGGCGCATATTGTGAAGCACGATCACTGCAACAATAAGGAGCCCCAGAGACGTGCCAAACGAGAGCCAGAGATTCCCGCCGGAGAGGCCCGCAACGAGATATCCCACCGCCGAACAGAATGCAACAAGCAGCGCATAAGGGAGCTGTGTTGAAACATGCTCGATATGATTGCAACCGGCACCTGCAGACGAAAGAATCGTGGTATCTGAAATGGGCGAGCAGTGATCGCCGAAAACCGAACCCGCGAGCGTTGCAGAAAGAACAACAATCGTGAGCGAGGGATCAATGCCCTGAACCACCGGCACAACGATCGGAATCAGGATGCCGAACGTACCCCAGGAGGTGCCGGTTGCAAACGAGATGCCGCAGCCGATCAGGAACAGGATGGTCGGAAGCAGCGGGCTGTTATGGCTGG
>ERZ779869.4059-NODE-4059-length-10791-cov-2.573212_pt1 | contig 10791 bp, 9 predicted proteins | sample MGYA00511557_ERZ779869 | MGnify/ENA primary metagenome ERZ779869 (study PRJEB29588, sample SAMEA2154620) | human gut metagenome | biome: human gut; feature: human-associated habitat; material: faeces | place: Denmark | collected 2008/2010 ...
TAGCCAAAGAACGTGGTATTATTGTAACTAATATCCCTGCATATAGCACAGCTTCCGTTGCACAAATGGTATTTGCGCACATTCTTAATATCTGTCAGCAGGTACAGCATCATTCGGAAGAAGTCCACAAAGGTCGTTGGACCAATAACAAGGATTTCTGTTTTTGGGATACTCCGTTGATAGAATTGCGGGATAAGAAAATCGGTCTTGTCGGATTGGGAAATACAGGATATACTACTGCTCGCGTTGCCATCGGTTTCGGTATGCAGGTATATGCTTTAACTTCAAAGTCTCACTTCCAGTTGCCACCGGAAATCAAGAAGATGGATTTGGATCAGTTGTTCAGCGAATGTGATATTATCAGTCTGCACTGCCCGCTCACTCCGGAAACTCACGAATTGGTGAACGCACGCCGTCTTGCTCTGATGAAGCCGAATGCTATTTTAATTAATACAGGTCGTGGCCCATTGGTTAACGAACAAGATCTTGCAGATGCACTGAACAGTGGCAAGATTTATGCTGCCGGAGTAGATGTACTTTCTTCGGAACCTCCTCGTGCCGACAATCCGTTGCTGACTGCAAAGAACTGCTACATCACCCCGCATATCGCATGGGCTACAACCGAAGCTCGCGAACGCCTGATGAATATGGCGATCAGTAACCTCCAAGCATACATTGCCGGAACACCGGAAAACGTTGTGAATAAATAAAACGACGGAGAACGATAAAAATGAACGGTGAACAAGTTGCGCATCTATCGCAGGCTTGTTCACCGTTTATCGTTTTAATCAAAATTATCGTTCCTGATTCATTATCAACGTCCGACCCGTATCGTTTAGTAAGAATGCCCTCCCTCATCCATTTCTTTCTCTGTAATCTTATGACGGTCGATGCTGCGCCATGCATAGAATATATAGGCAAGAACGAACGGAACAAGAATAGAAACATACGCCATTGTTTTAAGCGTAAATTCGCTGGAACAGCTATTGGCCAGAGTCAATGAACTTTGCAAATCCGTATAAGACGGATAATAAGCAGTATTGTTGTATCCGGCTACCAATAACAGGGATAAAACCGTCAGCACAGTGCCAATGCCCGTAAACCAGATTCCCTTATCAAAAGTCTTTTTAAGAACCGTCTTTCCGATTCCAAAGAGAACCAATACCACTCCGATAAGGAAAAGGATTAATACAACCGGCATTTCGATAAAGTTAGTAAAGTACTTGAATGGCTGCATATAAACCTCCTGCGTATCAGGATTTACGGCAAAACCGTCGGATACCAATGTACGGATGACGAAAGCCAGAAAGAATAATAAGAATAAAACCGTATTATTCAGTACGGCACGACGGCATTTATCGGTCAATTCTTTATCATCTATATTATTAATGAAATAAAGTGCGCCCAACACACGAGCGAGGAAAAATACAGCCAGCCCCAGAATCACATTCCAGATATTGGTCAATGCATCAAGTCCATGCCACCCATTGCCCCAATGACTGATAACCGGCATAATGGTATCCGTCATATTCGCCTTATTGATATAAAAATCAGAACCGGTGAAAAAGGTAGCAACTGCCCCGCCAAGCAACAAAGGCCCCACTACCCCGTTAATCACCAAAAACGTCCGGTATGTCTTTTTACCTAACAGATTGCCTGCCTTACTCTGAAATTCATAGCTGACAGCCTGCAACACAAAACTGAAAAGAATAATCATCCAAAGCCAATAAGCTCCGCCGAAACTGGTACTATAAAATAAAGGAAATGAAGCAAAGAAAGCACCTCCGAACGTTACCAATGTAGTAAACGTAAACTCCCATTTGCGACCGGTAGAATTTACCAACATCTTGCGATGTTCTTCCGTCTTGCCCAGACAGAACAATAACGAATTACCTCCTTGCACAAACAATAAGAACACAAGTATGGCTCCCAGCAAGGAAACGATCAGCCACCAATATTGTTGTAGAAATATATACATATATTTTAAGTATTAAGTTTTAAGTATTATGTATGACGCTCTGATATCAGATTCCAGGTATTAAACCTCCGGCCCCTTCTTGATAGCCCTTATCATGATTCCTATTTCCGCAATCAGCATTACGGTAAATAAAAACAGGAAGATAAAGAAAGTAGTCTGAACAGAGCCGACATCCAACTTGGAGATAGCCGCCGATGTAGGAAGCATATCGCGGATAGCCCAAGGCTGACGACCGCATTCGGCAACCACCCATCCTGCCTGTCCGGCAATGTAAGCCAAAGGAATGGTCAGCAGAGCGATCCAATGCATCCAGCGCATCTTACTCAAATCTTTCTTATATATAAAGAAGAGCACAACGATGAAGAAAAGGATAAAATATCCGCCCAGGATAACCATTATACGGAAAGCGTAGAAGTTCAGAGGAACATTCGGAACCAGCTGATTCACATCTTTAATATATCCGTATCCGAAGTATGGCATATTCTCCTGCAAAACCTGATAGGCAACAGCGGCATCTTCCTCGTGCCCGGCGCTCTTCGCTGCACGATAAGCAGCCAGCGCTCCGATAGCGGTCTTACCCCGCTCTATCTTTTCGGCTGCCGACAAAGCAGTCGTACCGTCTTTCAGCTGATAGCCGCCTTCGATAATATTGGTAATTCCGGGGACATATCCGTCTACATCCCGCTCGGCTAGGAACGAAAGCATACTGGGTATCTCAATCCGGAACAGGAAAGGGTCTTTCCCATCATTGTAAGTCTTCTTTTCGGGGTTCAGCATTCCTATTCCCACCAGACCTACATTGGTTCCTCCTTCATAAAGTCCCTCTACAGCCGCCAGTTTCATCGGTTGGGTCTGTGCAATCTGATAGCCGGAACCATCGCCCGTCCATACAGCCAGCAGTGAAGAGACAAGCCCGAAGATAGCACCGATCTTTATGCTTGCAAGCGCAAACTCGCGATTACGTTTCTTCAGCAGAAACCAACAACTGATTCCTACAACGAACACGCCACCAAGTACCCATCCGGACAATACCGTATGAAAGAACTTGTTGACCGCTACAGGCGAAGTTGCCACCGCCCAGAAATCAACCATCTCATTACGCACTGTATCGGGATTGAACTCCATACCTACCGGATGCTGCATCCATGCGTTTGCTACGAGAATCCACCAAGCGGAGATCGTAGCCCCCAGACCAGTCAGCCAGGTAGAAGCAAGGTGGAAGCGTTTGCTCACCTTATCCCATCCGAAGAACATGACAGCGATAAACGTGGCTTCCATAAAGAACGCCAGAATACCTTCAATAGCAAGCGGTGCACCGAAAATATCACCTACAAACCAAGAATAATTACTCCAGTTCGTACCAAACTCAAACTCCAGGATCAATCCTGTCGCTACACCAATGGCGAAGTTGATACCGAAAAGTTTCATCCAGAACTTGGCTGTCCGCTTCCAAAATTCATTGCCTGTTTTATAATACAACGTCTCCATTATTCCCATCACCACAGCCAGTCCGAGGGTGAGCGGAACGAAAATCCAGTGGTACATGGCTGTCATCGCAAATTGGGCTCTCGACCAATCGATCAGCGAGGTGTCAATACTTTCAATCATAATCTTATGTAGTTTAAAAGTTAAAAATCAGTAGATTTCTCGGGAAGAGCACGTTGTATCAGTTCATTTCCCACATACGTTCCCTTGTCGGCATCCGTAGGGTGGTCGCCAAGAAAGTCGGGGAAGAAGAACAACTTCAGAATAAAGAACATGATGAATAATTTCAAAAGGATAATAATCCACAGAGTACGCCCCAAAGTCATACTTCGAAAGCCTTCCAGGTAGAAGTTCCAGACGGAAAGTAGTGTATTCTTCATATTTCTACGTCAAAATTTGTAATGAGTACAAATATACAATTTTTATAATTAAAACAAACAAATCCCTTGAATTGTTGCAGAATTTGTCGTGTTTTTCTAAAAAAACCTGCCTATCGACAGAAAAAAATCATTTAACGGCGAAATTCCGCAATCCGTCTATCACTTTTGCTGCTATTATAATATGTACGTACCTTCGTTTCCGGTTAATTAATAGAAGAATGAATATGATAAACGTAAGAAGATTGACAGTGATAGCATTTTTGGGTGCAGGTATGCTGCCCGGCATATCTGCCCAAAATTCTTCTCTGCAAGTCGATACACTGAACGAAACAAAGCTTCCCGCTCAATGGGACTTGCAATCGTGTATCGACTATGCCCTTGAGCAGAATATTACGATTCGTAAAAATCGGGTTACTGCGGCAAGCACGCAGATTGATGTGAAGACAGCCAAGGCTGCCTTGTTCCCCAGCCTCTCCTTCTCTACCAGCCAGCAGGTTGTGAACCGGCCGTATCAGGAATCAAGTAGCAGAGTCAGTGGCAGTGAGATTATCAGTACCAACAGTAAAACCAGTTACAATGGAAACTACGGACTAAATGCCTCGTGGACTCTTTATAATGGTAGCAAACGGCTGAAGACAATCCAACAGGAGAAACTGAACAATCAGGTAGCCGAACTGGATGTAGCGACTTCGGAGAACAGTATTCAGGAGTCTATTGCACAAATATATATTCAGATACTTTATGCAGCAGAGTCTGTCAGAGTAAATGAAAATACGCTGCAAGTCTCCATTGCACAGCGCGACCGCGGTCAGGAACTTCTGAATGCCGGAAGCATTGCCAAAAGCGATTTCGCACAATTGGAAGCGCAGGTCAGTACCGACCGTTACCAACTTGTCACAGCGCAAGCCACTCTGCAAGATTACAAATTACAACTGAAACAACTGCTCGAACTCGACGGGGAGAATGAAATGAACATCTATCTCCCCGCTCTGTCCGACGAGAATGTACTGTCTCCGTTGCCCGCCAAAAGAGATGTGTATGTGAGTGCCCTTGCCCTTCGTCCCGAAATCGAAGCGAGCAAACTCAATGTGAACGCTTCCGAATTGGGAATCGACATTGCCAAGTCCGGCTACCTTCCTACCGTCAGCCTCAGCGCGGGAATCGGAACGAATCATACCAGTGGTAGTGATTTCACTTTCGGCGAACAAGTAAAGAATGGCTGGAACAATTCTATCGGATTGTCTGTCAGCGTGCCTATTTTTAATAATCGACAGACAAAGAGTGCCGTACAGAAAGCCAAGTTACAATATGAAACGAGTATGCTGTCATTGCTCGACGAACAGAAAGCCTTATACAAAACGATTGAAGGACTTTGGCTCGACGCCAACAGTGCACAGCAACGCTATGCAGCAGCAAACGAGAAGTTGAAGAGTACACAAATCAGCTATGAGTTGATTAGCGAACAGTTTAATCTGGGAATGAAGAATACCATAGAACTTCTTACTGAAAAGAACAACTTGCTACAAGCACAGCAGGAGCAGCTTCAAGCCAAATACATGGCGATACTGAACACTCAGTTGCTGAAGTTCTACCAAGGAGACAAACTGGCATTATAAGCCTTCTTCCTTACTAAAAGCGGAATATAAATAAGTAAAACAGAATATAGAATGAAAACGAAAAAGATTATCCTGATCGCTGTGGCAGTTGCCGTAGTAGTGGGCGGAGGAATCTGGTTCTTTACAGGTTCTCCGGCAAAGCACAAGGTGATGTATGCCAGTGCGACTGTCAGTAAAGGCGATATCTCCAATTCGGTGACTGCCACCGGAACAATCGAACCGGTGATAGAAGTAGAAGTCGGTACGCAGGTATCCGGTATCATCGACAAAATTTATGTAGATTACAACTCGGTAGTAACCAAAGGACAGCTGATTGCCGAAATGGACCGTGTCACTTTACAGAGTGAACTGGCATCCCAGCAGGCAACTTACGATGGTGCCAAAGCCGAATTTGAATATCAGAAGAAGAACTACGAACGTAGCAAGGGATTGCACGATAAGTCATTGATCAGCGATACCGACTACGAGCAGGCTCTCTATAATTATCAGAAGGCCAAGAGCGCTTTCGACAGCAGCAAGGCATCTCTGGCAAAGGCAGAACGTAACCTGTCATATGCTACGATTACTTCTCCGATAGACGGAGTTGTCATCAGCCGCGATGTAGAAGCCGGACAGACCGTAGCTTCCGGATTCGAAACTCCTACCCTCTTCACCATTGCGGCCGACCTGACACAGATGCAGGTAGTAGCAGACGTGGATGAAGCAGATATAGGCGGTATTGAAGAAGGACAGCGCGCCAGCTTTACTGTCGATGCTTATCCGAATGATGTGTTTGACGGAGTCGTGACACAGATTCGTCTGGGAGATGCAAGCAGTAGCAGCAGCGCCAGTTCAAGTACCAGCACAGTAGTCACTTATGAAGTAGTGATCTCTGCTCCGAATCCGGACTTGAAGCTGAAACCGCGTCTGACAGCCAATGTGACTATCTTTATCCTTGATAAGAAAGATGTATTGTCTGTCCCCAACAGAGCTTTGCGTTTCACCCCCGAAGCACCGTTGATCGGTAAGAATGATATCGTGAAAGATTGCGAAGGCGAACATAAGGTATGGACGCGCGAAGGAACCACCTTTACGGCTCATCCGGTAGAAATCGGAATCAGTAACGGTATTTCCACAGAGATCATCAGTGGTGTCGCCGAAGGAACAAGAGTAGTGACAGAAGCCACTATCGGTGCTATGCCGGACGAGAATATGAATAGAGAACCGGGTCAGGGAAACGGAGAAAGAAGCCCGTTCATGCCAGGCCCTCCGGGAAACAACAAAAAGAAAAGCAACAAGTAGCCAAGTATGAAAAAAGTAATTGAACTTCAAAATATCAAACGAGACTTTCAGGTGGGAGAAGAAACCGTCCATGCGTTACGGGGCGTTTCGTTCACCATTAACGAAGGTGAGTTTGTGACCATCATGGGTACTTCCGGTTCGGGAAAGTCCACACTGCTCAACACGTTGGGCTGTCTGGACACTCCTACCAGCGGGGAGTATCTGCTCGATGACATCTCCGTGCGTACCATGAGCAAGCCTCAGCGTGCCGTACTGAGAAACCGGAAAATCGGCTTCGTCTTCCAAAGCTACAACTTGCTGCCCAAGACGACGGCTGTGGAAAACGTAGAGTTACCGCTGATGTACAATTCGTCAGTGAGTGCTTCTGAACGTCGCCGGCGTGCCATCGAAGCGTTGCAGGCAGTAGGCCTGGGCGACCGGTTGGAGCATAAGTCCAACCAGATGTCCGGAGGACAGATGCAGCGCGTAGCCATCGCCCGTGCACTGGTAAACAACCCTGCGGTCATCCTTGCCGACGAAGCAACCGGAAACCTCGACACACGTACGTCTTTTGATATACTTGTCCTGTTCCAGAAACTTCATGCGGAAGGACGTACCATTATATTCGTAACGCACAATCCCGAAATCGCGCAATACAGTAGCCGGAACATCCGCCTGCGCGACGGTCATGTCATTGAAGATACAGTCAACACGCATGTCCTGTCCGCCGCCGAAGCACTAGCCGCATTGCCCAAAAGCGATGAGGATTGAAGATAAGTAATAGGTAATAAGTATTAGGTATCGGGTATTAAGTATTAAGTATCAAGTATTAAGTAATAAGTAACAGTAGTTTATGAATGGAACTAACTTATTTAAAATAGCTCTCCGGGCATTGGCGAACAACAAGCTGCGTGCTTTCCTCACCATGCTTGGTATCATCATCGGTGTCGCTTCCGTCATCACGATGCTCGCTATCGGTCAGGGATCGAAGCGAAGCATCCAGCAACAGATATCGGAGATGGGATCGAACATGATCATGATCCATCCGGGAGCCGACAGACGGGGGGGTGTCCGGCAAGACCCATCGGCTATGCAGACGTTGAAGCTGACCGACTATGAGGCCTTGCGCGATGAGACCAATTTCCTGTCTGCCATCAGTCCTAATGTGTCTTCGTCGGGACAGCTTATCGCGGGTAACAACAACTACCCGTCATCCGTCAGCGGTGTTGGGCTGGAGTATCTCGACATCCGTCAGCTGAGTGTAGAAAGTGGAGATATGTTTACGGAAGCCGATATACAAAGTTCGGCTAAGGTCTGCGTGATCGGTAAAACGATTGTAGACAACCTCTTTCCGGACGGAAGCGATCCGATAGGGAAAATCATCCGCTTCAACAAGATACCGTTCCGGGTGGTCGGTGTGCTCAAAGCCAAAGGGTACAACTCTATGGGACAGGATCAGGACAATATCGTACTGGCTCCTTACACCACCGTCATGAAACGATTACTTGCCGTCACCTATCTTCAGGGTGTCTTTGCTTCTGCCCTATCGGAAGACATGACCGAGTATGCTACCGATGAAATCACGGAAATCCTGCGGCGCAACCATAAGTTGAAAGCTTCGGACGAAGACGATTTCACCATCCGTACCCAACAGGAGTTGAGTACGATGCTAAACTCTACCACCGATCTGATGACCACCCTGCTCGCCTGTATTGCCGGAATATCTCTGGTAGTGGGCGGTATCGGTATCATGAATATCATGTACGTATCCGTCACCGAACGTACCCGTGAAATCGGTCTGCGTATGTCCGTCGGCGCACGTGGCGTTGATATTCTGAGCCAGTTCCTCATCGAGGCTATCAGTATTACGGGAGGTCTTATCGGAGTCATCATAGGCTGCGGAGCCAGCTGGATCGTGAAGAGCGTGGCACACTGGCCTATCTTCATCCAACCTTGGAGTGTCTTCCTTTCTTTCGCTGTCTGCACCGTCACCGGAGTCTTCTTCGGATGGTATCCTGCAAAGAAAGCAGCAGATTTAGACCCGATAGAGGCAATCAGATACGAATAAAAAACTATCTTTGTCTTTATGAAACAAAGCCTAACATCCGCACGTCGTCCCCTGGAAGCACTGATACACATTATCGGCTGGGGGATTATGTTCGGTTTTCCGTTCTTCTTTGTAGAGCGCGAAAACGGAAACATCAACTGGATGGCATACTTACGCCATTCTGCCGTACCGTTGTCTTTCATGATCGCGTTCTACGTCAACTACTTCCTGCTGGTTCCCCGATATCTTTTTCAGAGCCAGACCAAGAGATATATTACTTACAATATTCTCCTGTTATGTGTCATCGGTCTGATGCTGCACCTTTGGCGGAGTCTGACATTCGATCCTTCCTTTGTTCCCAAGCCTCACCGGTCGGGTGGTCCTCCGGGATGGCTGTTCTTTGTCAGAGATATGCTGAGTCTCGTCTTCACCATCGGACTGAGTGCCGCCATACGTATGAGTGCCCGATGGACACAAGCGGAAGCTGCCCGTAAGGAAGCGGAACGGAACCGTTCGGAAGCGGAACTGAAGAATCTGCGCAATCAACTGAACCCACATTTTCTGCTCAATACGCTGAACAATATCTATGCCTTAATTGCTTTTGATACAGACAAGGCGCAACAAGCTGTGCAGGAACTAAGCAAGCTCCTACGCTATGTGTTGTATGATAATCAGCAGACCTACGTCCCGCTAGGCAAAGAGACTGACTTTATCCGCAACTATATCGAACTGATGCGCATCCGCCTGTCTTCCAATGTACAGATGACTACGCAGATTGATATACTGCCGGACAGTCGGACTCTTATCGCACCGCTTATCTTTATCTCGCTAATTGAGAATGCCTTCAAGCACGGTATATCGCCTACGGAACGGAGTTTTATCCATATCCATCTTGCGGAAAATGAGACGGAAGTGATCTGCGAGATAAGCAACAGCAACCACCCGAAGAACATAATGGACAAGAGTGGTTCGGGGATAGGACTGGAACAGGTGAACCGACGACTGGAGATTCTTTATCCAGGCCAGTATACCTGGCAGAAAGGAATTTCGGAAGACGGCAAAGAGTACAGATCCAGGCTGAGCATCCGTGTGAGAGAGAGTATTAATAAGTAATAAGTATTAAGTAATAGGTAATAATTGAGAGTATATTCGGTTTAGGTAATTAAATAAAATATAGAGAATTATGATATTACGTTGTGCCATTGTAGATGATGAGCCATTGGCTCTGGGCCTACTGGAAAGTTATGTGAATAAGACTCCGTTTCTGCAACTTACAGGAAAATATTCCAGTGCAGTTCAGGCAATGAAGGAGTTGCCGGGCGAAGAAGTCGATCTTCTTTTCCTTGACATTCAGATGCCGGAACTTAACGGACTGGAGTTCTCACAAATGGTAGATTCCCGTACGCGTATCGTTTTTACCACCGCATTCGGTCAATACGCTATCGACGGTTATCGTGTCAATGCACTCGATTATCTGCTGAAACCGATCTCGTATGTCGATTTCCTGCAAGCAGCCAATAAAGCCCTGCAATGGTTCGAGCTGGTGCAGAAGCCGGAAGAGATAGACAGCATCTTTGTAAAAAGCGACTATAAGCTGGTACAGGTAGAACTGAAAAAGATCATGTACATCGAAGGACTGAAAGATTACATCAAAATATATACGGAAGATGATGCCAAACCCATCTTGTCACTCATGAGCATGAAAGCCATGGAAGAGCTTTTGCCTTCCAGCCGGTTCATACGTGTACACCGTTCATTCATCGTCCAAAAGGACAAAATACGGGTGATCGACCGTGGACGTATCGTCTTTGACAAAACGTATATCCCCATTAGTGATAGTTACAAGCAGGTTTTTCAGGCATTTTTGGATGAAAGAAGCTGATGATTGTCTAATTTATCGGCAAAAAAGTGAATTTTGTCGATTATAGTTTGTCAGAAATCGGTTTTATATGTAACTTTGCAACGAACAGAAAGGGATTGTGAAATTCCAAGAATAGAATAGTTTAGTTAAGTCTAGTTTAGTTT
>ERZ779869.4060-NODE-4060-length-10789-cov-21.034284_pt1 | contig 10789 bp, 13 predicted proteins | sample MGYA00511557_ERZ779869 | MGnify/ENA primary metagenome ERZ779869 (study PRJEB29588, sample SAMEA2154620) | human gut metagenome | biome: human gut; feature: human-associated habitat; material: faeces | place: Denmark | collected 2008/2010 ...
ATAAGTGATAAAACGCAGAATTATAGCAAAGTCACCAAATTGCTAGTTAAGCCTTAATAATTTACCTTTCATAATCTATTCCTCCCTCGAGTTGTACAGATATAATAGCGCAAGCGGAAAACGTTTTCAAGTCTTTTTTACATGTTTTTACACTTAATTTACATCCATATTTACAATTTACATTACTTTCAAAAGCTTTCTTTGCACAAAAAAAAATAGCTAAAGTTATCAAAACCTTAGCTATTCAATCAACTATTAATACATTCCCTGAGGCATTGCAGGTGCTGGTTCTTCTTTATCAATTTTAGCGACTCCAGCTTCTGTTGTTAAGAACAAAGCTGAAATACTAGAAGCATTCATCAATGCATTACGAGTTACTTTTGTAGGATCAATGATACCAGATTCAATCATATCTACCCATTCACCATGTTTTGCATCGAATCCCACATTTTCACCTGCTTCTTTTTGTCTTTCAACAATCTCTTCACTGTTATATCCAGCATTATCAGCAATCTGTGCAATTGGAGCTAACAATGCATCAAATACAACTTTAATACCTTTTTGTACATCAACTACATCAGATTTTACTTCATCTTTCAAAGCAACATATGCCTTTACTAAACAAGCTCCACCACCAACTACAATACCTTCACTAACAGCAGCACGAGTTGAGTTCAACGCATCTTCAATACGAAGTTTCTTTTCTTTCAATTCACTTTCAGTTGCAGCACCCACTTTAATGATCGCAACACCATTTGATAATTTACCTAACCGCTCTGCCATACGTTTCTTATCATAATCACTTGTAGTGTTTTCCATTTGTGCTTCAATTTCAGCTACACGAGCAGCTACATCTTCTTTACTTCCAGCTCCACCAATCATTGTCGTATTATCTTTTGTGACAACAATCTTTTTAACTGTACCCAAATCCGATAACTGCATATCTTTTAATTCCATATTCAAATCTTTTGAATAGAATTTAGCACCTGTCATAATCGCAATATCTTGCAACATTTCTTTTTGGTTGTCACCAAAGCCTGGAGCTTTAGTCGCAACTACATTGAATGTTCCACGAAGTTTATTTAATGCCAAAGTAGAAACTACTTCATTTTCTAAATCTTCCGCAATAATCAATAACGCACGATTTGCCTGAACCAATTGTTCAAGTAAAGGTAAGATTTCCTGAATGTTTGTAATCTTTTGATCCGTTACTAATACATAAGCATTTTCCATTGTAGCTTCCATTTTTTCACGATCACTCACCATATATGGAGAAACATAGCCCTTGTCATACTGCATACCTTCACTAATTTCAAGTTCTGTTTCAAATCCCTTTGAATCATCTGTTGAAATAACACCATCACGACCGACTTTTTCCATCGCATCCGCAATAATCTTACCAATTTCTTCCGATCCAGATGAAATTGTCGCAACATTGGCAATATCTTTACTGCTTTCTACTTTCTTAGATACGGACAAGATATACTTGCTCACAGCCTTAGCTGCTTTTTCGATACCTTCACGCATCAACACGGGATTTGCTCCACGATCCACTTGACGTAAACCATTTTCAATCATACTTTGAGCTAAAATTGTAGCTGTTGTTGTTCCATCTCCAGCTGTATCATTTGTCTTATTGGCAACTTCATATACCAATTTAGCACCCATATTTTCAAACTTATCTTCCAATTCAATTTCTTTAGCAATACTTACACCATCGTTTGTGATCAATGGGGATCCATATTCCTTTTCAAGAACAACATTACGTCCTTTAGGACCTAAAGTAACACGAACTGCATTTGCTAATGTGTTAACACCTCTTAACATGGATTCACGAGCATCTTTTGAAAAACGTACTTCTTTAGCCATAATTCATTACCTCCTACTACTTACTTACTGCAATGATATCTTCATCTTTGATGACAATGAATTCTTCATCATCAATCTTCATTGTAGTTCCTGAATATTCTTTATATAAAACTTTATCTCCACAAGCATATCCAACATCTTTAACATCTGCACCAATACTTGCGACAACTGCAAGCTTTGACTTTTCTTTTCCACTTGTCAAAATGATTCCACTTGCCGTAGTTTTTTCTTCTTTCTCTTTCTTTAATAAAACATAATCATGTAAAGGTTGTAACATAATTCATCCTCCTTTTAGCACTTAACTGTTCTAACTGCTAAATACTATTATACTCATTTTTAGCACTGATGCAACAAGTTTGCTAAAATTTAATAAAAGAAAATGGCGAGGATTACTCGCCATATACATGAATTCTATTAATTGCTCTTTCCAATGATAACTGAGCTCTTTTTAGATTTGTATCTGAATCTTTTTTCTCTAAACGCGCTTTAGCACGTTCCATTGATTTTTTTGCACGCTCAAGATCGATATCTTTTTTTCCTTCGATCGCATCAGCTAGAATCATGCCTTCATTTTTGTTGAATTGTAAAAAGCCACCAGAAATCGCAAAGATTTCTTCTTCATCATTTTCGTTTTTCAAAACAAGCTTACAAGGTACCAAAGATGCAAAGATAGGCATGTGATTTGGTAAAATTGTTGTTTCTCCAACCACCGTCTTTACATGGATACTTTTGACTTCCTGCTTTAAATATTCGCCTTTTGGTGTTACTACTTTAAAAGCAATCATGACTATTCACCAGCCATTTTTTTAGCTTTTTCCTGTGCTTCTTCAATTGTTCCAACAAACATGAATGCTTGTTCTGGAAGATCATCAAATTCACCTGCTAATAAGCGTTCGAAACTGCGAATTGTATCTTCCAAAGGTACATATTTTCCAGGAATACCAGAGAATACTTCGGCAACATTAAATGGTTGCGACAAGAAGTTACGAACACGACGTGCACGGTTAACAACTTTCTTATCTTCTTCACTTAATTCATCCATACCTAAGATGGCAATGATATCCTGTAAATCTTTATATCTCTGTAGAATATTTTGAACTCCACGAGCTACTTTATAGTGCTTTTCACCAACTACAAGTGGATCCAAAATACGTGAACTTGATTCAAGTGGATCTACGGCAGGATAAATACCTAATGCCGCAATGTCACGGTCTAATACCGTTTTTGCATCCAAGTGAGAGAATGTTGTTGCTGGAGCTGGGTCAGTCAAATCATCCGCAGGCACATAAATAGCCTGTACAGAAGTGATAGAGCCATCTTTTGTTGATGTGATTCTTTCTTGCAACTGTCCCATTTCTGTAGCTAATGTAGGCTGATATCCTACAGCACTAGGAACACGTCCTAATAAGGCACTAACTTCAGATCCTGCCTGTGTAAAACGGAAGATATTATCAATAAACAATAATACGTCCTGGTGTTCTACATCACGGAAATATTCTGCCATTGTTAGACCAGTTAATCCAACACGCATTCTGGCTCCTGGACTTTCATTCATCTGTCCATAAACCAATACTGTTTTATCTAATACGCCGCTGTCTTTCATCTCGTGATACATATCATTTCCTTCACGAGTTCTTTCTCCAACGCCTACTACAACGGATTTACCACCATGTTCTTTGGCAATATTGTGGATCAACTCTTGAATCAATACGGTTTTACCTACTCCGGCACCACCGAACAATCCAATCTTACCACCCTTTGCGTAAGGACATAGTAAGTCAATAACTTTAATACCTGTTTCCAATGGTTCGCTTGTTGTACTTTGTTCATCAAATGCTGGTGCCTTTCTATGAATTGGCATAGTTTGAGCATCTACATCACCTAAACCATCAATTGGTTTACCCAAAACATTAAACATACGACCCAATACATTTTCTCCGACAGGAGCCTGAATTGGTTTTTTAGTATCAATGGCATCCATACCACGAACCAAACCATCTGTACTTCCCATCGCAATACAACGTACTCTATCAGCACCGATATCTTGTTCGACTTCTACAATTAGATTTTCTTCATTTGGGCGTTCAATTTCAATTGCCGTTAATAAATCTGGTAAATTATTTTGTGAAAATTGAATATCCACAACCGGACCAATGATCTCAACGACTTTTCCAATATTTTGACTCATGTTTACCCTCCTTTATGAAAGTGCATTTGCACCACCGACAATTTCAGTGATTTCTTGCGTGATAGCTCCTTGACGTACACGGTTATATGCAAGTTCAAGATTATCCTGCAATTCTTCTGCATTGTCAGTTGCACTCTCCATTGCCATTCTTCGAGAAGCCTGTTCACTTGTTTTACTCTCTAGATAACGAGAATAAAGGATTGATTTTGTCACCATAGGAATCATGTTTTGTAACATGGTTTCCTTATCTGGTTCAAAAATCATATCCGCATGCATACCTGACTTCTTTTCTTCCTGAGGCTTAGAAACAGGTAAAACCGTTTCTAAAGTAGGAACAAATGTCAATGTGTTCTTATAGTGCGTATATAAAATTTGAATTTTTGAAATTTCTTTCTTTTCAAACAAGTCTAATGCATCCTGCATACATTTCGATAAAGCATCATATACATCATCCTCGTCAAGATCACTTAATACATTTTTAACGTTGTAGTTTCTTTTTGAAATCCATGCAGAACCACGAATCCCTATCATAACTACATGATCCTTTTCAGAAAACTCATCTTGTATCATACGATACACGTTTGCGTTGTAGCCACCACAAAGTCCCATATCACTTGTGATCACAAAGATAAAGCTTGGCTTTCCTTGATTCTCATTTAAATACATAGAATCATCTCCAGCACTACGAAGTACCATTGTGAATAGTTCTTGAAGACCTTGTGCATAACTACGGTTTTCTTCCATAATTTGTCTTTGTCTAGTTAATTTACTTGAAGCAATCAGCTGCATTGCTTTTGTGATTTTTTTAGTTGAACTAACGGAACTGATTCGGGCTTGAATAGCCTGTCTACTCTGTGCCATGTTGCGCACCCTTTTCTAGTGCATATTGTTTTGCGTATGCATCCAAAGCCTTCTTAATATCCGCTTCTAATTCATCGTCAATTGCCTTTTTCATTTCAATCTGATCTAAAACATAAGGATATTCACGATGTACATACTCCAACATTCCTTGTTCAAATTCACCAACTTGGTCTACTTCAACAGGTTTTAAATATCTATTTTTTGCAGCATACAAAGATAATACTTGTTCAGGCACTGTTAATGGTGAATATTGTTTTTGAATCAATAATTGAGTTAATCTTGCACCATGATCCAATACATCTTTTGTACTCGCATCCAAATCTGAACCAAACTTCGCAAAAGATTCCATTTCACGATATTGAGCTAGTTCAAGCTTTAATGAACCAGAAACCTGTTTCATAGCTTTTGTCTGTGCAGCACTACCTACACGACTTACACTTAAACCACTATCTACACTTGGACGAACGCCTTCATTAAACATATCTGTTTTCAAGAAAATCTGTCCATCCGTAATTGAAATTACGTTTGTAGGAATATAGGCAGAGATATCTCCGGCCTGTGTTTCAATAATTGGTAAAGCTGTTAAAGATCCACCACCATAATTCTCATTTAAACGTGCAGCACGCTCTAATAAACGTGAATGTAAGTAGAATACATCTCCAGGATACGCTTCACGTCCAGGAGGACGACGAAGAAGTAAAGACAGTGTACGGTAAGCTACGGCATGTTTTGATAAGTCATCATAAACAATTAATACGTCTTCACCGTTTTCCATCCATTCTTCACCCATTGCACAACCTGCATAAGGTGCAATATATTGTAATGGCGCTGCTTCAGATGCAGTAGCCGCTACGATCGTAGTATATTCCATAGCTCCGTGTTGTTTTAATTTTTCAACGATTTGAGCTACAGTACTTGCCTTTTGACCAATCGCTACATAAATACATTTTACATTTTGACCTTTTTGATTCAAAATCGTATCGATTGCGATTGCTGTTTTACCAGTCTGACGGTCACCAATGATCAACTCACGTTGTCCACGACCAATTGGAATCATAGAGTCAATAATTTTTAAACCCGTTTGTAATGGAACCGATACACTCTTTCTTGTCATTACACCTGGGGCCACACGTTCTACTGGACGTGTTCTATCTGTTTTGATTTCACCTAAACCATCAATCGGTTGTCCTAATGCATTGACAACACGACCCATCAAACTATCACCAACTGGAACTTCAATGATGTGACCTGTACGTTTTACAACGTCACCTTCTTTGATATCGGAATTATCACCTAGTAATACGACACCTACTTGTTCGTCTTCTAAGTTCATGACCATACCATATACATCGTGAGGGAATAACAACAATTCACTCATCATGGCATTTTTCAATCCATATACCGTTGCGATACCATCACCTACTGTTAGGATAGTACCACTTTCATTCATTTCAAGATCCTGGTCGATACTTTGAATCTGAGCTTTGATTAATTTTGAAATCTCTGCTGGATTTAAACTCATCATATCACCTGCTTATCTATTAATTGCTTCCTTCATTGCGTCAATCTTCGCAATGACCGTATTATCCATCACTAAATCATTTGCCTGTACTTTAATACCTGCAATCAAAGATGGATCCACTTGTACTTCAAGTTCAAGTGTCTTATTCATTTTTTTCTCTAACATCTCTTTCAATCTTGATAATTGATCTTCATCTAGTTTTGATGCACTCGTTACTTTAACGATTTCAATTCTATGTTTCTTTCGATAACACTCTTCATACGCATCACTGATTTTATCAAGATGAGAAAGTTCATTATGCTCATTTAACACAAGCAAGAAACGAAATACAGTTGTATCTAATTCGGATTCGAAAGCTGTTTGGATGATTTCCTTTTTCTTTACTCGAGGAATACTTGGATGTGCTAGAATCTTGCTTAATTCTGGTACTGAAGTAATCACTTGCGCTACTTGTTTTAGCTCTGACATCCAAGCCATTTCTTGCTTTGAATCTTGTGCTAATTCAAATAGAGCCTGGGCATAAGGCGTGTAATCTACCATTGTTTATCGCCTGCCTGTTCAATAAAATCTTCCACAAACTGCTTCTGTGTTTCTTCATCCATTTCTTTTTTAATCAACTGACTCGCTGCGCTTAATGCGACATCGCTAATTGCTTTTTTCATTTCTTTTTGAGCGTCACGCTTCTGACGTTCGATATCTTCATTTGCGTTTTTCTTAATACGCAAAGCTTCGTCATTTGCTTCTTTTATAATCTGCTGTTTTTCTTGATCCGCATGTGCTCTAGCTGAAACAAGAATGGTATGAGCTTCTTGCGATACATTACGCAATTTTTCATCATACTGTTCTTTAACATCTTCAGCCTGCTTTTTAATAGCTACTGAAGAATCGATATTTTCTTGAATTAAATCTTGTCGTTTTTGAATTAATGTTAGTAATTTTTCCCAAAAGAATTTTTTGGCAAACATTACAATCAAAAAAGTAGAAATACAAACTAAAACAACATCGGTCAATGAAATTCGCAAATAATTGTCAATATTAAAGTCAATCATTACCGATTCTCCTAATCATTAACCTTTGATGAAAATCAATAAAATCGCAATGATCAAAGCATAGATACCTGTTGTTTCGGCTAAGGCGATACCTAATACCATGATAGATTGAATTTTACTTGCTGCATCTGGGTTACGACCAACGCTTTCTGCACCTTTACTAGCTGCAATACCCTGACCAATACCAGGACCTAAACCAGCAATCATCGCAATACCTGCACCTAAGCAAGCCATACCACGTACGAAAAATTCATTAAACATTTTATTTTCCTCCTATTTATTAATCTTCTTGAATCGCCACTTGCTGTCCTAAGAAGAACGAGCTTAGTGTAAAGAAGATATATGTCTGAATTACACCTGAGAATATATCAAAATACATATGTAAAAATGGCGTTACTAATAATCCTAACAATCCTATTGGCATCAACATTTTAATCAATGTATACACCAACATAGAAATGATATATCCTGCCAAAATATTACCAAATAAACGCATTGTTAATGAGATAGGCAGCGCCAACTCTCCTATGACATTCAATGGTGTCAACAAGAACATCGGCTCTGTCAACTCTTTCATTCGTGCTAATAATCCACCTTTTTTAATACCATTACCTTGGATCATCAACCACATTGTGATAGCCAATGTCGCATTAAAACTTACATTGCTCGTTGGATTTTGAAGCCCAATCAAACCAATCAAGTTACTTACAATCATCATCACAATCAAAGTGCCAAACATAGGAATATATTTCTTTGTAGTTTCCCTTAAGTTATCTTTAATTACGTAAAGCACTAAGTTGTAGATCTCCTCACAAATATACACAATCCCTTTACTAGCTTTTGAAGGATCTTGTTTTTCAATTTTCTTCCCTGCAAAGTAGAAGAAGAACGCAAAGAAAACACAAATTCCAAGCCATACAAGAATAGATTGTTGAATCTGTAAAGAGAACTTTCCAATGTGAATGATAATTGCACTTACATCACTCATGGAAATCCTCCTTTTCTTTTAGTGCATATAAAAGAATAGCTCCTTTATTGCACATAAGCCCAACAAGAACTGCCAAAATTGGCAACTCCATTAATTGACAAATAACTAAAACTAGACCATACATAAGATATCTTTTCATATATTCTTGTGTACCTATCTTTTTTCCAGCTATTTCATCTGTTGGAATATTTAAAGCCATTTGAACAATCTTACGATACCCCACTAAACCTGTAAGACAACCTATCCAAACCGCTATAAATACTTGAATCATTTGAGAATGAAAAATCATTGCACAAGCTATAGAACAAAACAAACTAAATATCAAAGTATACTTTACTATTTTTTTATTCATTTGCTGCATTGCTTTACCTCGATTTTTTTATTAATAAAATAATACTACCAATAATGCTGTACATTAAACCTACAATCACAAATAAAGGCGTAGTATGTAACCAACCATCAATATTATGACCGATAAGCCCAAATATGAGCATGCTTGTGCATAACATTCCCGAAAAAGCATAAGGTTTCATCAATTACTTCGTACCGAAAATACGATCTCCAGCATCTCCTAAACCAGGAACAATATATCCATGTTCATTTAAATGGTCATCTAATGAAGCTAAGTAAATATCTACATCTGGATGTGCTTTTTCAACTGTTTTAACACCTTCAGGTGCACCAACCAAACAAACCAACTTCACATTTGTAGCCCCTTGCTTCTTAACCATATCGATTGCTGCTACACTTGAACCACCAGTTGCGAGCATTGGATCCACAACGATTGTGATCGCTTCTTCTAAGTTCTTTGGATATTTTTCAAAATAAGTATGTGGCTCTAGCGTTTCTTCATCACGATACATACCAACATGCGCAATCTTTGCGGTTGGAATCAAATCCTGAATTCCATTTACCATACCTAGTCCAGCACGTAAAATTGGCACAATCACGACTTTTTTAGCCAATTCATAACCTGTGTACTGACAAATTGGTGTTTCGATTTCAATTGGTTTCAAAGGCAAATCACGAGTGATTTCATAAACCATTAATCCTCCAATTTCATCTAAGTTTTGACGAAAATCTTTCGTTCCCGTTTCTTTTTTTCGCATAACTGTTAATTTATGCTTAATCAACGGATGATCAATAACTTTTAACATTTAAATTACCTACCTTTATAGCCATAATTATACCATCCTTGTCCATAATAGAAAACACTGAAAGAAATGGAATCCTCCAAAACTTCCAGTGTTATATTATATGAATATTCTGCTTTTTATCATTAAACAATTCTAATCAATTGTCAAAATTTCAAACTGCTTTGCCGCTCTTACATCAATTCCAGAAGGATGTAAGTCCTTTCGTAATAGTACATTCGAAAATGTATCCAATGCTAGATCTTGCGTATTCGCCTCTTCACTCAAATGCGCAAGAACAATATTTTTTGTCTTCGCATTGATCAAGGAAGTTAAATTTAAACTTGAATCTTCATTATTCAAATGCCCATTATCACTCAAAATACGCTGTTTTAAAAACATCGGACGATTTGTATGCATCAAACGATCCACATCGTGATTGCTTTCAAAGATATAATGGTCTGCATTCGCAATATACGGTTTGATTTGATTGGGTACATAACCTGTATCTGTTACATACACAAGTTTTTCTTTATCCGACTCTACCACAAAACCAATTGTATGTGGCGAATCATGAGACAAACCTAGAAATTGAATGCTCAAATCTTTGATAATCAACTTTTGATTCGGTACTACATCATGTTTATCCAACGCATCCTTTAAATCACAATAAGAATACACATCCAAATGCTTAAAATGCTTTAACTGCGAAACATGATCCGAATGAGCATGACTAATCAAGACACCATTTGTATCATCAACACAAGCTCCAACCTTTTTAAAGCTTTCCATCAAATACTTTTTTGTTGAACCACAATCAATCAACAATTGCGTATCTTCATGACGAATCAAACAACTGTTGCCTTTTGAGCCACTACACAATAAATCAATGCGCATAAATATCATCTCCAGAGGCTTCTAAATTTGTAAAACGAGATATATTCTTTTCAAAAGCCAATTGAATCTTTCCAATACCACCATTACGATGTTTTGCCAAAGATAAATCAACAACTTCTGTTTCTTCTTGTGATTCCTTATCTTTATCATAATAATTACTACGATATAGAAACATTACGATATCAGCATCCTGCTCGATTGATCCAGACTCACGTAAATCGGACAATTGCGGTTCATGATCCGTTCTTTCTTCAACCTTACGAGAAAGCTGAGAAAGCGCAA
>ERZ779869.4061-NODE-4061-length-10787-cov-3.315132_pt1 | contig 10787 bp, 10 predicted proteins | sample MGYA00511557_ERZ779869 | MGnify/ENA primary metagenome ERZ779869 (study PRJEB29588, sample SAMEA2154620) | human gut metagenome | biome: human gut; feature: human-associated habitat; material: faeces | place: Denmark | collected 2008/2010 ...
TGTCAGAAACACTTCCTGCTGTCGCGATATTTTCACCCCAACAACTACAAATTTCTCCCCTCTTGACATCTTATGATAAAATAGAACTAACAGCTTTTTACATCTTGAGAAATTTTTATTAAGAACAGGAGGCTTTTTATGCCAGGACATATTCTTCCCCACAGCCACGGTGAATCTATGAATACCGAACATATTCTTCATGTAATCTCTCAGACAGATAATTTTCAGACCGTTGCAGAATCTTTTAAAATTCTCGGAGATCCGACCCGTATCCGTATTTTCTGGATGCTCTGCCATTGCGAAGAATGTGTCATTAACATTTCCGCTATGATGGATATGAGCAGTCCTGCTGTCTCTCATCATTTGCGTCAGCTTAAAAGTGCCGGACTGATCGTCAGCCGGCGTGAGGGAAAAGAAGTGTATTATAAAGCGGCCGACACAGAACAGAGCCGACTGCTGCATATTATGATCGAACAAGTATTAAAAATCACCTGTCCGGGGAACTGATCGCAGTCCCCGGATTTTCCATTTTTATTTCGTTTCTATTTGATTTTTAAATCTTTCTGCTTATTTTTTCGGCTTTTTCCTGATTTCACTGTATTTCCCGCAACCCACAAAATACTTCCTGCTACGATACAGAAATCTCCTACATTGTATGTCAGTCGGTCGAATTTTTTATTTTTCTGTCTGATTCCTATATAATCTACCACATAGCCTCTTCGGAATCTGTCCCATGTATTACTCCACGCACCTGCAGCGGTCAGAGTCAGCCCAAGCTTTTCCAGTATTCTTCCTTTTCCTGCACCGACAACAGCTCCTGCTCCTGTTACCACAGTTGTCACTGCAAGGGAAAGTTTTTTTACTTCTTCCGAACATTCTGATAAAAGTTCAAATCCTACCCCCTGGTTATGTACTCTCCGAAGCACGATCCTGCCGGTCAGCTTTTTCTCTGTTCCCGGCTGCAAATTCTCTTCTACATAATTTTTCAGACTTTCATCTAACAGAAATATTCCTGCACCGACAAGCGGTAAAAGAACTTTTTTCATCACCGGATCTTACTCCCTTACAAGAACTTTTACGATTTCTCCAAGATACATCGTATGATAATCTTTCTGAGGATACCATTTTTCATCCGGTCCATCTACCGTGAAAAATTCCGGCTTCATTGGCTGTGCATACAATTTCCTGCATACAAATACCAGATCCGCCTCCTCATAGGTTGTCGTTCCTTCCACATAATACGGTGTCAGTCCTGCCTCTTTATCTTTATCACAGTCACGTCCCGATTTTGTACCACACAGGTTCAATGCTTTTCTGTACTCTTCTTTAAAGAAGGAAAGTGTATACATATCCTCTGCATCCACAAATTCTTTCGTATATCTCTGAGGACGGATATATGCAGTAGCTACATTCATTCCCCACATAATACCTACGCCACCCCAACTTGCAGTCATCGTATTGTCCTTCTCTTCATTCCCCGCCGTGATCAGCATCCATTCTTTTCCAATCTTTGTAAAAGGATTAAATGTAAGGTCTTCAATCTTTACTTCTTTCAGTGCCATTTTATTTCCTCCTTGCAAGACAGCGTTACTGTCCATAACCTCTGTGACCAGTAACGCTGTTCTTTCTATTTTAATATTCTTTCTATTATTTTACAATCACTCTGCGGAAATTTTTCTTTCCCTTTTTCACGATCTTTCCTTCGCCTTCAAAGTCAGCCGGAACATACGCTGTCGCAATGTCTGTGATCTTCTCTCCATCCACAGATACACCGCCCTGGGTCACAGCACGTCTTGCTTCAGATCTGGATGATGCCTGTCCGCCTTTCACGAGAACCGCAAGGATATCAATCTTTCCTTCCTGGAAATCTCCCTCTTCCAGTTTCGTTGTCGGCATATTATCAGCATTTCCCTGACTGAACAATGCTCTTGCACTTTCCTGTGCTTTCTTCGCTTCTTCTTCACCGTGAACCAGCTTTGTCAGTTCATATGCCAGGATCTCCTTTGCCGTATTAAGCTGTGCACCTTCCCATGCATCCATCTTATCAATCTCTTCCAATGGAAGGAATGTCAGCATACGGATACATTTCAGTACATCTGCATCTCCGACATTTCTCCAGTACTGATAGAAATCAAACGGAGAAGTCTTCTCAGGATCAAGCCACACCGCCCCTGACTGAGTCTTTCCCATTTTCTTTCCTTCAGAGTTCAGAAGCAGCGTGATCGTCATTGCACTTGCATCTTTTCCAAGCTTACGACGGATCAGCTCTGTACCTGCCAGCATATTGCTCCACTGGTCATCTCCGCCAAACTCCAGATTACAGCCATAGTTCTGGAACAGTTCGTAGAAATCATATGCCTGCATGATCATGTAGTTAAACTCAAGGAAACTGAGTCCTTTTTCCATTCTCTGTTTATAACACTCTGCGGTCAGCATTCTGTTGACTGAGAAATGCGGTCCGATCTCCCGAAGCACTTCAATATAGTTCAGATCAAGCAGCCAGTCTGCATTATTCACCATCAGTGCTTTTCCCTCTGAAAAATCAATAAAGCGGCTCATCTGTTTCTTAAAGCAGTCACAGTTATGCTGGATCTGCTCCGGTGTCATCATACTTCTCATATCAGATCTTCCTGAAGGATCTCCGATATAACCTGTACCTCCACCGATCAGTGCGATCGGTTTATTTCCAGCCTCCTGAAGACGCTTCATCAGACATAATGCCATAAAGTGTCCTACATGAAGACTATCCGCTGTCGGATCAAATCCAATATAAAATGTCGCCTTTCCGTTGTTCACCAAATCCCGGATACGCTCCTCATCTGTTACCTGTGCGATCAGGCCTCTTGCCTGAAGTTCTTCATAAATTCCCATGATCTTTTCTCCTCTTAAAGACTATAAAAAACGCCCTTACTGCATCTCGCAATAAGGACGAATCTCTCGTGGTACCACCTTAATTCGCTGACCTTTCTCTGTCAGCCTCTTTTGTGCTATAACGTGCAAACTCCGTCGCAGCCTACTCTCCTGTCTGCATTTATCTTTTCCTCAAAATACAGTCGATTTCAATGCGAAGCTCCAAGATGTATTCGCTGACAGTCTTCCATGTGCCTCTCATCAGCCGGCAACTTTCTGTATATCCCTCTGTCCGTTACTTCTTCTCTTCATAGCCTTCTTTTATTACCTGATTATATTCGGACATTCCCATGTCCATTCCTTTCAGATATTAGACTATCTCATCCCTTTTGTCAAGACCGGAAATATTCTTTAAGACTTTCACAGCCTCCCGGACTGCTTCTTCGTCTGTCTGCCAGATTTCAAATTCACTCATACCAGGCATCCCCATTGGGACTCCTTGCCTTCTAAACTCCATTCTGCTTTCTTTCACAATCTTTCCTGACATATGAAATGTTTTCAGTCCGGCATATTCACTCAGCTTGCTGATCACCCCCGGATTGATTCCTGCTCCTGCAAGGATTTCGATCCTGCCTTTCGCTCTTTCTTTCAGCTCTTTCAACATTTCTCTTCCATTCCATGCAGAATCTTTCTGTCCGCTGGTCAGGATCGTATCGATCCCAAGGCTGACACATTGTTCCAGCGTTTCATATGGATCTTTACATACATCAAAGGCCCGGTGCATCGTCACTTTCATATCTCCTGAAATCCTGACCAGCTCTTCCATCTGCTCTACATTCATTGTCCCATCCGGTCTTAAAATTCCAATCACAACTCCGTCTGCTCCGAATTCCCGGTACATCTGAACCTCTTCTTTCAACATTTCAAACTCATATTCATCATAACAGAAATCACCGAATCTCGGACGCAGAAGAGTCCTGATCTCCAGGTCTGTATTTGCCCGTACACCTTTAAATAATGCAGGATCCGGTGACAGCCCTCCGATCACCAGACCGGAACAAAGCTCAATCCGCTTCGCTCCGCCTTTTTGTGCTGCTACCGCTGATGCTACACTGTCAGTACAGATTTCCAAAGTATATTTCATCACATTTCCCTCTTTCTGCTTTTACATTTTCAGCTTTTCTTGTTTTCACTGCTTTATCCACATTTTACATCAATTTCCCTTCCTTTTTCCACCCCGGTCTTTTCTTTTTCTTCCAATTATATAGAAAAGCCGGGTGCACAGCCAAATCCTTCAGCCATGCCCCCGGTCATTAAAAGGGATTACTTATTCAATTTTATACGTTCTTATTTGCAGAGTTTCTTGAACTCATCAGCTACGAACTGTACTTTCATTCCAACGATTACCTGAACTGCAGTTTTGGAAGGACGGATAACACCTGCTACTCCGGCAGATTTAATCTTCTTCTCATCAACCTTAGTATAATCGTTGATTTCAAGACGAAGTCTTGTAATGCAGTTATCGATAGACTTAACGTTCTCTTTTCCGCCAACACCTTCAAGAATGATCTTAGCTACTTCTGTGAAGTCATCGTTAGAAAGAACTGCTGACTTCTCAGCTTCGTTGTCATCATCATCCTCACGACCAGGTGTCTTCAGGTCGAATTTCACGATTGCGAAACGGAATACTACATAGAATACTACGAATGCTGCAATACCAAGCGGAATGATCAGCCATGTCTTAGCTGCTGCCGGAAGGGAAGCAGAGAAGACCAGGTCAGTCAGACCAGCTGAGAAACTGAATCCGGCACGGAATCCAAGCAGAACTGTAACTACTGTAAAGATACCATAGAGTAATGCATATACAAGGTACAGTACCGGTGCAAGGAACATGAAACCGAACTCGAATGGCTCTGTAACACCGCAGACAAATGCTGCGATTGCTGCTGAAGATACAAGACCGATTGCTGCTTTCTTCTTGTTGCTCTTAGCTGTATGTACCATTGCAAGAGCTGCTCCCGGGATACCGAACATCATACATGGGAAGAATCCTGACATGTACATTCCAAGGCTCCATGATACATCAGCAGATGTCTCTCCAGCCCAGAAGTGAGACAGGTCTCCAAGTCCGATTGTATCGAACCAGAATACGTTGTTCAGTGCGTGGTGCAGACCGAATGGGATCAGCAGTCTGTTAAAGAATGCATAGAGACCAGCTCCAACAGCTCCAAGTCCTTCGATACCTTTTCCAAGTGCAACCAGTGCTCCGAAAAGTACAGGCCATACAAAGAAAAGAACTGCAGATGCAACGATGGAAACCAGTCCGGCTACGATCGCTACGCAACGCTTTCCACTGAAGAATGACAGCCAGTCAGGAAGTTTCGCACTCTTAAATCTGTTGTAGCAAAGAGCTCCGATGATACCTGCAAGGATACCGATGAACGGGTTCTGGATCTTGCTGAATGCGATAAAGTTTGTAGTTCCCTCTTCCAGTGTCTTAATAACTGAAACTGTTCCTGTAGACAGAAGGTTTGTGATCATCAGCCAGGAAGCAAGAGCTGCAACACCAGCTGTACCATCATTATCATCTGCCATACCAACACCAACACCAATTGCAAAAAGAATTGCCATATTGTCAATCAGGGCACCGCCTGCTTTAACAAGAAAGAATCCAATCTGCTCAACAATACCTGTGATGTCACCACCCTGCATTGTAGCCGAGCAAAGTGCATATCCGATACCCATAAGGATACCACAGATAGGAAGACAAGCAACAGGCAGCATAAGAGCTTTACCTAATTTCTGTAAAAATTTCATAATTTTCCTCCTTCTCAAAAATCTCTCATTGCTGAATCCCTTTTATCTATTTTAACCGGTCATAATTCCGGTCAAAATCTAAATTGTACACTGCTTTCAGGCAACAGCCACGCCTATTTTTCAATAATGACTGCGTCATCTCCGGCTTCTACATCTTTACCGGTCACACCCTCTACTGATGCATAATCCATTGTATTGCAGACAAGCATCGGAGTGATCGTATCATATCCTGCAGCCTTTACCTTATCAAGATCAACCTCTAAGAGAAGATCTCCCTTCTTAACTTTGTCACCTGCTTTTACGTGACCTGTAAATCCTTCTCCGTTCATCTTGACTGTATCAAGACCTACATGGATCAGAATCTCTGTTCCTTCTTCAGATACAAGACTGACTGCATGGAGTGTATCAAATACCATACCGATCTCGCCATCTGCCGGAGCATAAATCTTTCCTTCTGCCGGAATGACTGCCATTCCTTTTCCAAGCATCTCCTCTGCAAAAGTCGGATCATTGACCTCTGAAAGAGGTACTGCCTTTCCCTTTACCGGAGCTCCGAGAATCATTTTATTATCCTTTTTCTTAAAAAGTCCACCAAACATTTACATTTCCTCCTGCTTTTTATCTTCTATTTTTATATTGATTGCATTTTTATTCTTCTGCCATCGTAATCCTTCGTATGTGGATTGCAAGATACATCACTTCTTCACCGGATAATCTGCACTCTGCGGTCTTTTCTATATAATCCGCTACTTTCTTACTGCAGGCAAATTCTTTCGGATACTTTTGGCTGATCATGTCCGCCAGATCACTTTCTTCGTCGGGCAGAAGCTCTTTTCTGTAAACTCTCTGAAGCAGGAATTTCATATGAGTAATAAACCGCTCATAATGAAGCGTCCCTTCATCCAGCTTGATACCAAGCTCCCTCGTCACGATCTCCAGAATTTCCTTCATCTGATTCGGGAAACGCAAAGCATCTCTGATATTCGTTCCATACTCTGCATTCACAAAATGAAGTGCAATAAACCCTGCCTCGTCCTCCGGCAATTCTACCTTCAGACGCTCTTTGATCTGGGCAACCGCATATTTTCCGAGTTCATACTCCTGCGGATAAAACCTCTTGATCTCCCACAACAGTGCATTTTCAAGGTTGATCCCCTTTGCACATCTCGCAATCGCAAAATTAATATGATCCGTAAGCGTCACATAAATGCTCTGATTCAGCTTCAGCTTCAATGCACCTTTTGCATAAGAAATAATATCACTCGAGATCTTTGCATGCTCCAATGGAACTCCGGCAAGCAGCTCTTTAAACTGATCTGCCACGCTTCCGCTTTCGATCCTGAAAATCTTTTCTATCTTATCTTCAGGGATCTTTGCTCCCGGTCTATTTCCAAAACCGATCCCACGTCCCATAACTACGACTTCTCTTCCTGTCTCATCAAAAGCTGAAACAATATTATTATTGATCACTTTTTCTATCGTCATACAATCGACCTTCCAAAATAACGTACCGGCTTCGACACGCTTTCATGTCTTACTGTTCCTTCTGCTAAATGCAGCTCTTTCACCAGAAATCTTCCTGTGAAAATAAAAACCAGACCAACTGAACATACATCATCACCGTATGCTCATTGAATCTGGTTTTGCCTGCCTTACAGTAACAATCCGTTGACTTATTTCGTAATCTCAGTCTATCAAAAATCACCAAAAAAGTCAACCGATTATTTTATTTTCTATTTATACTATTTATATTTTTTTAATAAACGCTCTCATTTAGTTGTAATTTTTTTACAATTTACACTAAATTATGCTGAAAATTATCGTGGCAGCTTTGACAATGCAGCTTTATCAGCAACGATCGTCACATCTCTGTGGAGCTGAAGGATAGATGCCGGAACTTCCGGTGTAACTGGACCGAAAAATGCCTTTGCAACGATATCTGCCTTTTCTTCTCCATTAACAACCAGAAGGATCTTCTTTGCTTTCATGATCGTTCCGATTCCCATTGTATATGCCTGTCTCGGTACATCGTCTGCAGATTCAAAGAAACGCTTATTCGCCTCGATCGTGCTTTCTGTCAGATCTACGCAGTGAGTTGTAACAGCAAAGTCTGCTGCAGGCTCGTTGAACCCGATATGTCCGTTATGTCCAAGTCCGAGAAGCTGGATATCAACTCCACCCATGGACTCGATCAGTGCTTCATATCTTGCACACTCTTTCTCTGCATCTTCCTGAGTTCCGTCCGGTACATTTGTATTCTCTAACTTAATATTTACACGGTCAAATAAATGCTTATGCATGAAATAATAATAGCTCTGGTCATTGTCACGGGTCAGTCCTCTGTACTCGTCAAGATTTACTGTTCTTACCTGAGAGAAATCAACATCTCCTTTATTATACCAGTCTACTAACTGATCGTATGTTCCGATCGGTGTAGAACCTGTTGCCAGACCCAGTACACAATCCGGCTTTAAAATAACCTGTGCTGAAAGAATATTAGCAGCCTGTCTGCTCATCTCCTGATAGTCTTTTGTCTCATAAATCTTCATCTTTTTTCCTCCTCAGCTCTGACTTGTCTCATCATATTAGATTCTTTGCAAATACCGGACCTGACTTCTTATATCCAATCCTTCTTATCCGGCAGATATCGTTCTGCACTGTCAGATAAAGAAAACCAGACTTTCAGTCCATAAAGCAACCTTTATTTTCCGAAATCTGGTTTTGCCTTCTGATAAGTAACAATCCAGTATTTTCAACTACTGTTAATCTTAGCAGTGAAACGTTCTATTGTCAACACCTCTTTGACCTTTGTGGGAAAATGTTACCGCCTCTTTACTCCCTCAAATTCATACAGATATACATCCTCCAGCGTCGGGCTGACTTTCACTGCATCATATTTAACGGGACACTTGTCCGCAATCACCCGCACGATGATCTCGCCGTCTCTGCGGAACAGATTGCTGATTTCATATTCTTTCTTCACTTCCGCCAGTTCATCCTGGCTGATGCACAGTTCATAAACATGACCGTAAATCCTCTTTTGCAGATTTTCCGGGCTGTCCTGATCCACCAGTCTCCCGTTTTTCATTAATAAAATTTCTTTAGAAATAAATTCGATATCCGATACCACATGGGTTGCGATCAGTACAATCCTGTCTTCACTCAGATCTGAGATCAGGTTCCTGATCCTGATCCGCTCTTTCGGGTCAAGTCCGGCAGTCGGTTCATCCAGGATCAGAAATTTCGGATCATTCAGCAATGCCTGCAGCAACAGCACCCGCTGCTTCATTCCACCTGAAAGTTCTTTCAGTTTCTTCTTTCTTACCTTTTGCAGATTCAGAAGCGGGAGCAGCTCGTCCATTCTTCCCTGGATGTCCCTGCTCTTCATCCCTTTCAGCGTTCCCATATAAGAAATAAAATGTGTAACCGTAAAGGTATCATAAAGCTGTTGCTGCTGCGGCATATATCCCATAATTTCCCGATAAGATGCCCCCAGGTTCAATATTTCCTCTCCATCATACAGGACGCTCCCGGAATCCCGCAGAAGATTATCCGTCAGAATATTCATCAGTGTACTTTTTCCGGCTCCGTTGGGACCAAGGATCCCGTAGATACCATTCTCAAATTCTGTTGTAAAGTTCCACAATGCTTTTTTCTTTCCATAACTTTTACACAGATCCTGTATCTTTAATTCCATATCGCCTGCCCCCTCTTCTTATAGACTCTGTGCAGAACGGTTCCTGCCGCCAATGGAAGGACTCCCCAAAAGACCAGTACCGTCAGTGCAAACTGCATTCCTCCTGACTGTAGCAGACGGTGTCCGTCCAGTAATGTATTGATGCTCCAGGAATGAATCATTCCAAGTCCGCCCCATTCCATGACCAGCGTACCGCCAAATAACAGAACCGACAGGATCAGTGTCAGCATCGTATCTTTTAAGACTGCCGACAATGCTGTCACGCACAGGATCACCACATACAAAGTTCCCAGCTGCAACAGAAGCAAAAGCAACACATACGCCCACACCGGACAGTTAAAAACCGATGTCCCTGCAAATCGCATGGAACGGACTTTTGCCGTCCATCCTGTCAGTGGATAATTCTGAACGATCCGCATCACAACCGGTATCTTTACAAGAACGAACATGACAGTAGTGACTCCCGCTGCCACTCCAAGTTTTACCCGCAGAAGTGTTCCCCTTCCTTTCTTCGTACTCTGCAGAAGATTCATCACCTTCAGGTCATATTCCATCCCAAGAAGTCCTGCAGCACTGTATACTGCCACAAGAACACAAAGCAACTCTCCGATCAGCCTTCCTTTCATGGAAATCTCTCCAAACAACTGCTCATATCCACCTTCATAGATCAGCTGCTGTTCGTCCGTTCCTGCTGCCCGGTTATTTTCCACCACATACTGAACCTGTTCATACGCTCTCATGAACCCACTGTACTGATACTGTATTTCCTCCTGCCGGCTGCTGATCTCCTCACTGCTCAGTCCGCACTGCTCCGGGGTCATGGAATAAATGTCATCATAACGTTTCTTTTCATTCTCAAAAGTTTCCAGTTTCTCCTGCGTCAGTTCTCCCTGTCCTTTGGTCATATAATATTTATAGTATTCTTCTTCCACGCTGTTCCATATCATCAGACCTCTTCCGAGAAGAATTGCTCCATACAATACTGCCACGCACACCCACACTGTCCGGTTCGTCAGAAAACTTTTGAAACTCTCATGCCATACCAGGCTGTCCGAAATAAAGCCTTTTTTCTTCCGCTTCCTTCTTTTTTTACCCCGGGCAGTCTTCCGGAGTTTTCTCCATAGTTTCTCTGTACCTCCCTGTCTGCCAGATTTTGTACCATATCTGTGGCTACAAAATGTGGTCAGATTCAGCACGATAAAAAGAAGCAGCAGACACGGCAGCACAATCGGAAAAATCCTCATTGCATTGACCGGATATTCAAAAAAATCAAGATTATGATACTTCGTAAAAAGCGGATATATTTTGATATACTCCACAAGATTGATATACTTCAGTCCGTCCGCATAAGAGACTGACGGGAGCAGCACGGTCAGCAGATATTCTGCAACTGCTCCTGTGCTGATCGCAAGAATCGCTCCTG
>ERZ779869.4062-NODE-4062-length-10787-cov-2.845788_pt1 | contig 10787 bp, 10 predicted proteins | sample MGYA00511557_ERZ779869 | MGnify/ENA primary metagenome ERZ779869 (study PRJEB29588, sample SAMEA2154620) | human gut metagenome | biome: human gut; feature: human-associated habitat; material: faeces | place: Denmark | collected 2008/2010 ...
CCTTCTTCCTGTCCTATATTCTGCTCTAACCACTCTTCGGTTGCCACAGATAGTCCATGGATTCCTTCTGAAAATACATGCTGTGCAAATGGTACACCAGCCTGTGCACAAGCCTGTGCAAAGAGATAACTGTTCTCCACCGGAACTGTCTGATCTGTTACGGTCTGCCACAGGAAACATGGCGGTGTATCTTTTGTCACATGATTTTCCAGCGACATATAGTCCAGTTCCTGCTCTGACGGCTCTTTTCCAAACAGTGCGACAAATGAATCTCTGTGTGCATATTTTCCTGAAGTGATGACCGGATAAGACAGAATCGCCGCATCTGGGCGGTTGGATATGTTCTGGTATGCTTCTTCCGGATCTTCCACATCTTTATTATGTACACAAAGGCTTCCACACAGATGTGCTCCTGCTGAGAATCCGCAGACTGCGATTCTGTCTGGTCTGATATGGAATTCCTCTGCACGTGAACGAATCATGCGGATTGCTCTTGAGATATCGTGTAACGGCTGCATCTTCAGCGCTGCTTCATCTAACTGATTAATCGTATATTCCAGAACGAATACATTGTACCCTGCACCATAGAATTCCATTGCCGGCAGGTGCGCTTCCGATGGGGATACTTCCCGGTATGCGCCGCCCGGTGCGATGATCATTGCCGGATGCTTCTTTTCATCCTCATGAATATAGCTGAACATCACCGGTATAAAACCATGTGCTGCCGGATAATGATACTCTTCTTTTTTCCAGATTTCGATTCTTTCATTTATCATAATTTTTACCTTCTCCTTTATTCCTTAACAATTACTTATTTCTACCGTTCTTTCCCCATTATATTTCTCTACGTCTTCGAAAACAAATAAGGATATTTCCGCATTTGTGCAAATATAATCGTTTCCACCCGTTTTCGTATCTCATCTGAATAGCCTTCTGCGTTTTCAAGCAATTCTGTCACGTCTTTTTTTGTAAAACGGAACTTTAGATTCATTTTATATAAAGATTCGGAAATATCTAATTGTTCATCGAATGCATTACATATTGTTTTGGGCTGAACCTTCTCCATAAGTGTGTAAATATCTCCCGTCAAAGGATAATCCATCGTTGTATCTGCTAAAAGTCCTGCTCCATTATCAAAGATCGGGCAGTATGCATAATCACCTTTTCCATTCATCAAGACGGCTATGTTATGCATATGCCGGTCTTCATTCAGGAAAAATGCATCTATCGTCAGCAGTTTGTTCATATATACTCCAAAATTCTGAAGTCCCGTCATTCGTTCCACCTGTTGCACTAAGAAACGTAATCTTTCCTCATGATCGGGTATTCTATACATGCTTTTATACAGACTTTCTCCGAAAAAATTATGAAACAACCTCTTTAAAGTTATAATCTGCCAGTCTTCATTCAGAAAATTTTTACTCTTTGCCCCATTATAAATTACCGTTCCATATTTTATTTCTTCCAGGTCATAACATACAAATTCTTGTTCAGCCAGCGTAGATTTTTTCAGAAGATGCGATATCATATACTCTGCCAGTCCTTCATATCCTGTATAATCGGCTTTGTACCAGATCCCATCATTCTCCCATTTTAACTGATTTCCTTTTGACGACTGACGCCTATTTGTCATGATGTTCTGACCAAAAAGTTCTATCATTCATTTACCTCTCTATACGAATCCAAAAATCATCCTCCGCCATCCGTCCTTCTGTCTTCTCTATAATCATAATCGGATCGTAAAATGGCAGTCCCAGATCTTTCAGTATCAGTTTCATCTTATCTCTGCTTTCCGGGAAACATCTGGATTCCAGAAATTCTATATACTGATTATAATCCGGCTCTTCCATAACCCCAAATGCACGGAACATAATCTTATCTGTATAATTTTTTATTTTCACTTTTCGTTCCCGCTCATTCACATCAATCAAAGTACATACATCCTGATCATACATATACCAGATTCTGAGCGGCCACACTTTTTCCGGAACTTTGACTTCCTGTTCATATTCCGGATATTTCTGCAGCATCTTAAGAATGGAACAATTGGTCCGTGAATAGCTTCCTTACTTCGCTCCCAGCGCTCTACAGTTGGCTTTGAACAATTGATAAATTCTGCAAATTCTTTTTGTGTCAGATGCAATTCTTTCCGGATTTTCTTGATTTCCTTTGCTGTTGTATATTCTGGTGTTATAAATAGTCTTTCTTTCACAATCTCACCTTCTGGTTTTATGATTCCCGTCTTTTTCTTTATTAAATCACAACCTCTATTATTTGTAAACAAAAAACAATCAAAATAATTGTTTTTTATCTTCTAAAACCATCATTTTAATTGTTTTATTGATTTTAATAACTCATCTACAGAATCTGCCACTAACAACTTCTCTTATATACTTTGATATACTAACAAAGACTTCGCATCCTACATCAGATACGAAGTCTTTCTCTTAATTATTTTCTTTTTTTACTAGAGCCACCCGGGACACTAAAAAAGCCACTTTACCTGTCCCCCTGGCTTACTGCGCTGCCAATTTCAGCATCTTTTCAAGTGGAAGTGCCGCTTTCTGGCGCATCTCCTCATCCAGATTCACCTCTGGCTGCATGGTCTCAAGTGCTTCCTTCACACCTTCCAGACGCACCATCTTCATATTCGGGCAGAACTGTCTGTGCCCTACAGAATAGAATTTCTTCTCCGGATTTTTCTGATGCAATTCATAGAATACTCCCATCTCTGTGCAGATGATAAATGTGTTATTTTCTGATTTTGTAGCATAATCGATAATCTGCGAAGTACTTCCGATAAAATCAGATAATTCCAAAATATCTCCTGTACATTCCGGATGTGTCAGTACGAGTGCTTCCGGATGCGCCTCTTTGGCTTTCTGAAGTTCTTCTTTGTGGATACTCGTATGTACATGGCAGAATCCATCATTAAAGATGAAGTGCTTCTCCGGAAGCTGACTTGCCACGTAACGACCAAGATTCTCATCCGGGATAAAGAAGATATCTTTATTCGGAAGATTCTTCACGATCTTCAGTGCATTTGACGATGTTACACATACGTCTGACTCTGCTTTGATCTCTGCGGTTGAGTTCACATAACAGACTACAGATACATCCGGGTATTCATTTCTCACTTCCCTGATCTTATCTACGTCTACCATGTGTGCCATCGGACAGTCTGCATGACCGTCTGCCATTACGACTCTCTTCTTTGGATTCAGGATCTTCGCACTTTCTCCCATGAAAGAGACTCCACAGAAAACAATCGTGCTCTCCGGAACTTTGGTTGCAATCTCTGCAAGATAATAAGAGTCTCCTACATAGTCTGCAATCTCCTGCACTTCCCCATCTACATAATAATGTGCCAGAATTACAGCATCTTTTTCCTTTTTCAGTTTTTGGATTTCATTTTTGATTTCTTCGTTCATTTCCGACTTTCACCTCTAAATAAAGTATTCAATGGTCTCTTCTTCCGTAAGTCTTGTCTTTTCATTAAATAAAATGACAGCTTCCCGCCCATCGTACGGTCCAAGGGAATACATGTTAAGTGCCGTCTTATTAAAATACTTCCACGGTACGATTCGGTTACAATATGTAGGCTGATCCAACACTCTGATGATATCTTTCTGTTCATACTCCTGGTCACAGTAATAAGGATCAAACATCCGCACATTTTTACCATCTATTCCGGTCAGCAACACATAATGCCACTCATCTGTATACAGACGCAACACAACTGCACCACCGCGTTTTAATGCATCGTTCACGTAACTTTCATTTCCGATATAGACTGACTTTCCGGACAGATATTTGCTGGAAACCGCCAGCTTGTCAATATTTCCCATGCTGTTCAGCCAGTTACTTAAGAACATCATTGCCGCACAGGAAGTTCCGCTTTCACCCGGATTGTCTTCATGAAAAATTCCCTTCTTTAACGTATTCTCACTTACCTATCATGCACCGATTCAGCCAGTTGTGTCAATGCCTGTTTTAAAATTTCTCGTGGACATGCAATATTTATACGCTCAAATCCCTCTCCGTCCGGTCCAAACATTGCTCCGCTGTCAAGCCAGAGTTTTGCTTTGTTCTCCACCAGATCTTTTAACTGCTCTTCTTTCATGCCGAGACTCTTAAAATCCAACCATAAAAGATAAGTCCCTTCCGGCTCTGTCAGTTTGATCTCCGGAAGATTCTCTTTTAAAAATGTACGGACATAATCCAGATTTCCCTCCAGATAAATTTTCAATTCTTTTAACCACTCTTCACCGGTCTCATAAGCTGCCTGACATGCAACCAGTCCCATCAGATTCACCTGGCTGTAACCGGCTGCTGTCACTTCCGCCCGGAATCTCGCACGAAGCTCCGGATTCGAGATCCATATATTGGAAATCTGAAGTCCGGCAATGTTAAATGTCTTACTTGGTGCGGTACACGTTGTAGTGATTGCAGCGTATTTTTCATCTAAGGATGCAAATACATGATGTATATTCTCTCCATATGTAAAATCACTGTGGATCTCATCACTGACTACCAGCACGTTATGTTTCAGACAAATGTCTCCTATCTTACGAAGTTCCCACTCCTTCCACACACGTCCGACCGGATTGTGCGGACTACACATCAGAAATAATTTTACATTTTCTTCGACAATCTTCTGCTCGAATTCTTCGAAATTAATCTCGTAATGTCCGTCTATCTGCTGAAGCGGACTATTGATCAGCCTTCTGTGGTTATCTGTGATCACTTCGCTGAACGGATAGTAAACCGGCTGCTGCAGAAGAACTGCATCACCTTCTTTTGTGTAAGCCTTCACTGCCATCGCAAGTGCGAACACCACGCCCGGTGTCTTGATCAGCCATTCTTTTTCTACTTTCCATCCGAAATGCTTCTCATACCATCCGGCTGCTGCCTGGAAGTAATCATCTTTTCCTTCGCTGTATCCGTAGATTCCGTGTGCGACTGCGTCACTTAAGCTTTTCTGGATTCCCGGTGCTGTCGGGAAATCCATATCTGCCACCCAGAGCGGAAGCATATCATCACTTCTCCCTCTTTCTTTTGCGAAATCATATTTCAGGCATTTTGTTCCATGTCTGTCCACTACTTTATCAAAATCGAACTTCATCTGTGCATCCTCCTACGCAAGTGCTTGCTCAAGATCTGCGATTAGATCATCTGCATTTTCAATTCCAACTGACAATCTTAAGAAATCTTCTGTGATTCCAAGTTTCTCTCTTACTTCTACCGGCAGATCTCCATGTGTCTGAAGCATCGGGTAAGTGATCAGTGACTCTACGCCTCCGAGACTTTCTGCATAAGCGATCAGTTTTACACTTTCCAGAAGCTTTCTTGCCGTTGCTTCACTGTCTACTTTAAAAGAAATCATACTTCCGAATCCGCTTGCCTGTGATGCATTTACTCCATACCCCGGATGCTCTTTCAATCCTACATAATAGACCTGTTTTACTTTTTCATGGCCTTTTAACCAGTTCGCAATCTTCATCGCATTATCCTGCTGTGCTCTTAATCTTACAGACAAAGTCTTAATTCCACGCAAGATCAGATAGCTGTCAAATGGTGCAAGACAGCTTCCGACTGTCTTATATATATAACGGATCTTCTTCGCTGTCTCTTCATCCGCCGAACACAGAAATCCTGCCAGTGTGTCATTATGTCCACCAAGGAATTTTGTCCCACTGTGGATAACCAGATCTGCTCCCAGTTCAATCGGTCTTTGAAATAATGGTGAAAGAAATGTATTGTCAACAATAATCTTCAGATCATGTTTATCTGCGATTTCTTTCATCTTTCTGAGATCTGTGACACGCATGGTCGGGTTACTTGGTGTCTCGATATAAAGTGCTTTTGTATTCTCCCGGATACCTGCTTCTACAAGATCTGCATCTGCAGTATCTACATAAGAGAACTCCAACCCTCTCTTTCCGCCGACAGATTCAAACATTCTGACAGAACCGCCATATAGATCATCTGTACAAAGGATATGATCCCCGCGGTCAAATAACTCCAGACAAAGACCTACCGCAGCCATACCGTTTGCGCATGCTACAGTATCTACCGCACCTTCCAGTGCCGACATCGTATGCTCAAGCTCTGTTCTTGTCGGGTTGCTCTCTCTCGTATAGTCATATCCGGTAGACTGTCCAATACCAGGATGGGCAAATGTCGCTGCCTGGTAGATCGGTACTGCTACTGAACCGTAAGAATGTGTCTTTTCATCTGTTCCGTTTCCGTGTATACATCGTGTCTCAAATCCGTAATTCATTATTTACCTCTTTCATTGTAATCATCCAGGAAATTATATTCCATGTCATCTTTGTGGTATCCGATAATCGTTCTTAAGTTGACATTATGCACACTCCGGAAAATATTCTTTTCGATAATATCTCCCTGTTTTCTGAATTCCTTGATCAGCTCCTTCATCTCGTCACGTTTGGAACCTCTTCCGCCGCCACAGGATACACAGTTCTCTGTGAATCTGCATGCGCACTGAATGAAGTTGAGCTGATTGTAATCCCTCCATGCTATAATGTCATCTTCCTTGATCAGATACATTGGTCTGATCAGCTCCATACCCTCGAAATTCTGGCTATGGAGCTTCGGCATCATCGTCTCCACCTTTCCGCCGTAGAACATCCCCATAAGGATCGTCTCAATCACATCGTCAAAATGATGTCCGAGCGCAATCTTATTGCATCCCAGTTCTTTTGCGTGAGAGTATAGATAGCCTCTTCTCATTCTCGCGCAAAGGTAACATGGATTCTTGTCAATATCTGCTACCGTATCAAATATCTGTGTCTCAAATACCGTAAGCGGAATTCCAAGTACTTTGGCGTTATCCTGAATGATCTTCCAGTTATCTTCATTGTATCCCGGATTCATTACCAGAAATACTAATTCAAAATTCGCTTTTCCATGTTTTAACAGTTCCTGAAACAGCTTTGCCATCAGCATGGAATCTTTTCCACCGGAAATACAGACTGCAATCTTATCTCCGTCCTGGATCAGATCGTATTCTCTGATTCCTTTTGTGAACTTTCTCCAGATTCCCTTGCGGAATTTCTTGATGATACTGCGTTCAATCTCTTTCTGCTTCTCTCCGGTAGTATTTTCATCCTGTACGAACTCACTTAGTTTCTTTCTCAAAAAAGAACGGTATCCGCCTTCAATATTCGCCGCATCATATCCGGCTGCTTCCAGTTCATAAACAGCATCGACACTCCATTCACCGGTATGGCATAATACATACACCGGCTTTTCTTTCGGAAGTTCTTCCATACGTTCTTCTACTTCTGCAAGCGGGATGCTGACCGCTCCCGGTACAGAGCCTCTGGTATATGCATCTGCAGGACGGACGTCCAGCACTGTGATTGTATCCTGATCTAATTGTAATAACTCTTCTATCGTGATTGTCTTCATATCTTTTAACCTCTCTTTGTGAGTTGCTGTTCATGCAGCAGCTATTCCTATTAACCAGATAGGTTTTGTTATTTATCTGGTATTATATGACGTTTTTCCCTGTCTGTCAAGGAACTGAAATGTGTTTTAAAAATATTTATCTTTCAAATATACGCTAGAAAAGTTTACCACAAAAAAGAATACTGTACCAGTGGTTTCCCGCTAATACAGTATGTTTTGTTGTGTGAACTGATATTATATATAATACATATCCTGTCCATAATCAATGTATTCCTGATACTCTTTCTCCAGATCATGCAAGGTTACTGACTGGAGGATTTCTGTCACGCTGTCATTTACCCTGTCGATCACCAGTTTCTGGATTGCTTTGACACTCCCGGTATATTTTCCTTCTTTCGGAAGTTCCTCATCTTCGATGCGGTAGTCACCTTCCAAAGCTTCTATAATAGAAGAAACGGTAATCTCCTGTGGCGGACGGCTTAAGAAATAGCCGCCCTGGGAGCCTTTTATACTCTTTACGATTCCTGCTTTTCTAAGACTTGCAAATACCTGTTCCAGATACTGTGGAGATATCTTGTTCCGCTCTGCAATGCTATTGAGCGCCACCTGTTCAGTTTTTGAATTGATGGCCAGGTCGATCAACGCTCTCAGACCATATCTGCTTTTCATTGAAAGTTTCATATATATCTCCACACTCCTTCATTATTTCTTATTCTACGGCTTTGAATGCCTCATCCAGATCCTGGATAATGTCATCAATGTGCTCTGTTCCGATTGACAGACGGATTGTATTAGGCTTGATTCCCTGATCCAGTAATTCTTCTTCTGTGCACTGGCTGTGTGTTGTTGTTGCCGGATGGATAACCAGAGATTTTACATCTGCAACATTAGCAAGCAGTGAGAAGAGTTCCAGATTATCGATGAAATCTTTTGCTTTCTGTGCGTCACCTTTGATCTCAAATGTGAAGATAGATCCTCCGCCATTTGGGAAATATTTCTTATATAATGCCTGCTGCTCCGGATCATCAGATACAGCCGGATGGTTAACCTTCTCTACCAGTGGATGGTTGTTCAGGTAATCTACTACTTTCAGTGCATTCTCAACATGACGCTCTACACGTAATGATAATGTCTCGAGTCCCTGTAAGAAGATAAATGAATGGATCGGAGAAATGGTTGCTCCTGTATCTCTTAAAAGGATCGCACGGATCTTTGTAACAAATGCTGCAGGTCCTACTGCTTTTGTAAAGCTGATTCCATGGTAGCTCGGGTTTGGCTCTGTAAGAGAAGCGAATTTTCCTGATGCTTCCCAGTCGAATTTACCGCTGTCAACGATGACGCCGCCGATTGTTGTTCCGTGTCCACCGATGAATTTTGTTGCAGAATGTACAACGATGTCTGCGCCATATTCAATCGGACGAACCAGATAAGGTGTTGCAAAAGTGTTATCTACGACTAATGGAATCTTGTGTGCATGTGCTACTTTTGCGATGGCTTCAATATCTGCTACATCTGAGTTAGGATTTCCTAATGTCTCAATATATAATGCTTTTGTATTGTCTTTGATTGCTGCTTCAAATGCTTCCGGCTCCGGCTCAACAAAGGTTGTTGTAATGCCGTACTGTGGAAGTGTATGCTCCAACAGGTTATAAGAACCACCATAGATATTCTTTGCAGCTACAATATGGTCACCATTCTGTGCAAGATTTTCAATCGTATAAGTAATTGCTGCTGCTCCGGATGCTACTGCCAACGCTGCAACTCCACCCTCTAATGCTGCAATTCTCTTCTCAAATACATCTTCTGTCGGATTCGTAAGTCTTCCATAAATATTTCCTGCATCTGCAAGACCAAATCTTGCTTCCGCATGGTCGCTGTTGCGGAATACATAGGATGATGTCTGATAAATCGGTACTGCTCTTGCATCTGTCACCGGATCCGGATTTTCCTGTCCTACATGTAACTGTAAAGTTTCAAATTTCAAATTACGTTCTGCTCTGCTTTTCTTTGTGCTCATCTTCTTTTTCTCCGTTCTGTTATTTATTTCTGTCACTCTGATGTTACATCAGATTTTTTCCATTCTACTGCAAATTACTCTGTAAATAAAGCTGTTGAATAATATCTGTCTCCATTGTCCGGTAATAAAGCTACAATTGTTTTTCCTTTATTTTCAGGTCTCTTGGCAAGAATGTCTGCTGCCTTTAATGCGGCACCTGATGAAATACCTACAAGTATTCCTTCGCTTCTTGCAAATGTTCTTCCTTCTTCAAATGCATCATCATTTTCAATTGTAATAACTTCATCATATACCTTTGTATTCAATACCTTTGGAACAAATCCGGCACCTATTCCCTGAATCTTGTGTGCTCCAGGTGTTCCCTTTGAAAGAACCGGGCTTGTTGCAGGTTCTACAGCAACAATCTTAATATCAGGATTCTTTGACTTCAAGTATTCGCCGACGCCTGTAACTGTTCCGCCTGTACCAACACCGGCAACAAATATATCAACTTTTCCATCTGTCTGTTCCCATATTTCAGGACCTGTTGTTGCCTTGTGTACTGCTGGGTTAGCAGGGTTATCAAACTGTCCCAGAATAACTGCTCCCGGAATTGACTCTTTGAGCTCTTCTGCCTTTGCAATAGCACCTTTCATTCCCTTAGAACCTTCTGTAAGTACAAGTTCTGCACCATATGCTGCCAGAAGATTTCTTCTCTCAACACTCATTGTATCAGGAAGTGTAAGAATTGCTCTGTAACCTTTTGCCACAGCTACTGCTGCAAGACCGATACCTGTATTTCCTGAAGTTGGCTCAATAATTGTAGCCCCCGGCTTTAATTCCCCCTTCTTTTCTGCATCTTCAATCATTGCAAGTGCTACTCTGTCCTTAACTGAACCCGCCGGGTTAAGATATTCAAGCTTAACTAATATATCCGCATCAGTTGCACCTGCCTTGGCTGCATATCTGGATGCTCTTAAAAGAGGTGTTTTACCGATTAATTCCAAACTGCTCTCAACTATTTTACTCATATCAAATTCTCCTTGTTTTTATTCCTACTGTTTTAGTATGATTGCTATGTTTTGAATTATATTCCCTCTATTCCTAGTTGTCAAGTAGGTTTTTGATATTTTTTTATTCTCTTATTTAAAACGAGCCACTTGTATTTCTATACTTACCATAATACCACATTTTATACACACTATATCTGTCATTTGAACAGTCAAGCAAGGCATTAAGTTTATCTTCTCCACGCAGACCGCCATTCATTGCCGAAACACGGAATGTAACTTTAATATATGGTCTGCCGTCACACATTACCAACTCTTTGTCGCATGATTCTATGTCCAGCTTT
>ERZ779869.4066-NODE-4066-length-10782-cov-3.511793_pt1 | contig 10782 bp, 12 predicted proteins | sample MGYA00511557_ERZ779869 | MGnify/ENA primary metagenome ERZ779869 (study PRJEB29588, sample SAMEA2154620) | human gut metagenome | biome: human gut; feature: human-associated habitat; material: faeces | place: Denmark | collected 2008/2010 ...
ATAGGAAAGCTAAAGGAGTTTTTAAAAGCAATTAAAAAGACCAAACAAAATGTTTGGTCTTTTATTAATTTTCAATTGAATTTAATATTTGAGCATACTCTTTAGATAAACTTAAAATATAGCGTAACTTTTGACTTTCAGTTAAATTGTCATATTCAGAGTGATCAACAAGTTGCATAATTGGGTTTATTGCATCTGGATCTTTTTTATGCATTTCTTGAACCTTCTTTTTAAGGGCTTCGTGTTTTTGTTTTCTGTCACTTTTAATAAATGTATAGTCAGCAATAATTCTCTTTTGTTCTTCTTTCTTAGGTTCTTCTGTTTTTTTATTTAATTTTTTTTTCGCTTTGTTAATAAATTTTGCAAATGTATCATCAGTCTTTGTATTTGTTTCCATACCTTTCTCCTTACAAAATATTTAACAAATTTATTTTAGCAAATTTTTTAATTTAACGCAAACAAAATTAATTGATTTTTAAAGTGATAGTTCTTCACCATCTTCGGCTAAGCTAGCACGTTCAGTTTCATTCTGTTTTATTTCTTCATGTTTGTGCTCTTGCTTTTCTATGTTAAGTTCTTGCCATTTAACAATTTTACTTGGTTCAACTTTAAGTATTTCTAAGTCTTTATCTTTAATAACACCAGCTTTATATTTGTTTAAAAGTTCATCATCGCTTGGGCAGTACCTAAGTGGAGTTTTGGGTTTAAGTGAATTTAAATACTTTTGTCTATCAGCTTTAATTTTATTTCTGTTTGCATAATAGTTATAAATTAAGTATCCAATACTTGCAAGAGAAGTCAGTCCAAAAACAACTAGCAACACTAATATGTCGCCAATTAGCACCTCAAACACTTCTAAACATAAAATTAAAATAAATATAGATATCCACGAAAAAAAAGTAAAAGTTAATAAAATTTTTTCTTTATTGGACATACTGTTGCCCCTATTTTGTTATTACAATCTAATTATATTGCCTTTAATTAGGTTTGTCAAGATTAGTAATTGCTTAATGCTCTAGCATAAATTAAATTAACTTTGCATAAAAATTAAAATAGAAAATAATGCAAAACTTTCCTACTAAAAGCGACACTAATTGATAAAAAATTGTTTAGGGCAATTTTGATAAAAATCTTATAATTAAGGGGTAAATATGAAGTTTGTATGTTTTAAAGCAAAACCAGTAAAAATTTTTTTGTGTTTAATTGCTGCGGTAATAGTTTTTGCACTTATTATTAATCAAACAGCAACTGCAGGTGTTTATTTTGGTTATAGTGCTCGCAAAGTTCCAATTTATGCCGTAGAAACCGACACAAAAAAAATTAGCATCACTTTCGATGCCGCCTATGGCTCAGAAGAAACCCAAAAAATTATTAATATTTTAAAAGAAAAAAATGTTACTGCTACCTTTTTTTTGGTTGGCTTTTGGGTAGAAAAATATCCAGAAATGGTTAAAGCACTAGACGATGCTGGAATAGAAATTGGCACACACAGCAACACCCATCCGTATATGAGCAAACTGTCTGCCGAGCAAATGCAAACCGAATTATCTACATCAATAGAAAAAATTAAGGCAATAACAAACAAAGAAGTAAAATTATTTAGACCACCTTATGGTGATTACAACGACACATTGATAAGTGTATGTGACAATATGGGTTTAAAAACTATTCAGTGGAGCGTAGACTCATTAGATTGGAAAGGATTAAATACTTCTCAAATGCTGGCTCGCATAACTCCAGACATAGCTGGTGGCGGAATAATATTATTTCACAATAATTCAGACCACATAGTAGAAGCACTGCCTGTTATTATTGATACTTTAATTGAACGTGGGTTTGAACTTGTTCATGTAGGAGATTTGGTTTACGATAGCGACTACACGATAAACAACAACGGAATACAAATTAAAAATAAATAAAACACAATAAGGAGAATATTTTAATGAACACTAATTACGAAAACAACAACCTAGCACATGTAAGTGGGACAATTACTGAAGAACCAAAATTTAGTCATAATATTTTAGGTGAAGGTTTTTATGACCTTAAACTAAGTGTTCCAAGACTAAGTGAAGAATATGATACCATACCTGTAACAATTAGCGAGCGGTTAATTAACGACCTAAAACTAGGCGATTCTCTTTCAATAGATGGGCAATTCAGAAGTTACAACAAGCTAGAAGATGGCAAAAGCAAATTAATATTAACATTGTTTGCAAAAGAACTTGTAGATGAGGATACTGCTCAAAACACAAACAGCATTAATTTAGTGGGATACATCTGCAAACCACCAATTTACCGTACAACTCCTTTTGGAAGAGAAATATGTGATTGTTTAATTGCCGTAAACCGAGCATATAATAAAAGCGACTATATTCCTTGTATTGCTTGGGGCAGAAATGCTAGGTTCGTAAAAAATCTTGCCGTAGGCGAAAAAATTTCTTTAACAGGAAGAATACAAAGCCGAAATTATCAAAAAAAGTTAGAAGATGAATCAATTGAAGTTAGAACCGCTTACGAAATTTCTATAAGTTCAATTAGTTTGTTAGATGAAGACACCGCAAAGTCTTGTTAAAAAACTATGCCTATAATGGCATAGTTTTATTTTAATAATTGCAATAGCAAAACTATTGTGATAATATAATTATATGGAAGAAAAAAATTTGAATGTTTTAATACTTAGCGACTCATTTTATCCTGTTGTTGGTGGACGTGAACGAGCAATAGATAACTTAATGCTTAACCTAAATAACAAATGTAATTGTACGCTTGCTACATTAGACATAAAAATAAATGGAAAGAGCGACAAAACAAGGCAATACCGCGTAGTAAAATGCAAGTGCATAAAAGTGTTAAAGGATTGTTATCTTGGAGTGCTAAACCCTAAATTTAAGCGTGAAATTGAAAACGAATTTAAAATGGGCAAGGTAGATATTATACACACCGAAACAAAGTTTAAGTTAGCTAACTACGGTATTAAACTTGCAAAGAAGTATAACGTACCAATTGTAACTAGTTGTCATACCGACTACGACAAAATATATAAACAAACAGCTCCACTTGTATGGAAAATTGTTTTAAATCATACAATTAAAACAATAAATAAAATGGATTATTGTTTTGCTGTTTCGGACTTTTTAGAATCAAAACTAAAGAAATTAGGAGTTAATGTGCCAATTAAAGTTATTCCAAATGGTGTAGATGGAACCGAACTTTCTTTAAGCCAATTAACATCACTTGCAAATAAAACGTATAAACTTGAAAATGAAAAAAACATCTTAATTTGCGTAGCAAGACTTTCTAAAACTAAAAATATAGACTTTTTGATAAAAAGTCTTGCTTTGGTAAAAAGTGATTACAAAATGATTTTTATTGGTGGTGGCGAAATAACGAAATATAAAAACATCTGCAAAAAATATGGCATCTTAAATAAGTGTTTATTTACTGGGGCTATTTACGACAAAGAAATATTATATTCACTATTTGCAAGAGCAACACTAAATTTACAACCATCTGTCATTGAATCTTATGGAATGACTATTGATGAAACCAGTTTTACAAGCACCCCAAGTTTGGTTGTAAATGGTTATGCAACAAGTTCCAGAATAACCGATAATGTAAATGGGTTTGTTTGTGAAGAAGATCCAAAATTGTTTGCAAAAAAAATTGATGAACTTCTTAAAGAGAAAGAGACACTTATTAGGGTAGGCAAAACAGCAAAAGAGACTCTAAACCAGCCTTGGGAAAAAATAAGCGAACTATATTTAACGGAGTATAAAAAAATATGTAACAAATAATTGTTACATATTTTATTTTTTTAAACTTAACAAAAGTACTGTTATATCAGCGGGACTTACTCCGCTTATTCTCGATGCCTGTCCAATTGTAAGAGGTTTAATATCAGATAGTTTCTGTACAGCTTCTATTCTTAGCCCTTTAATTTTAGAATAGTCAAAATCAGCGGGAATTTCTTTAGTTTCTAATTTCTTGTTTCGATCTATTATTTGTTTTTGCTTTGTTAAATAACCTTCGTACTTAACTTCAATGTTAATTTGATTAAGAACATCTTTTCTAACATCTTCAAAAAGTCCTAGTTCATTTTGTAACATAAACGCATTAAGATTTGTTCGCTTTATTAATGTTTCAACGGTAATTCCTGTTTTAACTTCTGTTTCATTATGGCTTGCTAAAAATTGGTTTAATTGTTTAGTAGGTTTAATAATTTTGGTTAATTCTTTTTTTGCTTTTTCAATCAATTGCATTTTTTCTTTAAATAGGCCATACCTATAATCATCAACAAGTCCAGCACGTCTTCCAATTTCAGTTAGCCTTATATCAGCATTATCTTGTCTTAAAAGCAATCTATATTCTGCACGGCTTGTCATCATTCTATATGGCTCATTTGTGCCCTTAGTAACAAGGTCATCAATTAAAACCCCAATATAAGAACTATCTCTGGTTAAAATCATTTCTGGCTTGTTTTTTAAATATAAGCTTGCATTAATGCCGGCAACAATGCCTTGTGCACCTGCCTCTTCATAACCACTTGTTCCGTTAATTTGACCTGCGGTATAAATACCTTTAATTTTTTTAAAAGCTAGAGTAGGATATAAGTCCAAACAATCAATTGCATCATATTCAATAGCATAACCATACTTAACTATTTCAGTATTTTCAAGACCATTTATAGACTCAACCATTTGTTTCTGTATGTCCATAGGCATAGAAGTACTCATACCTTGAAGATATATTTCATCATTTTCTAGTGTTTCAGGTTCCAAAAATACTTGGTGGCGTTCTTTGTCGCTAAACCTTACTATTTTTGTTTCAATTGATGGGCAATATCTTGGACCAACACCAACAATTGTTCCGCTATACATAGGTGCTTTATTTATGTTGTCTAATATAATTTTTTTAGTTAGTGCTGTTGTATATCCAAGATAACAACTTGCAACATTTGGTGGTTGTTTTTGTGTTAAGAACGAAAAAGTTTGAATATTTTCATCGCCCTTTTGCTCACTGAATTTGGAGTAATCGATTGTAAATTTATTAAGTCTTGGTGGTGTCCCAGTTTTAAATCTTTTAATTTTAAAGCCAAGTTTAATTAAATTTTGGGTAAGTTTAGTTGCATTTTTAAAGTTTGCTGGCCCAGAATCTTTAATAATTTCACCAATAATTGTTCTACTATTTAAGTATACCCCCGTTGCAATTACAACAACTTTGGCTTTATACTCTTTTCCGCTTGCCGTTTTTACACCAGAAACTTTTCCATCTTCTACCAAAATTTCACTAGCTTCATCTTCAACAAGTGTTAAATTTTCTTGATTTAAAAGAGTTTCTTGCATAGATCTATGATACTTATTTTTATCTACTTGTGCTCTTAAACTATGAACGGCAGGACCCTTACTTTCATTTAACATTCTTAACTGCAAAATTGTTTTATCAGCATTTTTACCCATTTCTCCGCCAAGTGCATCAATTTCACATACTAAATGACCTTTTGCCGTGCCACCGATAGATGGATTACACGCCAAAAAAGAAATTGCGTTAAAATCTAATGTTATTAATAAAGTTTTATTGCCTGTTCTTGCAAGAGCAAGTGATGCTTCACTTCCAGCATGACCCGCGCCTATTACAACAGCATCAAATTCATTTTCTTTGCTCATTTTATTCCCTTTCTAAAGCATTATCGTTTTCTTTAAAAGAATATAAATAATAACTTCCTGCCTGACCTTCACAATTAAAACCACATTTCTCGCTCATCTCTTGGCAAGGTATATTGGTTTTGTCTATACTTAAATTAATATCTGAATATTCTCTATCAATAAGACTTTTACCGTCTTTTTTAATTCGTTCCAAAATCGCAGAACCATAACCATGTCTCATTTCAGATGGTCTTACTAATAAATGAAAAACATTAAGTGAATTATTTTTACTTGTTTCATAGCTACACCAGTCCAAAACAACAACGCCAACACATTTTTCTTCACTGAAAACAAGGTATGTTTTAACTAGTTCCTGGCTTGTTGGTATAGGCGCATAGCAATCTAGTATGTCTTGTAAGCATCCTAGTTCTAAAAGACCATATTTAACGAAACGATCATATCCATATACTTTATTATTTATCTCACTTTGCCAAGCATTTATTTCTTCTTTATGCTTGTTTGTGTCATATTCAACAAATTTTAAATTATGTTGCTTTTTTTGCATTTTATTTCCCCAAACAAAATTTACTAAAAATACTATTTAAAATTTCTTCATTACTAGTTGTTCCGGTAATTTCACCCAAGGTTTCGTAGGCTTGTTTAAGATCAATTGCTATTAGATCTAGGGTAACACTATCAATATTATTAATTGCGCTAAACAAGGCTTGTTTTGTTTTTAATAATGCATTTTTATGACGCTCATTGGTAATAATAAGCCCACCAGAAATTACATTTTTATTAATTAGTAAATCATAAATTTTTTGTTTTAGTTCGTCTATTCCTTCACCTTTCTTTGCAACAGTATAAATTGCATTAGGCAATTTATTTCCAATCATTTTATCCGCTTTGTTATAAACTGTTAGATATTTTTTGTTAGTAAGCAAATTTAATATTTGAATGTCTTTTTTATCTAGTGGAGCAGAAGCATCTACAACAAATAGTACAATGTCAGCAATATTTATAAGTTCTTTGCTTTTTTCAACGCCCAAAGATTCCACTATGTCTTGCGTATCTCTAATTCCAGCAGTGTCTAATATATTTACCTTAACACCATTAACTTCAAATGAATCTTCAACAACATCTCTAGTTGTTCCTTCAATATCAGTTACAATTGCTTTATCTTTATGAATAAGTGCATTTAGTAGTGAAGATTTGCCTACATTTGGCTTACCTACAATAACAGCATTAATACCATTTTTAATAATTGAACCTGTTTCAAATGAATTAATTAATTCATCAATTTCTTCAATTAATTTAGTGATTTTTACCTTTGCTTTTTTGCTTTCTGTGTATTCAATATCTTCTTCGGGATAATCAAACGAAACTTCAATATCACTTAATAAATCCACAATTGACTGTTGAAAAGTAATAATTTTTTGACTTAATGTTCCGTTTAACAAATTATAACCAGCTTTAAGTTCACTATCACTTTCAGCATTAATTAAGTCAATCATTCCTTCCGCTTCGCTTAAATTCATTTTGCCATTTAAAAAAGCCCTTAAGGAAAATTCACCATTTTTTGCAAGAACACAACCTTTTTTGTTTACTTCAGATAAAATACTGTTAGCAAGTTTAATTCCGCCATGACACTGAAATTCAACTACATCTTCACCGGTATAACTATTAGGTTTTTTAAACACAACACATAAACATTTATCTTTGGCAAGTTCTCCACAAAACTCACCCAAAACAAGTTCTCGTGGTTTAAATTCAGATGGGCGTTTTTTTCCGGCGCAAAAAACCTTGTCAGCAATTTTAATGGCATCTTCGCCACTAATTCTTACTATGCTGACACCACCAACTCCAATTGGGGTTATTATTGCAGATATAGTTTTTTTTGTGTCTAAAATATTACTCATAGTTGCCCCTTTAATTTATATGGCTAATTTTATCACAAAAATAAAATATGTCAATTATCTTTAACTTTTTTATATAGCAGTGGTTGACAAAACTGGTTATTTACTTTATAATTACTTTATTGTTTTTATGATTGGGTCTGTATCGGCCAAATTATATATACCAAACTAAAAAAGGAGATAATCGCGTAATGAAAAGAACTTACCAACCAAAGAAAGCAACACGAACAAAAGTTCATGGTTTTAGAAAAAGAATGGCAACCAAGGGTGGCAGAAATGTATTACAAAGACGCCGTAGCAAAGGTCGTAAAAAAATTGCTGGTTAGCCAAATTTAGGTAGTGTATGTTGTCTAAAAAATTTAGAATGAAAAAAAATTCTGTTTTTGCATACACCTTTAAAAGGGGTCAGTCATATAAGCAAGATAAACTAGTTTTAGTTGTTGCCCACAAGAAAAAAGATTTACCAAAAATAGGGTTAGTGGTTTCTAAAAAAATTGGAAACAGTGTAACCAGAAACAGAGTTAAAAGGGTTATAAGAGCAAGTGTTTATCCAGAACTGCTAAACATAAAACCCGATTTAAACTTAATCTTTATTGCCAGACAGGGCATAAAAACCTTAGGTTTTAATGAAGTAAATAATTCAGTAAAGGACTTACTTAAAAAATCTAATGCTTATATTGAAAAATAGAAGCACTAGGTTTTTTATTATTTTAAAATGAAAAGTATTTCAATTAAGTTAATACAAGTATATCAAAAACTATCTAAAAACCATCCAAACAAATGTAGACTGACACCATCGTGCAGTAATTATGGTATAATAGCCATAACACGCTTTGGATTTTTTAAAGGATTATGGCTTTTATGCAAAAGGCTAGCAAGGTGTGCAAATAATAAACTAAAAATAGAAGTTGATGATGTACCACAAAATATTAAAGGAGATTTTAAATGGCTGATATAATTTTTACAATCTTAAGAGACTCTCCAATAAAACCGCATTCTTTGTGGCCAAAAATTTATTACTGGATAGAATCGTTTATTGGAAATTATGGTTGGACCATCTTTATTTTTACACTTTTTGTAAGATTAATTGTTTTACCGCTAGACTTTTATAATAAATACAGCACACGAAAAAACACTTTTATTCAAAAACGTCTTAGCGGTCAAGTACGAAGAATTAATGAAAAATGCGGAAACGATAAAAATAAATCCAATCAACAAGTAAACGCGCTTTACAAAAAAGAAGGCTATAATATGGTAGGCAGTTGCGTGTTTACACTTCTTAACTTAGTAGTAACACTTGTTGTTTTCTTTAGTTTCTTTAATTCTTTAAAATCAATAAGTTCTTACAAAATGCTAGACCAGTATTACGTTTTAGAACAAACCTACGAACAAACTGAAGGCACACTTGAAGATAAACAAAATGCAGTTGCAGTAAAATATGAAGAAATTAAAAAAGATAGCAGTTGGCTGTGGGTACAAAACATCTGGCGTAAAGATGGAAAAGCATCAGTTATACCAAGTTACACTGAACTATCTAAAGCTGTAAAATCAAGTAAAAGTTATTCTGAGTATATAGAAAGCATAACCGAAGAAGAATATAATAATGTAATGGGCGGACTTATATCTACCGGGAGCAATTGGAACGGATATTACATTTTAGCAATTTTGGCTGGTGTTTTATCGTATGTATCACAACTTATTAATGACTTTATGAATCGCAGTAAAAATGAACCTAAAAAACAAAATAATGATGACCAACTTGGAGCGACTAACAAAATATTAAAAATTGTAATGCCACTAATTATGGTTATATTTGTATTAACATCCACAGCTTCCTTTGGAATTTATATACTTTCTAGTACTTTAATAGGAATTATTACATCAGTTTTAACTAGCTTTTTAGTTAATAGGTTAACCAGAAAAGAAGAAGAAAAGTATCTAGCTTATCTAGAAAAAGAAATTATGATGGAGAAAAAAATTACAAAGAAAAAACCACAAATGGTTAATTACAAAAGAATAGGAGATAGACTATGAATTCTGTAGAAATTTCAGCAAAAAGCATTGAACAAGCAATTGAAATTGCACTTTTTAAATTAAATGCAAAACGAGAAGATGTTAAAATTATTGTTCTTGAAGAAGGTGGACTATTTGACAAAGCAAGGGTAAAAGTAATTTTAAATACTGCCTTTGAAAATCAGACAAACATTGAAAAATTAATAAATGAATTTACTGAAAAACTTGGACTAAAATTAACTGGACTTGTAGAAGAAACAAGTGAAAACGTTAAAATAAATTTTGTTGGAGAGGACATTGGTGTTTTAATTGGCAAACGAGGTGATGTTTTAGACAGCATTCAATATTTATTAAATCAAATAATAAATAAAAATGCATCAAAGGATACAACACGCAAAGTTATTGTAGACTGCAATGGATATCGTGCAAAAAGAGAAGGGACACTTAAAGTATTAGCACATCGCTTGGCAGACAAAGCAGTAAAAGAACACCGACCTGCAAAACTTGAACCAATGAATTCATATGAACGAAAAATAATTCACCTTGCACTTGAAGATAGAAAAGATGTTACTACAGTAAGTAAAGATGAAGAGCCTCACAGATACATTACAATTATTCCTAATAAAAACGAAGATGCAAATACAACTCGCTCATTTAACGATTAATTTTAACATAAATAAACCACCGATAATAATCGGTGGTTTATTATTTTGTTGTATTTCTTAAATGATACATTTTTAACAATAACCATATAATTAGACTATTAATTATTTAAGACTTAATTATGTTATTCGCACAAAAAAATAATATAAATCCACAGTTAACAATGGAAAAATTAAACTTTTTCCACAAATTTATAAATTATCTACTAACATCAATTAAGCAATAATTAACAAATTTTTTTGTTTTTAATAGCGACACATAAAACAAAATATTAATAAATAGTGCACCTATAAAACTATACAAACAATTCAGCATAACTCCACTAATTGTAAGATTTTTTATTCCTAAAATTAAGTATAAAAGAAATTTAAGAAATTCTAGTGCAAATGCAAATGTAACGGAAAGCGCAATACCAAACCAAAAAACCATACCCGCTTTTGCTTTAACTTGATTTTGCTGATTCTTTAAATAATTGTAATAAATACTTATACCAATAATAGAATAGATAACACCAAGCAATACGTAAGCAAAAATGTTTATAAATA